>Ga0310694_10005086_pt1 | contig 12625 bp, 7 predicted proteins | sample 174DNAGHGhighgp2_FD_203884 | JGI IMG/M metagenome (GOLD analysis project Ga0310694, IMG submission 203884) | Sheep rumen microbial communities from Palmerston North, Manawatu-Wanganui, New Zealand - 1742 DNA GHGhigh gp2 (v2) (version 2) | ecosystem: Host-associated > Mammals > Digestive system >...
CTCGACCGGGAATCTCTTCCACCTCGAAAACGCCACCCTGCACAACCTCAAGGGCGTTTCCATCGACCTGCCCCTGGGCGTGTTCGGCGTCGTCGCCGGCGTCGCGGGCTCCGGCAAGAGCTCCCTGATGGAATGCTTCCGTCGGGCCTATCCGAATCCGGATGAGATGGTGTACATCAGCCAGGAGAACATCGGCGTGAGCCTGCGGTCCACGCCCGCGACCTACATGGAAGTGGCCGGCGACATCCGCAAGGCCTTCGCCAAAGCCCATAAGATGAAGGAGGAATATTTCACCTTCAACGGCAAGGGCGCCTGCCCCGTGTGCGGCGGAAAGGGAGTCATTGTGTCGGAGATGGCCTTCATGGATGCCATCGAGACGACGTGCGAAGCCTGCGGCGGCCTTCGCTACGCGCCCGAGGCCCTGGCCTATACCGTTACCGGCGCGACCGGCGAAACGCTGAATATCGCGCAGGTCATGGACCTTTCCGTCCGCCTCGCATCGGCCTTTTTCAAGGGAACCGTCATCGAACAGAAACTGCGCCCCCTTGTGGACGTGGGCTTGCAGTACCTGCATCTGAATCAGGCGCTTTCCACCCTTTCGGGCGGTGAGCTCCAGCGGCTGAAACTGGCCTCCTACCTGGGTGTAGAAGGGAAAATCTTCATTATCGACGAACCCACTGACGGCCTCCATACAAAGGATATCCGCCACATCATCCGCCTGTTCGATACCCTCGTGGACCGCGGCAACACGGTTTGGCTCATCGAACACAACCTGGACGTCATCCGCAGCGCCGACTGGCTCATCGAGCTCGGCCCCGGCGCGGGCGAGGACGGCGGCCGCGTCCTCTACGCCGGCCCGCCCGCCGGTGTCCGGAACTGTGAGGAGTCGGTGACGAAGGATTATCTGTGATAACGAAAAAGACTACGCAAGCATGCACGAACTGAAATGCCCCAAGTGCGGGAGTGTCTTCACGGTCGACGAGGCCGATTACGCTTCCATCGTCGCCCAGGTCCGCGGGACCGAATTCGACGCCGAGATCCAGCGCCGGCTGGTCGAACTGCATGCGCAGTATCAGGCCGAGCAGAAGGCGAAGGCCGTTTCTGCGCAGCAGGCGTACCAGGCGGAGTTGTTCAAGAAGGACCAGGCCATCCTGGCCAAGGACGGGGAAATATCCCGCCTCAAAGAACAGGCGGCCGCCCAGGGCGACCGGCAGAAACTGGCCGTCGGGACGGCCGTTGCCGCCAAGAACGAAGAGATCGCGAACTTGAACGCATCCATCCTTCAGCTCCGCTCTTCGGCGCAGCTGGCCGCCAAGGAGGCGGCGCTTCACGAAGACAATATCCGCAAAGAATACGAAGCCAAGTTGAGAATGGCGCAGGAGCAGGTCGACTATTACAAGGACCTGAAGACCCGGATGTCCACCAAGATGGTCGGCGAGACCCTGGAGGCGCATTGCAGCAACGTATTCAACGGAGAGATGCGGCCCATGTTCCCGAACGCCTATTTCGAGAAGGACAACGACGCCTCGATGGGCAGCAAGGGCGATTTCATCTTCCGCGATTTCGAGGACGGTACGGAGTACATCTCCATCATGTTCGAAATGAAGAACGAGATGGACGAGACGGCCACTAAGCACAGGAACGAGGACTTCTTCCGCAAACTCGACGCGGACCGCAACATGAAGGGCTGCGAGTATGCCGTACTGGTTTCCCTCCTGGAGCCGGACAGCGAGCTATATAACGGCGGCATCGTCGATGTCTCCTACCGTTACCCCAAGATGTACGTAATCCGTCCGCAGTTTTTCCGGCCGATCATCACCTTGCTGGTCAATGCCGCCAAAAAGACGGTTGGAATCAAGAAGGAATTGGAGATCGCCCGCAGCCAGAGTGTGGACGTGACCCACTTCGAAAGCCAGTTGGATGCCTTCAAGGAGGCCTTCGGCCGCAATTACCGCCTGGCCAGCGAAAAGTTCAAGGCCGCCATCGACGAGATTGACAAGTCCATATCGCACCTCCAGAAAATCAAGGACGCCCTGATCGGCTCCGAAAACAACCTGCGCCTGGCGAACGACAAGGCCGATGCCCTCACCATCAAGAAACTCACCCGGGGCAACGAGACGATGACCCGGAAATTCGCCGAAGCCGCCGAAGCGCGCCAAGCCGCCGATCGTGCCACCGGCCCCGACGACCAGGAACAGCCGTCTGTTTAGCCGCTTTCCTCAGAACCCCGACCCGAACTGCACCCAGTACTTGTCCTCCAGGGCTTTCCAACTGCGGACGCTTTCCTGGTAGATGTACTCGGTGTAGGCGTTCAGGGCGGCGGTGGAGACGGGGGCGGTGGGGGCGCCGTCGAGGGCGAGGTTTTCGAGCCGGAGGATTTCTTCGTTGAAGCCGGCTTTTGTGCTCTGCCAGGAGAGGGTGGCGAGCTTGTTGGCCCGGCGGAACTGCCAGAGGGCGCAATCATCGACATACTGCTTCTGCCCGCAGGTCTCATAGGCCTTCGGGAGGGCAGTGGTGCCGCAGAAGACGGGGATGCGGGGGCTCTGGCCGGGGTTGTCCAGCGAAAGCCAGCACACGCCGCCCACCTCGTCGGGAAGCCAGGCGCGGAGCTGGGTCACGTGTGAGTAGGCGCACCAGGCGACGGCCACGGTCCGCCGGAATTCGACGGTCCCGGGGGCGATGGTGTTCAGGGTGTTCCGCATCGTGGTCGTCAGCCACGGGTTCGCGATGGGGCTCACGACCGTGTCGGCCGGATGCTGTTTGTTGGCGGCCCGCGCGATCTTGATGTCCTTGGTCATGTCGAAGTCCGTTCCCTCGTAGGTCTCGCGGTAGAGGGCCATCACCTCGCGGATGTCGACGGGCTTCTCTGGCTTGACCGAGAAGGGGAGTTCGTCCATATCGTAAGTGAGCCCGAGAGAAGGGGCGAAGTGGTTCAGGATGAAATACTCGCGGTCGTTGAAGTTCTTGCCCTTGGCATAGTCGGTATTGAAATACTTCCAGAAAATGAACTCACCCTTTCCATCCCAAAGGCCGTTGTCGATGGCGACCTGCTCCACATTCGCGGACGCCATCAAGTCCTTGCTCTTGCGGTCGATCCTGCCGATCCGGGGAATATTGGCCGAGACAGCCACATGGTCGTCGGGGACCCGCTTCGCCACCCAGGCGGCACCAATCCGGTCTTTGCCCACGCCCACAATCTCGAACTGCCAGACCTCGTTCTTGTCGGCCACGGTGAGGCATTCGCCGCTGTCCCCGTATCCGTACTGTTCCGCAAGGCCGCCCATCAGCCGGATGGCATCCCGGGCGTTGTCGCAGCGCTGCAGGGCGACCCGTTCGAGTTCCTCGATCGTGAACCAGCCGGCGGCATTGACGAGGGTGTCCGGACCGCCGAAGGTCGTCTCGCCGATGGCCAGCTGCTTCTCGTTGAGGCAGGGATAGGCCGTGTTCAGGTAGGCGTAGGTATGGGCCACCTCCGGGATTTCGCCCATGAGTTTAACGCCTGTGGTGTCCCCGCGGAAGTTCGTGTGCATGGTACCCCGGAGGACCGGATGCATTGTCCCGGGCGCGTGGTCTGCAGCGGGCTCTATCTGGGCCCATGTGCGGTATCGGCCGTCGCAGGTGTGGGAGGTCATCACGGAACCGTCGGTGGAGGCCTTCCGGCCTACCATGATGGAAGTACAACTCTGGCCGTCGAATTCCTGGGCGGAGAGCAGGCTGCCGATGGCCAGCGAGGCCAGCAGGGAGAAAAATCGTTTCATGGGCAAATCGTTTGTCCAAAGTTACAGAAAATCCCCGGATAAAAAGCCGTTTGGTTCTTTTGCTTAGAAATCACCACCTGAGCAGTTTGGAAAGGGTGTTTTTACGCAAGAATCCGGCACTTTACCTTGAAATGTCCTTGTCTTAGGAGGACATGACCCCCAAAAGTCGGCCTCCCAGTGCGCTGGGAGGCCTTTTTGGAACTTAAACGTTTAATCTTTTTATAAAACGGCTCTTTTCCCGATGTTTGCGGGAGAAACTGTAAGATTTGTGCGTATGAAGAAAATCCTTGAAGTTCTCCGATTCGGAGAGAATGACATCCGTTTCCACACCGACATCGATCCGCTCCAGGATCCGGACACCATCCATCAGACGGTTACCGAACTGGCCATGGCCATGATGACCACCCTGTGGGGCGGGAACGAGCAGGCCGTCCTGGCCATGATCCGGGCCCTTGCCATCGCGGACCTGGGCGTCAGCGTGAACCGCCGCCAGATGGTCGGCTTCCTCGACGATGCCTCCGGCATGCTGGAAGCCTCCATCCGCGACGCCCGCCGGGCGTTTGAGCAATCCGGCGGCAAAGTCATGGTCTTCGGCCCCGGCGTCCCTCCGCCTGGGTCATGGAACTAACCGCTACAGCGCCTCGTTACCCCGGATGAAGACCGGGATGGTCGCCAGGTCGACGGCGGTTTCGACCCACTGGCCACCTTCGTAGGTGGTGCCGGTCCAGTAGTCGCGCCAGCCGCCCTCTGTGGCCGGGAGATACGTGCGCCAGGTGGTCACGCCCGGGGCAGTGACGGGATGGACGAGATAGGCGGGGCCGAACATGAAGGTGTCGTTCTGCCGCAGGGCCTCCGGGTCGTCCGGGAAGTCAAAGACGAGCGGGCGCATGAGGGTGTAGCCCTCCTTGGACACGCGTTCGGCGCAGTTCAGGATGTAGGGCTCCAGCCGTTTGCGGAGGTCCATGTAGGAGGCGATGATCTCGTAGGTCTCGGGGAAGTAGTGCCAGGGTTCGGTCTGGCTCATGTAGCCGTGGACCCGCATGAAGGGCAGGAAGGTCGATGTCTGGACCCAGCGGACGAGGCGCTCCTGGTATTCGGCCGAGGTGTACTGGTCGCCGGGACGGAAGAAGCCGCCGGCGTCGAAGGTCCACCAGGGCAGGCCGGAGGCCATCTGGCCGAGGCCGCCCGCGATCTGCCGACGCAGCGTCTCAAAGTCGTTCCCTACATCGCCGGACCAGGTCACGACGCCATAGCGCTGGGCGCCCGGGAAGGCGCTCCGGGTCAGGATGACGGGCGAGAGCCCTTCGGCGGTCAGCGCCTCGTACATCGTCCGGTTGACCATCAGCGGATACACGTTCCGGTACCATTCGCCCGGAATCTGGTCCTTGCCGATGCGCCGGCCAGCCAGGTCGTCGTTCTCCGGTTCCGTCGCGTCAAACCACCAGGCGTCGATGCCGTAAGGCCGGGCCAGGCTGTCCACGAAGTTCCGGGCATAGAACGCGGCGACATCCGGATTGAAGAAGTCGATCCAGTCCGTCCCCTCGATGTAGCTGCCCCGCTCCTCCAGCCGCCTGCCCAGGTTCGAATTCTTGTCGACCTTGGACCAGACGGAAATCATGAAACGCGTGCCTTGCGCGTGCAGCGTATCGGTCAGGGCCTTCGGGTCGGGATAGTGCTCCCTGTCGAACTCCATCGAGTTCCAGCCGGTGGGTCCCCACCACTGCCAGTCCTGGACGATGACGTCCAGCGGCAGGCCGCGGTCCTTGAATTCACGGGCGTTGGCGATGATCTCCTCCGATGAGTGGTAGCGCTCACGGCAGTGGATGTAACCGAACATCCAGTCCGGCATCTCGGGCACCGGCCCGGTCAGGGTACGGTAGGCGCCGATCACGTCGTCGGCCTTGCCGGCGAACACCGTGTAGTCCAGCGCCGCGGCGACGGGGGAGCGGAAGGTGGTAGCATCCTCGACCTTCTTCCAATAAAGGACCGGCGTGTCGGTGCGGACGCCCTCGACGGCAATCGCGTGCGTTCCGGCAGTCAGGTTGACCAGGGCGGAAGTGGTGGGCGGCAGCCAGGTGTTGGAAACGTCCACGATGGGTTCCCCGTCGATGGCGAGGTAGTGCCGGCGTGACATCTTCTGGCCGACGTCCAGCAGGAGGGAATAGGTTCCTTCCTCGGGGATGTCGATGCTGCCGGCGAAGGACCGGGAGAAGCGGCGCTCCCGCCGGTTGCCGGCGGTGCCGGTGGCGTTCACCGTCTGGCCCTCGCCGTCCTCGCCGGCTACATCCAGCGCGACGGACTGGTCCGCCGGATTGAAGTCCGTCAGGCCGTAATTGTTCCAAAGCAGGCCGTAGCCCTTGTTGGACAGGACGAACGGCAGGGCAATCTGCGTGTTCACCTGCGTGAGCCGTCGCGAGACCCCCCGGATGTTCAGGAAACCGTCTTGGAACTGGCCTGTCCCGTAGAGGAACTCGTCCTCGGGGGAGGCCAGTCGCAGGGTGGCGGCATAGGTGGGCTCTCCCTGGACGGCGGCTTTGACGAGGCTGTGGCCCTCCTCCCGGAGGAGTACGTTGCCATCGGCATCGAAGAAGGTCAGGGCGCCGTTCTCGTAGCGGGCGCACATCTTGGCCGTACGCACTTCGACAATCCCGTCTTTCTTGGTGACGTTGAACTTGGGCGTGGCGACTTTCTCCACGTACACCAGTTCATCCAGCGGTTTGTAATCGGCCGGTTCCAGACGTACCCGGATGGCGTTGTCCACCAGGGGCTGCAGGACCAGCGTCCCTTCGTCCGTTGCAATCCGGACTTCTTTCCGCGCGCAGCCGGCGATGAGCAGCATGCCCGCAAGCAGGATCAGTATTCTTTTCATGGTCAGAAGGTTTTCGTAATGGTCAGGACGCCGGCGGAGAGGGGCTCGACACGGAGGGTTACCGCGTTGTCCCGGGTGGCGGGCGACGCATGCTGAAGCGCGACGGCGTGCTTGTCCGCCATGCTGTTCGCGGCGGTCAGGGAGCCGGGGGCGTAGAAGTCATAGGCCGTTCCGGCGATGCCTTTCCAGTCGCCGGAGACCGTCAGGTCACAGGCATTCTCGGTGGGGTTCACCACCTTCACGATGACATCGCGACCGTTCTCAGAAAGGGTGGTGACGACGCTTAAATCGCCGGTATTTCCATCATAGTCAAGCCGATACCTGGAGAAGTGGTCGTACCAGAGCTCCGTTACCAGGTAGTTCGGGGCCACGAACAGGTCCTTGTAGTCGAAGTTGATGAAGGCGTTGTTCCAGTCAGGGGCGTCGGTGCGGCGGATGAACAGGGCGGCGGCGCCCATCGCCACGACGTCGCGGGCCTCGCACGTGTTCAGGAAGCCGCCGGCGAAGAGGCCGGTACGCCAGTCTGTGCTGTTCAGGTTCCATTCGGAGATGAACAGTTTCACGTTCGGATTCGGGCAGGCCGCAATCATCTTTGCGTAGCGGTCGTACTGCACGCCAAGGCGCTTCGGCCCGGTGGCATAGCCGCCGGCCTGCTCGTAGTGGTGGAGGCTCAGGTAGTCGAAGTAATTCGCGGACCGCTGCAGGAATTCCTCGTCCTCGCGGAAGCCGCCACAGGCGATGATCTTGATGGACGGATCCACCTCCCGCATGGCCACGGAGAAATCCCGGACGCATTTCTCGTAGCGTTCGATGCCCATCTCCCACATTTCGTTGTCGATCTCCCAATACTTTACGTTGTAGGGCTCCGGATGGCCGTTGGCGGCGCGCTTGGCGCCCCATTCGTCCGTGGCGGGGGCGTTGCAATAGCGCACCCAGTTGACGGCGTCGGCCAGGATGGATTCGTACTCCTCGGCCGGGCGCTCGAAATGGACGGACACCACGATCACCGGTTCCGTATTCACTTCCCGGCAGAACTTGATGAATTCATCCGTGCCGAAGCAGTTCTGGTCGTAGTCCATCCACATCCAGTGCGGCCAGCGGTAGCGCTGCTCCTGCGGGCCGATACCCCACTGCCAGTAGTACTGGGCCACGTAGCCGCCGCCCGGCCACCGCAGGCAGGTCGGATGCAGGTCCTTCACGGCCTGCAGGATGTCCGGCCGGAAGCCGCCATTTGCCTGTCCTGTGGCGGTGGAAAGGGTTGCCTGGTCTACCAGCAACGTTCCGCCGGTTGCCAGGACCGCGAAATCGGCATCGCCGGACAGCTCGCCTGCCGGCAGGGAGATGTCGAACTTTTTCCACGCCGGGCCCGGGACGCCGAGCGCCTGCTCCCGCAGGATGCGCCCGTCCCGGACCAGCGCGACGGAAAGCTTGGCGTCGCCCTTGGCATAGACCGAACCCACGAACGTCTCGCCGGGCACCACGTTCTGCGGTCCTTGGGCGACGCCCGCCGCGGTCGCCCCGGCGGTGATCTCCTGTGCATAGTCCATATTGACGGCATCGCCCTTGACGAGGCGGTACCGGCCTTGGCCGAAGGCCTTCCACTGCGGGGCCACGTCCGGGATCCGGACCGGCTCCGGCGTGCCTTCGAACAGGACCTTCTTTCCATCGGCGGAAGTCACACGGATGTTCCGGTAGAGGGCTTCCGTATAGTTCTCCCACAGGGTGATCGTATTTTGCGGGCGGCTGTCGGGGACCTTGCAGGATAGTACCTGTTTGCCATCCCACCAGACACGCACGCGCTGTCCGCGGCAACTGATTTTCAAGTGATGCCAGGCATCCTGGTCCAACTGGACGGGCAGTGCCGCCTTCGCGGCCATCGGCTCCAGCGTGACGACCTTCCGGGTCCGGGGGCCGAAGGCCACTTCTTTCTCCTGCCGGACCGAAAGGGCGAACTGGGCACCGTCCACGGCCTTCTGCGCCTTGGCCAGCGCCTTCGCCTGATTGTCCGCCTCGATCTGGGCCTGGGTCTGCGCCAGGGCGAACCGCTGCCCTTCGTAGGCCGGATCATAGAGGCGCAGGTAGTAGGAATCCGACCCGTCCGCCAGGTCCTTGAACGCGAAACGCAGGTCCAGCAGACCGCCGCTCCAGCGGCGGCCGGGCAGGAGATAAGCCCGCCATTTCACGTCCATCTCCAGGTCGTAACTGTCCGTGTCCATCGTTACGACCGGCAGCGGCTGCTCGTAGCGCGTGGGGGAGTGGAGCACGTTTTCCTCGTCCATGAACCATCCGTCGAAATACCCGTCCCGCGGCGGAATGCCGGGATAGTGCTCGGGTTCGAACGACCGCTCATAGATGAGTTCCTGCCACACCCCGTTGTTCGCGGAGAAATAGATGTGCTCGAACAGCTGTCCATACAGCATCGGGTCGATGGTACCCGCCGGTTTCCCGGACTTTACCTGGATGGCCCCCTGCCCCCAGGCCATTCCGCTTACGACGACCGTAATGACGAATAGGAGAAAGCGTTTCATGGCGTTTTAGTACTTTTCACAAATATAGTGATTTCTTGTCATTCCGCACCTTTTTTCGTACCTTGCATCGTATGAGCAAGATTTCTTCCCTCTTGAAGAAGTGGTCCGACAGCTCGCTGGTGCTGCGGATCCTGATCGGCCTGGTGATCGGCGCCGTGCTGGGGTTGTTGTGCCCGCAATGGACGGGAATCGGTATCCTGGGACAGGTGTTCGTGAGTGCGTTGAAAGCCATTGCGCCGGTGCTGGTGGCGCTCCTCGTGGCCTCGTCCATCGCCAAGGCGAAGGGCGGCCTGGGAGCCCGGTTCCGGACGGTCATCACGCTGTATCTGGTGTCCACGCTCTGCGCCGCGGTATTCGCGGTGGTGGCGAGTTTCCTGTTCCCGGTGACAATCAAACTGCAGGGAGCCGAAGCCGGCGGCAGCGTGCCCGGCGGTCTTTCGGACGTGTTCCTGACGCTCCTCACCAACATGGTGATGAACCCGGTCCAGGCGCTCGCACAGGCAAACTACATCGGCATCCTGTTCTGGGCCATCGTCATCGGCCTGGGCCTGAAACTCCTGGCCTCCGAGACCACCATCCGGGTGGTCGGGGACCTGGCCGACGTGGTGTCGCAGGTCGTCCGCTGGGTCATCCAGTTCGCACCCTTCGGTATCCTGGGCCTTGTGTTCTCCTCCGTGTCCGAGAGCGGCCTGGAAATCTTCACGGACTACGGGAAACTCCTGCTCCTGCTGGTGGGCTGCATGTGCTGCACCGCTTTCATCGTGAATCCTTTCATCGCCTGGCTCCATATCCGGAGGAATCCGTATCCGCTGTATTGGAAGTGCCTGAAAGAGAGCGGGCTGAACGCGTTCTTCACGCGTTCCTCCGCCGCGAACATCCCCATCAACATGGACCTTTGCAAGCGGCTTGGCCTGGATGAGGAGTTCTACAGCGTCAGCATCCCGCTGGGATCGACGGTGAACATGAACGGCGCCGCTGTGACCATCACGGTCCTTTCTCTCGCCGTGGCCCATACGGTGGGCGTGGAGGTAAGCTTCGCTTCGGCACTCTTCCTGTCGTTGATCGCCACCCTCGGCGCCTGCGGCGCCTCCGGGGTGGCCGGCGGCTCCCTCCTCCTCGTTCCGATGGCCTGCTCCTTCTTCGGGATCGGCAACGACATCGCCATGCAGGCGGTCGCCGTCGGCTTCATCATCGGCGTCGTCCAGGATTCCGTCGAGACCGCCCTCAACTCCTCCTCCGACGCCTTCTTCACGGCCGTCGCCGAATATCACGACCGGCGTAAAAACGAAAACCGGCGGTAAGTCTACCGCCGGTCTCCAGATTTTTCATCGGCTGCCGCCGCCGAATCCGCCACCGGAGAATCCGCCGCCTCCGCCGAAGGAGGTGTGGCCACCGGTACCCTTGATGCTGCCGGCCTGGTACTTGCCCACGGCGCGGTTCATCGCGGAGGTGGTGGTCATGTTGTTCATGTGGATGGTGCGTTGCATGACCGTCGGGTCCACGCCCACGGACTGGGACAGCTCCTGGAATTCCTTCGGATACAGTTTCTGGAACTGCTCGGCCACCTTGTCGGCGATGCCGTACAGCTGGGCGAACACGAGGTAGTCCTTCCACAGGCCCACTTCCACGGCGCCGCGCTCCTTGGACAGGGTGAAGTCGTTCAGGAAGTTCTTGAATTCCACCACGCGGCAGGCCTGCTCCTGGCCGTCCTTGTTGGTGGTGGAGGTGTGTTGCAGGTAGTTCTTCTCGTGGAGGTAGCTCCGGCCGCGGGCCTTCGCCCGGTCGGGCCAGGCGAGGAACTGCTTGTAGTGCCTTTCAGACCATTTCTCGAATTCGCCGGACTCCAGCAGGAGGTTCCCGCCGCTGGCCTCGAGGGCCATCCGGTACAGGGCGCCTTCCACGTCGTCCTCGAACTCGAGACCCGGGGTAAACGCCAGGTTTACACGCTTGGGCTTGTCCGGATCGGGCACGACCTTCACTTTCCCGTCCAGGATCCAGCGCAGGAAGAGGGCGCCGATAAGGTTCTTCGACGAGGCGGGGCCGGCAAACCGCCAGCCGTTGTCCAGCACATAGCTGGAGGCGAACAGGTTGCCGCCCATGGGTGCTTCGCGGAACCACTCGGTGATCTTGGTCTTGCCGTACATGGACTTCTTGTACTTGTAGCCCAGGGCCTGCAGGACCGCAGCGCGGAGGGAAGCGAACAGGGCACCGCCGAACAGCAGGGCCATCAGCCACTTGAAGAAGGTCTCCTCCTTGTCATTCTCCCCGTAGGAACTGCCCTTCATGGCCTTTTCCCGGAGTTCGTCGAAGCTCATGTCGCGCGCAACCTCGGGCTGGAAGAGTCCTTTCTCGAAGCGGGTGAGAATGATGGCTGAACTTCCGTCGGAGTACGGCTCGAGGGATTCGTAAACGATGGCGCCGTCCTCGACATTGATGTCGCCGTAGGAGCCGAAGCCCCAGACGCGGGTGTTGTCATAGGTCCATTCCGGACCGCCCGTGCCGTTTACCAGGGTGATCTTGACGTGCTGCGGCGGGGCGACGAGGCTCGGATTGACGAACATGAAGTTGAAGCCGTCGGCGTCGGAGAAGGCCTGGACGAGTCCATGGACCGTGAATTCCGCCGTCCATACGTGAGGCCCGTAGGAGCCCTGTCCCCAGCACAGTTCCACGCCGTTTCGCTTTTCGACGATGCCGCAGCGGCCGGTTTTCTCCTCCAGGCTGCGGTCCACGTCCCAACGGTTCCCCTCGCTGACGAACGGCTGGCCGTTCTCGCTCACGGAAAGGTCCGTGACGGACATTTTCCCGAGGTTGTCGATGGGAATGTACCATTCGGTGCCCCGCACGACGGAGACATCCCAGACCTGGGTGACCCGCGCGGAACCGTCCGGCTGCAGGACCGCCCGGATGTCGAGGTCCCGGATGGACTGGGCATGAACGGCAAAAGTGCCGGCGAGGGCCGCCAGCACGGTGAGGAGCAGTCGCTTCATCGCCTAGAAGATGTCCGGATAGTCCTTCTTGGCAGGCTCGTCGGCGAGGTACTCGCGCTTGGGGAAGCCCAGGATGCCGGCAACCACGGAGCCCGGGAACATGCGGACCTGGTTGTTGTACTTCGTGACGGTATCATTGAAGGTCATGCGGGACAGACGCACGTTCTCTTCGTACTGCTTGATGTCCGCCATGGCCTGCTGGTAGTTCTGGTTCGCCTTGAGGTCGGGATACTGCTCGGCGATGGCGATGAGCTTCGCGCTCATGGCCTGGAGGGCGGCTTCGTTGGCGTTGATGTCGTCGACGGTCGGGTTCGCCGAGGAGGTGATCTTCCGCTGGGCGATCACCTTCTCCAGGGTCTCGCTTTCGTAGGTGGCATACTCCCGGGTCAGGTTTACGATGGCCTTGAGGGCGTCGTAACGGCTCACCTGCTGGACGTTGATCTGCTTCAGGGCGTTGTTGCAGCGTTCGTCGCTCTGGACGAG
>Ga0310694_10005087_pt1 | contig 12625 bp, 25 predicted proteins | sample 174DNAGHGhighgp2_FD_203884 | JGI IMG/M metagenome (GOLD analysis project Ga0310694, IMG submission 203884) | Sheep rumen microbial communities from Palmerston North, Manawatu-Wanganui, New Zealand - 1742 DNA GHGhigh gp2 (v2) (version 2) | ecosystem: Host-associated > Mammals > Digestive system...
ATACCTTAGGTAATGGTTACAGTGTCAATGTAAGTTTGGAGGTGCAAGCGATGAACGACTTCGACCCAAACACGTTCTCCCGCCGTCTCAAGGCACTGCGTGAGGAGCGCGGCATGGACCAGGACGCACTCGCGCTTGCGAGCGGAGTGAGCAAGGGTGCCATCGCACGTTACGAGATGGGGAGAAACGCCCCTCGCGTTGACGCCATCGTTTCCCTGGCAAACGCACTTGATTGCTCATGCGACGTGCTCATTGGCGTCGTACCGCTGGTCACGGCCTAGACGGCACACCACACAACCCCCGACGAAAAAAAGGAGCAAGGAAATGGCTGACTACTGCAACGACCGATTCAACATGGAGGACCTGCCACTTGAGACGCGGCTGCACTGGGCAAGGCAGCGCACCAGCTATGGTACGGCCAGCATGCTCCATGAGCTGCTGGGGTGCAAGTGCACTCCCATGGAGGGTGGCAACGTCCATGGCGACAACGACGTGTGGCAGCTCGGCTTTCGCGACGAGCGCACCGGTCTTGGCTACCAGATCCACTACTGGCTCACCGAGCACGACGATGATGCCGACTACTGTGACATCGAGAACGTGGAGATCACGCGCGACGAGCGCTGGGACCGCAAGGATATCGCGACAACCGATATCGGGAGCGAAGACGCCATCGACTACGAGGGCGCGTTCACGCTGCTTACCAACCGCATCAAACAACACCACACCGAGGAGCTTCGCAAGAACACCGATAGCTCACGCGAGCGTGCAGGAGCTCTTGAGCTGACTTACGCATTTGCCGAGGGCCTCGCAGAAGCCATGGGATTCGAGCTGCCAAAGCTGAGGGAGATGGTCTAGATGCTCACGGTCGAAATGCAACGTGCGGCAATTGAGGTCGCAGACAAGTACCGCACTCCCGTGCGCGGCGTACTCGCACTCGCGTCTGCCATGGGGAGTGGCGCATGGCGTGGGTGCATTCCCGTGACTGAGTACAAACCACGGCCGAACAGGTGGAAGACGCCCGTTGAGTACGAGTCGCTCATCTGACGGGCAACGCACCCTCGGGTGCGCCCCGCGAGGCAGGACGGTTTGACGAGTGCCGCCCTCCTCGCAGAGCGTACCTGGCGCACGCGTTGCAACGCGCTGCGACGGTTGTGGGTGACTGGCATGGCAAGGTCCGAGCCCTTGCATGGCCGTTGGCAACCCACTTACGGACTCTCGGAACGTGAACGACCCGAGGCACGAGGACCGAAGATGGCACGAAGGGCGGCTGGTCCCCGCCCCGGCTTTGTCAGTAAGCGTTACCAAGAGAAACAAAAGAGTGCCCGTCAGAGGCTGCATCCAATGACGGGCTGGGTGGTGACCTTGAGAGAGACACCATCCCAATCTTACCAGACCGAGAGCGCCGCGAGGGGGCGGATGGCTTCTGGCCGACGGCCACTCCTTTCGTCGGCGGACCAGTCGCAAGGGGGCGTGGCACGTGCTGCCCATCACCCATCTCCTCTTTGCTATGTACGACTTACAGCGGACTAACCATTTCGCTCAGGTGACACGTTGTCGTGCTCGAAGTGCGTCGAGCCGGGCGAACCCTGACCCATCCGCTCACCCGCGGCGCTCTTTGGTCAACCGATTGGAGGTAAAGATGTATGTTGGACGAAATTCTGCGCCTTGTGCGCAAAATTGCATCGCAGCTCAACCGCTCAGGCTCGCCGTGGCTCAACGGGGTGCCGGACGCTGCGGCGTACGCATCGATGAGGACGGACGAGATGCGCAGGCTCGTCAAGAGCGGCGCCGTGGAGTCTCACCTCAAGCCAGTGCGCGAGGACGGCACGAGGCCGAGGGGCGTGCTGGTGTACGCGCCGTCAATCGACGCGCTGCTCATGGAGCAGCCGAGCGGCGCGGCTCCGATCGCGGAGTCCTTGCGCTCGTAACCGACCTCATCCTGCTCGTTATTCTCGCCCTCGTTGGCGGGCTTTTCGTCACCGAGCTCATCGAGGGCATCATCAGGCTCATCGCTCTGGGGGCGGTCTGATGGGCGGGCAGCTTAGGTACTACGCCGCCGTCATGTTCGTGGGCGCTGCGTTCGCTGGGGCCTTCGCCTTCGCGCTCATGCTGCTGGTGAGGTGGTAGCCATGAACCAGGCGCAGTGGGACGCCCATGAGCGGACGTACTGCGAGAGGTGCGAGCACAACCGAAAGGGCAGGAACGCTTGCCCAGTAAAGGCAATGCTCCATAACAAGCCGAACGACCCGCAGGCACTCAAGGTAACAAGGCGGCTCGGCTTCTGCTCGCAGTTCTCAGTCAAGCCTGAGCCAAAGAAGGCCAAGAGGCAGATCAGGAAACGGAAATAGCAAAGGAGAAAAATGGAGCCAGTGAAGATTTCGAGCCTTGAGCTCGAGAACGTCAAGCGCATCCGCGCCGTGCAGATCCAGCCGACCAAGGACGGGCTCACGGTCATCGGCGGCCGCAACGGGCAGGGTAAGACCAGCGTGCTCGACGCCATAGCATGGGCGCTCGGCGGCAACAAGCTCAAGCCGGACAACCCCAACCGAGACGGCGGAGCGACGCCAGCGAAGCTGCACGTGGAGCTCTCCAACGGCATCGTGGTGGAGCGGCGCGGCAAGAACGGCACGCTCTACGTCACCGACCAGACGGGCATGAAGGGCACGCAGCGCCTGCTTGACGAGTTCCTCAGCCAGCTCGCGCTCGACCTCCCGAAGTTCCTCGGCGGCAGCGACCGCGACCGCACGACCGCGCTTCTGCAGACGCTGGGAATCGACGAGCAGCTCGCCGCGCTCGACGGCCAAATTCGCAGCTGCTACCAGCAACGACAGCTCGTGGGGCAGGACGCCAAGCGGCTCCGCGCGCACGCTGACAAGCTCCCGCAGCACTCTGACGCGCCAGACGAGCCCGTGAGCGTGGCTGAGCTCGTACGTCAGCAGCAGGAGATACTTGCGCACAACGGCGAGAACCAGAAGAAGCGCGACAACGTCTCGCGCATCGAATGGGAGTGCCAGAGCGTGAAACAGGACATCTCCCACATCGGCCAGTCCATCAAGGCGGCGCAGAAGCAGCTTGACGAGTACGTGCGCGACATGCAGGGGCGCATCAGCCGCATGCAGTCCGAGTACGCAGAGCAGCAGGAGAGGTTCAAGACCCGCCTGGCCGACCTTGACGTGGCCAAGAAGACCGCCGAGCAGCTCGCCGACGAATCGACCGCCGAGGTCGAGCGCTCAATCGCCGAGATCGAGAGCATCAACGCCCGTGTGGCCGACAACCAGCGCAAGGCCGAGGCCGTGGAGGTCGCGACCAAGCGCGAGGCGGAGTACACCGACTTGACCGTGACGCTCGAAGACCTGCGCAACCGTCGCACGGCGCTGCTCGACGGAGCGCCGCTTCCGCTGCCTGGCCTCTCGGTCAACGAGGACGGGCGCCTCACCTACAACGGCCAGACGTGGAGCGACATGAGCAGCTCTGAGCAGCTCCGCGTTGCCACGGCCATCGTGCGCGCCACCAAGCCAGACTGCGGATTCGTGCTGGTCGACAAGCTTGAGCAGCTCGACCCGCAGACGCTCGCCGAGTTCGGCGCATGGGCGCAGGGCGAGGGCCTGCAAGTCATCGGCACCCGCGTCGGCACCGACGACGCGTGCACCGTGGTCATCGAGGACGGCCGCGTTGACGGGCAGGACATGCCCGAGCCCACGCCGCCAGACCCACGCGGTCAGGCGCTTGACTGGGACGCTCCCACGGCATCCGCCGAGAAGGTCTGGGACGGAAAGGAGCCGTTGTTCTGATGCTTATCGACTTGACTTCCATTAACCCCAAAGATGTCGCCCGAAGGCAAGAGAGAGACCGAATCCGCATCGAGCTTAGCAAGAAGACCGTCAAGCAGCTTCGCCAGTTCGCGCGCGACAACCACATCTCGCTCGGAGGCGAATCGAGCAAGCGGTCCATCCTGGACGAAATCATGGGCCAGTACGGCCATCAATGGGGGCCGCGGCATGAGTAGGGCGAAGGGATCGTGCAAATACGACCACGACCGAATCCTTGCGCTGTACAGGCGCGGCTTGTCACAGACCATAATCGCAAAGCGCATCGGCTGCACGCGGCAGCTCGTGGGCATGGTGGTGCGCGAGCACGAGAAGAAGGAGGGCCAAGTTGGCTAAGTACGACCTCACTGTAGGTATCCAACAACAACCGGTAAAAGCCGTGTTCTACGGCCCAGAAGGTATCGGAAAGAGCACTACAGGCGCGCAGATGCCAAACCCGGTATTTATCGATATTGAAGGTGGCACCAATCAGCTTCCTGTCGCCCGTCTCCCTCGTCCAACGAGCTGGGAAATGCTCTTAGATGAAATTCGTTCAGTTAGGGATGGGGATATTTCAGGATGTGCGACGCTAGTAATTGACACAGTTGATGCCGCTGAGCTGCTGTGCCAAGAGCATACGGCCCGCAAGAATGAGTGGGACAATATCGACTCACCGGGATACAACAAAGGCTTTGTCGCATCTGCCACTGAGTTTGGACGCATGCTAGATCTCCTGTCAGAAGTCGTTGAACACGGCAGGAATGTCGTACTGCTCGGTCACTCGATTGTCGGTAAGGTCACGAGGCCGGACGAGAGCGAGTACACCATATTCACGATGAACTTGACCGACAGAAGGAGTGCAAGCACCAACTCAATGGTCAAGGCGTGGTGCGACATGCTCCTGTTCTTCGACTGGAAGGTTTATGTCGAGACCGACAAAAGCGGGAAGGGCCACGCGAGTGGCGGCAAGCGCGTGATTCACACGTCTCATCGCGTCTCGTGGGACGCAAAGAACCGTTTCGGACTGCCCGACGAGATGCCGATGGATGATGCGTCAATCCAGAAAATCGCTTCTCTTATGATCGGTAACACTCAAACCGTCGAGCGCAAGCCGGCCGTCGCCCAGAAAAAGGAACCGCCCAAGAGCAAGTCCATGACCAAGATTGACGAGCATATCGCCCACATGGACGAGGATCTCAAGCAGTTGGAACCGGCAACAGACAAGCCCGTGCAGGGCTCTGCCCAGGATGACCCACGGGACTCCTACCCCGAGCGAATGCACGCGCTCGCCGACCTCATGCGGGCCGACTCGATAAGCGACGAGGACCTGCGCCGGGCCATGGCCGCAAAGGGCTACGTCACGCTCTCGACCCCGGTTGCGAGCTACCAGCAGCGCCTTGTCGATGGCGTGGTGGCGAGCTGGTCAAACTTCGTCAAGTTCGTCTGCGAGCAGCGCGAGGCCATCGCTTGAGCGCAGACCATACCGATACCGTTCTGATTGATTTGGAGGAAAAATGGCACAGGACAGAGGGCAGGCGCTCGGCTGGGATGACGAGGCGCAAGTAGAGGACTCAGCGTACGAGGTGCTTCCCGCGGGCACGTACGACTACGAGGTCACCGGCTTCGACCGCGGCCGCTACGAGGGCAGCGCCAACATGGGGCCGTGCCCCATGGCCAAGGTTCGCCTGCGCTGCACGGGCGTTGATGGCACCTCAGCGAGCGGCACGGCATTCGTCAACTTCTACCTCAACACCAAGACGTTGTGGAAAATCACCCAGCTCCTCAAGTCGACCTCAGTGCTCGACCCCGAGACGCCCGAAGGCCAGAAGTATCCGCTATCGATGTTCAGCAAGGACAATCTCATCGGCGCCACGGGCCGCTGCAAGGCCAAGGTCACGCAGAGCAAGAAGGACGGCAAGACCTACGACAACAACGAGTTCACGTTCCTCAAGCCCGAGAAGTCGGCGCCCACGGGTGGTGGCCTGTTCTGATGGAACTGCGGCCTTATCAGCGCGAGGCCATCGAGAAGATAGAGCATGAGTGGGGGTCCGGCAATCGCCGGACCCTCTACGTTGCGGGGACGGGCACGGGCAAGACCATCGTCATGTCGGGCCTGTGCGAGCGCATCGTTTCCCGTGGCGGTTCCGTGCTCGTAATCGCCCACCGTGGCGAGCTTCTCGATCAGGCGGCGGACAAGATTCACACCATGACCGGACTCGCATGCTCGCGCGAGCAGGCAGAGAGCACGAGCGTGGGAACGCTTGAGTCCGTGACCGTCGGCTCTGTGCAGACGCTCATGCAGGACAAGAGGCTCAAGCTGCTCAAGCCCGACCGATTCACCCACGTTTTCATTGACGAGGCGCACCATGCCGTGTCCGAGAGCTACCGCAAGGTGCTCGACCACTTCGACCAGGCAAACGTACTCGGCGTCACCGCGACGGCCGACCGCGCGGACAGACGAGGGCTGTCCGAGGTGTTCGACTCGCTCGCGTTCGAGTACGGCATGGCAGACGCAATCCACGACGGCTACCTCTGCCCGATAGAGGCGCAGATGATACCGCTCAAGCTCGACATATCGGGCGTGAGCATCCAGTCGGGCGACTATGCCGTGGGACAGCTCGGGGACGCGCTTGAGCCGTACCTTGACTCCATCGCCGACGAGATGGCGACCATATGCGCGGACCGCAAGACCGTGGTGTTCCTCCCGCTCGTGAGGACGGCCAAGCGCTTCGCCGACATGCTCAACGCGCGCGGCATCTCGGCGTGTGAGGTGGACGGGCAATCTGCGGACCGTACCGAGATGCTCGCGGACTTCGCGAGCAACAGGTACAAGGTGCTTTGCAACAGCATGCTGCTGACCGAGGGATGGGACTGCCCGGACGTGGACTGCATCATCGTGCTCAGGCCCACCAAGAGCAGAAGTCTCTACCAGCAGATGGTTGGACGGGGGACTCGTCTTTCCCCTGGCAAGGAGAAGCTGCTACTGCTCGACTTCCTGTGGATGACCGGACGGCACGACCTGTGCAGGCCAGCGACGCTCCTCGGCGCGAGCGCGGAGGTGGAGCAGCGGGTGTCGGAGATGGTGGAGGACGCCATGGACGACCTGCTAGGTATAGACCTATTGGATGCCGAGCCCGAGGCGGAGCAGGACGTGCAGCGGCAGCGCGAGGAGAAGCTCGCCGAGGAGCTGGAGCGCATGCGACACCGCAAGGCCCAGCTCGTTGACCCGCTGCAATACGCGCTCTCCATCTGCGACATAGACTTGCAGAGCTTCGAGCCAACCTTCCCGTGGGAGCGAAATGAGCCGACCGCCGCGCAGGTCAAGATGCTTGAGTCGCGCGGCATCGACCCGATCGGTATGAGCGCTGGCATGGCGTCGCAGATGATCGAGACGCTCATCAGGCGCCAGGACGAGGGCATGGCCACGCCAAAACAGGTGCGCATGCTTGAGCGCAAGGGCTTCCAGCATCCCGGCACGTGGACGTTCGAGCAGGCGTCCAAGATGATGAGCATGCTCGCGACGAACCGATGGATGGTGCCGGCATGGATTGACCCAGCGACGTACGTACCCGAACAACAAGGAGGAACAAGGTGAACCCAAGCAGCTTAATCGCCGTGATCGAAGCAATCGCAGGCATGGTCGACAAGATTCCAGACGCCTCCGAGTACGGCACCATCACGCTCGGCAGCAGCGGTAGGAAGGTCGAAATTGACCCGTCCCGACTCGCAGACGAGGAAATCGAGGCAATCAAGTGGGGCATGTGCGGAGCACTGGCTGGCATCGCCAGCCTACTCAAGGGCGAAGAGAACGGCAACGGCGTCGCGCGAATCACAGGAAACATGTTCCTCGCTGCTGTCGTGAGCCATACGCTCGCCATCGACGAGGACGAGTCGTAAGCATGACCACGAAAGCCCAAGAGCAACATGGCGATGGGTAATCCCTGAGTGAATGACGAACCAAAAAGGAGAAGACAATGGACAGAACGAGGAGCACGGTCGAGGACATCGACCGCAAGACGTTGGCTGACGCCTATGAGGCGTACACGCACGGCATGGACGTTGGCAGGCTGGCGGCACAGCTCAGTGTGTATCCCGTGGAGCTGCAGGAGACGTTCAACAGGTTGGACGCCGAGCAGCAGCGCCGCGCAGAGAGCCCGCGCGCCAACACGCTCGGGCGCCTGCAGGACGCGCTCTTTGACGAGCTCGACAGGCTCAGCGCAATCGACATCGGCGACGCTGATGCGCTCAAGGCCGAGATCGAGCGCTCCCGAGCCGTTGAGGGCATCGCGCACGCGACCATCGACAACGTCGGCATGGCGATCGAGGCCACAAGGCTCAAGGCCCAGTACGCGCAGGGTGCCAGCGTGACCATGCCGAAGCTGTTGGAGGGGTAGATGCCTCGCGGCAAGCATATCGATGCCGAATGGCTGCGGGAGCGCTACCCGGTGATGACCGACATCAACGAGCTTCTGGACGACCACGAGCGGGAGTTCGGCTGGCGCCCGACAAAAGCTGCCGTCTACATGAAGGCGAACAGGCTGGACATAAAGAAGGTGCCCGTTGCGGGAAGGCACAAGAAGTGCGAGCGCGCCATCTACTGGAGCAAGGAGCCCGAGATGGAGTCGTGGATGCTGGAGCACGACCACGGGCAGCGCTTCGATGAGCTCTCGGATGCGTTTCGTGAGCGGTTCGGTTTCGGGCTGTCGCGCGGGCAGGTCAACATATTCCGCGCGAGCCATGGGACGCAGGTGCGCAGGTCTCACGGTGGCGGCAACACGCGCGTTCCCGTCGGCACCGAGCGTGTCGGCAAGGACGGCTACATAATCGTCAAGGTTCGCGAGGATGCCATCGTACCGATGAGCAAAGACAACTGGATGCTCAAGCACGTCCATGTCTACGAGCAGACGCACGGCAAAGTGCCTGACGACCACGTGGTCTACTTCGCGGACGGTGACAGACGCAACTTCGATGCGGCCAACCTGGTCGCCGTGCCGCAAAACGTCGTCGGCATCCTGAACAGCATGCGTGCGCGGGGCACGACGTGGCACGACGCCGAAACGCTCCGCACGATGGTCGCCCTGGCAAAGGTGCAAATAGCGCGCAACAGGCTCGCCGCGTCCCAGGAGCGGACGTGCCCGTGTTGCGGCAAGACGTTCAACAACTTGAGCCGACTCAAGTGCGGGTGCGTCAGCTCCACCGTATGCCAGGAGTGCGGCGCGGCAGGTCGCAAGCCACCATACCAACGCGCGAGAAGGTACGACCACGACAAGATAAGGCGACTACACGCGGACGGATTCCGCAACTATCAAATCGCGGAGATGGTCGGGTGCTCGCCCACGACCGTTAGCAACGTGATCAACAACCTATCGGAGAAGCGAAAGAGACGGAGGAGGGAATCGACATGAGCGACATGACCGTGACGCTCTCCGCCGTGGCCGGGCTCTTCGGCGGGCTCGTGCTCGGCATGACCATGATGCTGATGGCGCGAGGGAGCAAGAACCCGCACGGCGACTGGCTGGGCAGGCGCTGCTGGGTGCGCCCCGCTGGCCGCGCGAAGTGGGAAGAGCACGTCGTGGTGGCCGTGAGCCACAAGGGTGCCATCTGCGTGCGCAGGGCCGATCGTATGGACGAGGACGGCTACTGGATCAAGAAGCAGAACGTGCGCTGGCGCGTGCGCTGGAGCAAGCCGACGGAGGTGGGCTGATGCTCGCACACTGGCACGTGGCATGGGTCGGCCGAAACCGCGTGGTCTTCGCGAGCGTCGAGTGGCCCGAGGGCAAGCCGCCCGAGCGCATCATCATCGCGGGCACGACCTACGTGCGCGAGGACGAGCGAGAGGAAAGTGAGCAGGAATGGAAAGAAAGAGAGCAGTGAGCGCCGCAATCGTGGCGCTCGTCTTTGTCGTGGCCGTCGCGCTCATTGCGACGTGCATGACCGAGTGCGGCAGGCAGCAGCAGGCCGCCAGCGAATCCGACGGCACCCGCGAGACCGCGCGCGGGCTCGACATCGTGAGCTACGACCCGCCGAAGTGGGGCGGTGGCCGCGTGAGCGAGTGCTGGTATTTCGTGGACAGGCTAAACAACAGCAAGTTCTGGCTGTTGAAAATTGACGGCCAGTGGGTGCCATTAGATATCGGGGAGGTTGAGAACCTTGGGTAGCAGTGACGAGGTGCGCCGTCTGCTGGACGAACGTGGCATCAAGTGGTGGGCGCTCGAATCAGACCCGAATCACCTGACGGTGTGTGTGGTCGATGGCGTACGGTACAAGTTTCGCCAACAGGGGCGTGGCGTCATCGTATCGACATGCACCGAGGGTACCGTCACCCCCGAGCAGGCAATCGCCGCGACGGTAAGCAATCGCACCGACCTGTCAAAGCGACTCCGCGAGGTTACTGGCCTGCACGCATTCGCCGAGCTGTTCGGCTTCTCGTGGGAGGACGGCAGCGACTGGACGTGGCACGACGTGGCTTGCGCGATGGCGGACGAGATTGACGCCGCGACGGTGGGTGCGGGGACGTGCAAATGAGAAATCGACACCGAATACTTCGACTGCAAGCTAACGACGTTCACGTGCAGGTCATGCGGGTGGAACGGGGCCATTGACGATGGATATGCAGGCTACAGCTTTGGCGATACCGACATGCCGAGACACTGCCCGAACTGCGGAAGGCGAATAGACAGTGAGGAAGCCGAATGACAGCAAAGGCAATGACCGAGATTCTGGCTGTCGTGGGACTCGTGGCGATGGTCATAGCAATAGTCGTCGTGAACTTGGCGATATTCGACTCAATTGAGAAGTTCGGTGACGAGGTACGCGACTACCTCAAGGGAAAGGACTAGCCATGAATGCAACTATCGAACGACTGGAAACACTGCGCACCCCGTTCGCAACCATCACGCCCACCATCTGGCACGACGGTGACATGTGCGGGCTGGCAAGCTTGCGGGTCACGCCGACGTGTCCGCTGACTTGGTTGCTTGGCGTGATTGCGAGGGCGATGTGATGGGCGAGAACGTAAGACCAAACAAGGAAATGATTGAGCTGCGCCGCATGCTCGACGCGGCGGGCATCGAGTGGCACGACAACAGCGACCGCTTCATGTGCCGAACGAGTGACACAGGTGGCAACGATTGGAAGAAGTTCTCCGCTATCTGCGGGCAGTATGCATACGGCGAAATCGAGCTGTGGACCGGTTCGATGCAGGAGCGCAAGCAAGACCCCATCGGCCTAGACACCGCCGAGGAGGCGTTCGAGCTGATACACAAGGAGGCGAGCGAGTGATGAGCAAGGAATACGACGAGTACCTGAGAGAGCACATCGGTGCGGTGCGCAAGGCGGGCGCATGGATGGTTGACAACCTCAAAACCATTCGGGACATGCGACCGTTGGACGTTCACGCGTTCGGGAAACACGTGGAGAACCACGACAGGTCGAAATGGGGCGTTGCCGAGTACGGACCGTATGACGCCTACTTCTACGGCGATAGGGACGAGGATGCCTTCAACCGCGCTTGGCTGTACCACATCCACAAAAACCCGCATCACTGGCAGCACTGGCTGCTCATGAACGACGACGGAAAGTACCGTGACCCAGACAAGGTGATTCCGATTGAGATGCCGAGGGTGTACGCGCTTGAGATGGTGGCCGACTGGTGGTCGTTCTCGTGGCGCTCAGGCAACCTCGAAGAGGTCTTCGGCTGGTACGAGGGGCATAGGGACAACATCATCCTGCATCCCAAGACGCGCGAGTACGTGGAGTCCGTGCTTGACGAGATTCTGGTGAGGCTGGCGAGCGAGTGATGGACGAACAGTATTTCACGATTGACACCAAAGACCTCAATTTCATAGAGAGCGCACCGAGAAAGCTCACATTGACGATAGACCTCAGCGACAAGGAGTTTGTCGAATCGTACTTCAATAGCTATGAAAGCATAATCCTGATTAGAAACGGAAGGGAGTACGCGTTTACGTCAGAAGATTTCATAAACGGCGTGAATCACATGGCACGCACCGCCAAGCGCGTGAGCGTCCCGCGCGAGAGCCACGTGGCGCTGGGCCACTACGAGTGCGGCGCGTGCGGCACCATCGTCGGTGCGAGCGACAAGTATTGCAGGATGTGCAGGGCAGAGCTGGAGGACGAATGAGACCAAGGCGCAATAGTGGTGGGCCAGAGACGATAGCTGACGAGCGCCATCAGACGTGCGTGCACTCGGAAGCCTGTGACAGGTTGCACGGTATGCATTGCTCCGATGACGCAAGTTTCTGGGGCAACGCAGGTCATTGGCTCAAGTGCTCGGAGTGCAGCGAGTACGACTCACAGCATTGCCCCATGAGTTGGAGCGGGACCATGCGATGCGTGGGGCCGAAGAGGAAGGAGAGGGAATGATCGAGAGCTTGGAGCAAATCCGCAAGCACGCGGACATGTGCACGCGGATGGCAGGCGGAGAAGACGGGTTCGAGACGGTCTGGATGACGAAGCGCGCGTTTCTCGATGACCTCGACGCCATCGAGCGAGAGGTGGAGGAGCGGTACATCGAGCTTCCGAAGGACACGAACGGTGTGCCCATTCACCTTGGTGACAAGGTATGCACAAAGCTCGGTTCGACTTACACGGTGGCTCGTATCACACGCGAGGACTTCGAGGGTACGACAACTTGGTACATAGAGGACTTCGCATCGCACTATTCGCTTGGACCTGAAGACCTAACGATATGTAAGCCGTCAACCGTCGAGGACTTGCTGCGGGACTTTGCGTATTGCTGCGAGGAAGGTGCCACGGAGCAGAGCATTGATGAAATTATCGCCGAGTACGCCGCCAAG
>Ga0310694_10005088_pt1 | contig 12621 bp, 9 predicted proteins | sample 174DNAGHGhighgp2_FD_203884 | JGI IMG/M metagenome (GOLD analysis project Ga0310694, IMG submission 203884) | Sheep rumen microbial communities from Palmerston North, Manawatu-Wanganui, New Zealand - 1742 DNA GHGhigh gp2 (v2) (version 2) | ecosystem: Host-associated > Mammals > Digestive system >...
GAAATATGGCGAAGAGCTGACCCGCGACTGCACCGATGACGAGTTCATGGCGCTCTTTGAGCAGTACCCCGACTTCGACGACCTCGACGATGAGTTCGTGGAGAACGAGGAGGACTATTCCGCTGCCATAGAACGATACATCACCGCACACGAAGATTTATTTACCGTTAAGCCCTCAATGCCCGCATCGCATTAAGCACGGCGAGAACTGTTACTCCAACATCTGCGAACACAGCCATCCACATCGTGGCCACTCCGAAGGCTGCGAGGATGAGTACAGCCACCTTCACGCCGATGGCAAACGCCACGTTCTGACGGGCGATGGCTATGGTGCGGCGGGCGATGCTTATTGCCGTGGCTATTTTTGTCGGTTTGTCGTCCATCAGCACCACATCGGCTGCCTCGATCGCTGCGTCTGAGCCCAAACCACCCATAGCGATTCCCACATCTGCACGCGCCAGCACGGGAGCGTCGTTTATTCCGTCGCCGACGAAAGCCATAGAGGGACTCTCCCCCCGCCCTCCCTGTGAGGGAGGGAGCGAAATCTTGTCTAAGATTGCTACTTTGTCGGCAGGGAGGAGTTCTGCATGGAATTCGTCGATGCCGAGTTCTGCGGCCACTCGCTCTGCCACTTCGTGGCGGTCGCCCGTGAGCATAACCGTTTTCTTCACGCCTAACGACTTCAGCGAGCGGACGGCCTCTGCGCTGTCCTCCTTCACCGTGTCGTTAATCACGATATGTCCGGCGTATTCACCGTTGATAGCAACATGGATTACGGTTCCGTGATCCTCGTGTCCGCACTCCGTAAGCTGCGCCCCAACACTTTCCATCATCTTTCTGTTGCCCACGCAAACCACCATCTTCTCATCTTTTATCTCTAATCTTTCATCTTTTATCTCTACAACAGCCCGGATACCATGACCCGCAATCTCCTCGATATCGGAGATAGAGCAACCGTCTGTGGCCTCGTCGGGATAAGCGTCGCGCAGGGCTGCGCCTATTGGGTGCGTGGAGAAATGTTCTACATGAGCAGCCAGATGAAGCAGATGATGAGCGTCGTAGCGGCTGGGGTGAACAGCAGTCACGGCAAACTGTCCGTGGGTCAGCGTCCCGGTCTTGTCGAACACCACGGTGCCAATCTTCGCCAGCACATCCATATAATTGGCCCCTTTTACCAGTATGCCTCTGCGCGAGGCTCCGCCTATGCCGCCGAAGAATGTCAACGGCACCGATATCACAAGCGCACACGGACACGAGACAACGAGGAATATCAAAGCGCGGTGAATCCAAATGGACCAGATAGACCATTGAACATTGACCATTAACCCTGAACCATTAACCATTAACCACAACGGGGGCAGGATGGCCAGAGCGATGGCGGCAAAAACAACAATCGGAGTATAGACGCGGGCGAAGCGGGTGATGAACGTCTCGCTCTGCGACTTGTGTTCTGAGGCGTTTTCCACCAGACTGATTATCTTTGCCACGGTGCTTTCGCCGAACGCCTTAGTCGTTCGCACACGTAGCACGCCGGACAGGTTCACGCAGCCGGAAATAACCTCGTCCTCAACGGCCACCTCGCGCGGCAGACTCTCACCCGTAAGCGCCATAGTGTTCAGGCTCGAGGCTCCCTCGATTACCACACCGTCCAACGGCACGCGCTCGCCCGGACGGATTACGATCGTCTCCCCCACCCCGACGCTCTCGGGACTGACGCTCTCTACGTTGCCGCCGCGCTCCACATTGGCCACGTCGGGACGTATATTCATCAGATGGGCTATACTGTCGCGGCTCTTCCCCTCGGCATAGCCCTCGAAGAGTTCTCCTATCTGGAAGAAAAGCATTACAAACACAGCCTCGGGAAACTCCGTCTCTGCCCCTGGCATAAAGCCGATAGCCAATGCGCCCAGCGTGGCCACCGACATCAGGAAATGTTCGTTGAAGGCATCTCCGCCGGCAATACCCTCGGCCGCCTCTTTCAGAGTCTCGTGACCTATTAGGAGATAAGGCACCAAATACACCAGCAGCAGTTGCCATGTGGCCAGTTCAAACCGATGTTCTATCCAGACAGCAACTGCAAGCAGCACAGCCGTAACTGCAATCAGCGCCACCTGCCCCTTCAGTCCGCCATGCTCGTGGTGGTGCTCGTGGTGATGCTCATGGTGGTGTTCATGATGATGATGTTCATGTTTATGCTCTTTTGAGCAACATTCATGTTCGAGATGATGATGTGACATAACGTGTTTGTTTTTGATTTCGGGGGCAAAGGTACGGCAATATGCGTGCAACTCTGTTGCAAACAACAAATAGTAAGCTTTTATCTGAAAATCTTTTCTTTGAAATCTCTTTTTTCTCTTTTATTTTCTTCTCTTTTCCTTTTTTCTTTGAAATAAAAGTTGTATCTTTGCACCGTGAAATGAGAGGTAAGAGAGGTTGATTCCAACTTATGAAGGAATATAAAACCAAGCCACGGATTTAATAATCCACGCCGAGGATTATTAAATTCAGGCCGAGAATCCAAGAAACCACGTCAAGAATTTATTTCCCCTTCAAGGTCTTTTGTATTTTACCCCAGTATCAAAAGCATTTTGCCCCAAGGCCCAACAAATTGTCAGCCTTCTTATACTGGCTATTCACGCATCATCATGAACCGAAGTCTGATAATGGTGATAGTTTTATCGTCATATTTATATACGATACGGCATTTGGGATGGGTAAGTACAGAACGGACATGTTTACCGTCAAGTGTAGTCTTTTCCTTTTGACCAATGTTGGGCATCAGAGCAATCTGGTTTACAGCCTTATCTATGTTGCTGTTAAAAGTTTGAGCGAACTCCACTCCACAACTGTCCACAAGCCATCTTTCTTGCAGGATGCGTTGGATCACAGCACGTTTACTCCAGTTTATGCGCATTCCAACCATTCTTGACAAATCCTGCGAACTTCCTCATCCGTTACCAACTCGTCCTCGTTGTCAGCCTCTGCAAGCAGTTCCTCCCACTCCTCATCGGTCTGAGGCCCTTGGTCTCGTCCGGGATAATAGCCTGTGACGAAGAAGTCCTGCCGTAGTTTCTCCACATGAGTAGGACAATTCCTCTTAGCCAGTGCCTCGTGCTCCAGATACTCCTCCTTGAAGCCCATGTTATTATATGACAGGATGGCAAAGACCTGATTCAGCGTACACACATTGTCATCCTCTGCAACCATTTTAACTGCCTCTTGGCGCTTGGCCTTGAGTTCCTTTCGCGTGAAATAGACTGTTTCGGTTTCATGGAGTACGGTCGAGTCTGTCCAATCGAGGTGGATTCCTGGTTTCGGGGAATACACATCGATGATAGCCTGAAGCACCTCCATGTGTTCTTCATAGGAGATGTTCTCCAGATTCCTTTTTCGCATGTATTCCACCACCTCAGGAGTGTAGAACGGGTCCGATGGATTTATGTTATGCATGTCTTCTCCTTTTGATGTTGCAAAGGTAAACAGAATACTCATAACCACCAAATTTTTAGCGGGAAAGTAATTAAAACGGGAATTATACCAGATGCATGTGCTAAGAAAACGCAAAGAGACTGAACACTACTGCCCAGCCTCTTTGCTAAACTGTCCCCCCCCACAGGGGGATAACAGGGATTCTATCCATAATTCGGGGGCAACATGGCCAGAGCCGCCAGCTCTTTGTTGTTGAACACCAAGTAGTGGGCTATGTTTTGCTCCTTGGCCAGGCGACTGCGTATGGAGCAGAACTGGGCGTAGAGTTTCTTCTGTTCCTCTGTCATGTTCCGGGTCACATCCTCGTGCTCAGAGCGGTGTGCCGGCACGGCATCGGCGACAGGGTCACCCACCATGTACTCTGCCAACACAGTCCAGTAGCCGCCGTCATCCGAGCAGAAATGGCGTTCGCTCTGCAGGATGCGGTGGGCGCGAAGAAATTTGTTCATCTCTTCGCATGTGCGGTCGGCATCGTTCAGCGGTATCTTGAATACTCTTATCTGCATATTACTCTTTCCTGAGGCCCGCGGCGGCCTTGACTGTTCTTTGTCCTTGAGGGAGGGCGGCATACGCTTCGCCCACCCTTTGGGCCAAAGAACAGTCAAGGCCGAAAGACTTCGTCTTTTTTTTGTTTAAATAGAACTTATAGGGCAAGGCGGAAGCCAATGATGCTGAGGCGGCTCGTCGGCGTATCGTTGTAACGGTACGCAACACGGCAGTTCTCTGCATCGTTGCACCAGCTACCACCCCGTAGCACACGGTTAGAGCCCGTACTTGGACCAGTTGGATCGGTCTGATTATTACTGCTATAGGAACCGTACCAGTCATAACACCACTCGTACACATTGCCGCTCATGTCATACAGACCAAGTTCATTTGCGGCTTTAGTTTTTACCAGATGAGTTGCGCCGCTGCTATTTTTATACCAAGCAACATCGTCTATAGTATTACTACCGGCATAAGTGTAGCCCTTACTCTTATTACCGCCCTTTGCAGCGAACTCCCACTCCGCCTCCGTCGGGAAACGGAACTGTTCGCCGCTACCAAGCTGAGAGGATAGCTTACTGTTCAAGGCCGTTAGGAATGATTGGCAGTCCTCATAGCTGATACAATAAGCAGGATAGTTATCACCAATGCCATAAGAACTACTCCAAGAAGAACCTCCTGAAGTAGGAGACTGACCCATTACGGCATACCACAATTCCTGAGTAACCTCGGTCTCGCACATATAATATGTTTCGGTGAGAGTTACGCTATGTACAGGCGTTGCTACGTTCTCATTAGCAGCTTTTCCCATCCAGAATGTGCCGGGATCCACGCGGCGCATCTTTATGCTTACGGTCTTACCATGTCCTGAGACAGTAAATTCACGGTAGGACTTTGTCATTGTCCAGCCACTGTGGGAGGTTGCAGTCGGAATGCTGACATAACCGCTGCGGCCGGCATCAAGCACTCCGTTGACAAATCGCTTCTGGAACAGGTTGTCCTCGTCCTGCAGTACGAAGAGAGAACGTTCGTTGGCATCTGCGAAGGAGCCATATACATACGGTGTGTATCCGTCTGAACCGACCGTTAGCATTACTTCGCCTGTTGTTGTGGCAAGCTTTCCCTTGGTGTCGTATGCATTAAACCAGCGAAGACCGCTGAAAGTGAGGCTCTGGCCCGAAGTGCCGCGGAAGCGGATGCGCCCCGTCAGCGGGTTCAGACGGGCTGTCAGCGTAAGAACTCCCTCCTCATAGACGTATGTTGCAAGAGTGTCTGCATAAACGCCGCTCTTGGCAGACAAGCCTATAGGCGACGACGTGGGGTTGGCGATATTGCAGAGGTGATAGACTTTAGCTGAACTGGAGGCGTCAGGACTCTGGCTACCCCAGTAATGCACCTGCCAGTCGCCGCTGCGATAGATGGCGACGCCGTCTATCACGCCTTGTGTGGTCTGGAACTGAACATAAAGGCTGTCATTTTCGTTCCATGATGTTGTGGTTGTCGAGGCTCCGCGTGTGGACTCGCCGTCGGCAAACCGGTTTATATCACCCACAAGGCGCATCGGCAGGATATGCTCTGCTGGTTCTGTGGCCTCATCTGTGGCAGGTATCTCGGGCAGCTCAGAGCTGCATCCTGCGAGAAACAGCAGGGAGAGGAAGATGGAAGTGATGTAGAAAGATGATGGTTTCATTATTGTTGTCTTTGTTTGTTATTCTATAATTTGTTTGATTATTATATCTCTGGGTTGTACAATCCAATTAGTCCCAGTTCTCGTCCGAGCCGAATTCTGTCTGGGTCACGTCACCCTGAGACTCCTGCGGAGTGTCATAGTTCTCGTCCTTGGAGAAAGGTGTCTGGGTTATATCACCCTGAGTGGCATACGGATCGTCCCAGTTTGCATCTGGCCCGAAGGTAGTCTCTTCGATTGTACCCTCCTCTGAGGTGGTAATCATCAGAATTGCACTGAGAGACGTGCCGCGCTCATTGCGGGCGTAGGCACGGACATAGTACTTGGTCACAGCCTCCAGGCCTGTAACAGACAATTGGAACGGAGTCTGGTGACCTGTGCTGTAGGTATGCGGCGATGTCATCTGACTATCCTTGGACACTACGAAGCCGGCATCCAGCAGGGTGCCGTTGCCAAGGTTGGAAAGGCTACCGCCCAACGTTACCACGCGGCTGCCGATGCTGCAAGCCTCAACGGTGGCCAGCGTCGGCAACGTGATTTCACGTCCATTTGTGGTGTTTACCATCTGCCATTGCAATATGCGCTCCGTTGTAGGTAGAGTCAGGTGACCGCTGCTGCCTGCACGCAGCACATTGGTGCCGAAGGTACGCTGGTACGCACCTACCCCCTCAGCCGTGATGGCGAGTGTGCGTTGCTGTGGGTCTGAAAACAGAGCATAGATGAATTCTGAAGAGCCGTCAGAACCTATAACGCCGCTGATGGCGGCAGAGTTTGCCGAGAAGGTGTTTGCTGCTGCGTTATAGGCCGTGAACCGACTCAGGCCTGTAATTGAATACGCAGCACCGGGCTCACCCGTGATGCGCAGGCGTGCAGTCAGGGGCGACAGTTTTCCGCGTACAATAACGGTGTGCGAGTCTTCGTCTATAAGACAGGAAGCCTGCTCATCGCCATAAACGATGGTCTGGGAGCCTATTGTAGCACGCTGCGATGTCTGTGACGTGGCATTCTCAAAATAATAGGCTTCACAGGTGACATCCGTGGCTGCCGTCAGGCTCGATGTCTTTGTCTCGTCAAGCGTCCACTCACCGTCTGTGGCGCTATACACCGCCTGCATAGCCACTCGCTGTGTGCCGACGGTGAACTGCAGATAGACGGCAGCTCCGTCTTTCCACTCGTCGGCTCCGGCACGGGTCTCTGCTCCGAACGGGGCAAGGTTACAGTCCATTTGCAGATGCCACGCACTCTCTTGCCGTGAAGGAGCAGGCTCCGCATCTTCTGCGGCGGAGCAGGCCGACACCAACAGGGCCATTAGCGGCAGGACTGCCAGAATGAACATTTTACTGATATATTTCTGCATAGTCTTTGATGCTATGTTTTTCCCAGATTAGTCCCATTCGTCCTCGTTGCCGAAGTCGTCAAGGTCGAATGTAGTTCCGGGCGGGATTGCAGTTGTGGTAATGGAGAATGTCTGTCCAAGCGTGTTGCCGCGCTCATTTGTCACGTATGCCCTGACGTTGTAGGTGGTCTCAGACTCCAACTTGGATATACGCAGACTGAACTGAGTTCCAGGCGTGGCCTCGGCCTTGGTGCTGGACATCGTAGGCGTAGCCGGCGATTTTGCATACACGAAGCCTGCTGCTGTAATGGTTCCGTTTCCGGCACTGGCTGTTGCAGTCAGAGTGGCAGAGAGATATGTAACGTTCTTCGATGTCGCACTTGTTATGGAAGGCATAGTGATTTCCTTGCCATCGGTGGTGTTTACAAGCGTCCAGGTATCCAACGAGTTGAGCGACGGCAGGTGTATGCGTCCGCTTGTCCCGGCGCGAAGCACGTCACTTCCGAATGAACGTGTGAAGCGGGCGGTGGGAAGATAGTCGAAAGAAAGGCTGCGCTTGGTGGTGTCTGCGAACAGGGCATAGACAAAGGGTGAATAGCCGTCGGAGGCTATTGTACCAGACACCTTTGCGGTTGAAGTGGCGAAAGTGTTGTTTGAGACACTATAGCTGGTGAATGTCTGCAAACCGGTTATGCCATAGGTCGAGCCGGAGGTTCCGACAAGGCGCAGGCGGCTGGTGACGGGCGCGAGTCGGGCTTTAACAAGCACCGTACCTGTCTCCTCGTCAATGACGAAAGTGCCTGCGCGGTCAGCGTATGCCACTGTAGCTGCGCCGAAAGTGACAGCTTGAGCTGTTTGGGATGCAGCTGATTCAAAGTAGTAGGCCTCACACAAGGCGTCTGCATCTGTGCTGAGGGTCTGAGGTACGGTAACTGTCCAGAGAGCTTCATCTGCATTGAAGACGGCTGTTCCGCCCACAAGAGTGTTGCCCTGATGGAATTGCATGACAATCTTTGAGCCGTTAGCCCAGTCGGTGGCTGCACGCGTTGCAAGGCCGTCATACTCAGTCAGACTGGCATCGAGTCTGATCTTGTACGTTACCTTACGGGATTCAACGGCATCAGTCTCGTCTTCAATAGTTCCGCTACATGACGGAATAAGTGCGGCAACAAGTAACATACCGCAAAAGAGGATGTGTTTTGTTCTCATATTATCTTTTGTTTTATTTGTTGTCCTTATAGGTTTATTACCAGTCTTTCTCATCGCCGAAGTCATCACGGTCGAGACTGCTGTCATCTGGTTTCTTCTTCGTGGTAATTGTCAGCTCCGGACCGTATGCCACGCCTTTCTCGTTCTCCGCAAAGGCGCGGACGTAATAGGTCGTTTCCTGATTCAGGGCAGAGGTTGATAATCTTAAAGTTGTAGAGGTTCCGCCTTCCAGCACGTTGTCGTTGACGGTCGGAGTGCGGTGAGTGGCAAAGACAAAGCCTGAACGGCGTATCGTCCCGTAGCCGTTTGAGGTGACTGACGCTGCGAAGGTCGCTGAACGATAGGTCAGACCTGAAACGGTTGTTGCAGAAACAGTCGGAAGGAATATTTCATGTGGTGTTGTAAACTGAACATCCTGCCCGTAGTATGTAATGCCGGTTGCTGCTGTAGCGTATGCACGTACGTGGTATGTTGTTTCCTGTTGAAGGCCTGTGATGTCAACGCTGAAAGATTCCGAAGTGGAGGATGCGGCACGGTAGCTTCCCGTAAGCGACGGGTTACTGCTTGTGGACCAGCACACTCCGCGTGCGCTTACGGTATTCCCCTGAAGGTTTGTAATGCGTCCGCCGCATGTAGCGCGGTTGTGCTCCACACCCGTTGCCGCCGATGTCGCAAGCTGGATTTCGCCCGGGGCCGTTGTAAACTGGATTGTATCCCCATAGCTTATACCATAATTATTACGCGCGTACGCACGTACATAGTAGGTAGTTCCTGGAGTCAGGTTTGTCAAGGATGATGTATAGCCGCCGGTTACCTTACGCTGGCCAAGTGAAGTATGGGAATAGTCTATAGTAGGCTGTTGCTCCCTGTCACTCCATACATGTCCGTGCTCGATTACGCCGGAAGCCTCTCCGAGGTCAAGTATATTCGCGCCGACAGTTGCCGTGGAAGAAGTAATTGCAGAAGCCGTACCTGTCTCCACCTGCGGACGACCGCGTACGCTGCTCGTGGTGAAGCGTTCTGTCTTGCTGCTATAGACAGTTCCCTCGGCATTGGTGGCGTAGGCACGCACGTAATATGTTGTGTTGGGGGTGAGATTCGTTACGCTATAGGTGAAGTCCTTGGGTTCAGATGTCTCTCCGAGATTGCAGTTGTTGCTGGATGTCAGCGAGGGCGGCGTGTTGGCATCGGTTGTCCAGCAGAAGCCGTGCCTTGTCACACGTGAAGAACCAACCTTCACCAACGACCCGTTCAGAGTTGCGGCTACGTCTGTCACACCACTTGTGCCAATCATCGATACTTGCGGCAGTCCGGCATCCGGGCTGGCAACAGTTACCGTTACGCTGACTGTCTGACTACCGCCGTCATTAGAGGTAAACACAATAGTGTTAGAAGTCTGGCCTGTTTCCAAACCAGTACGGTTTACTGTCACAACGACTGAAGTCTGTTGTCCGGCACGAATGGATCCGGATGTAGGATTACACTCCAACCATGATATGTTCTCGGATGTCTGCCACGTCATCGTGGCTTCGCCTGTGTTTTTCACATCAACGCTCAATGTGGTTGTGTTCTCTCCGAAATCAAGCGTCAGCGGGCGGACTTCAAGCGCAGAGCTGGCACGGCGCAGGGCGAAGTCAAGCGTTGCTGTCTCACCAATGCTTATCGTAACGTCTTTGCGGTCGGTGTTATAGTCAGTCTTGGAGGCTGTGATGGTGTAAGTGCCCATCTCTACATCCGTGAATGTATATCTGCCGTCTTCGCCCGTGGTCATCGTATAGCCTGTTGAACCTACGCTGACCTGAACCCCGGACAAGTTGGCGCCAGTGTGCGCATCCGTGATACGGCCTGTGACAGAGCCGGTCGTATCAACAGGGCCGGGACACGAAGTCATAAAGACAGATAATAATGGTAATAGCAGAAAACGATAAATGTGTTTCATCTATATAGGTGTTTTGTTGTTTCTTCAGAATGAAAAGGCAAGTGAGGCTCCGATTCCTAATGCATCGGGAGTGGCTATGGCTGCCGGACGCATGCTGAACGACTTGGAAGGACGAACAACGATATGCTCTGCTCCGGGAGCTACAGCAGCATCTATTATACTCCACACCATTAGGGCGGCCGTACATCCGATGGCTATGTTCCGGCCTGTTGCCCAGTTGTCAGACCTCTGGCTGTATGTGCGTGCGAATTTGGGTTGTTCGACGATACGGTTCTGATTGAAGACACGGCGATTCTCGCATAGCACTATGGCAGCTGCTCCCAAAGCAGCTCCGCTAAGCATACAAGCACCTTTGACCTTCTGCCCCTTCACAAGCTGTCCGACTCCAGGAATAATAGACAGGAATACAGGCCCCGCACCATAAGAACGACTCACCTCGAAGCGGTCATTTATGGGCTTGGAGCTGGAAGCGGAGACGGCGAACAAACTGTAAAGGCGATATTCATAGCCACCCGCTGCCAACTTGACCTGTTCTGAATAGTCATCTACCAAAACGGCATAGAAAGTTTCGGAACTGAACTGATTGCGGAAGACCATTCGGAAGGACTCATGCTCATTGGGAGTTCCGTTCCTGACATCGCTCTCCAATTCTGAAAGTGACATTCCGTTTACCTGATTGCTACGGCCTACATACTCCGATAGTTCATTCATCCGGTTCACGCGCAGACCGGCAAGGTCAGGCCCGGAACTATAGACAATCTTGAAATAGTAAGACTGGTCTGAGCGATGCTTATTGAGAGACTCTTCTCCTTGGTTTATCCACTGAGGACGGTTGTCTGCCATTGAAGAAGTACATATAGACATAAGCACAACAATGGCAAAAAGGCAGCGTCTGATAGGCTGATTCATCTTTTTATTATTTATGTTAATTAGCGTTTATCAGCCGCAAAAGTAAGGCTTTATTGGTAATTGACAAAGGATTTATCTGGAAAAATGCAAATTTAGTTGCGAAGCAAGAGAGGAAGACTGTGAAGTCAACCTCTCTTGCGTAACATTTCCGTCACAATTAGCGGTGTGCGGAATTCAATATATCAACGATGACGTTTTATTTCTCTGTCACCTTTCGGGTTCTCACCACGACCTTCTGGCCATTGAAGATATAGACGCCGGGGTGAGTGGGTCGGGCTGTGCCGAGGGAGATGCCCTGGAGGGTGTACCATTGGTCTTTGGTCATTGAAGATTGACCGTTGGACATTGACCATTCGGAACCGTCAATTGTCTTGATGCCGTTGGCGGCAGCAAGATCAATGACTAAGGGTTCCCACGGGGTGCCGATGTTGCCGTCGCTGCTGTAGGTGAGGGTGTCACATACGGTTACGGCTGCTGCGCCGCCGACAGAGACTCGGAGTTCCATAGGCTGACCACTACCCTCGCCTGCGATAAGCAGGTAGTAGAGGTCGTCGGTCACGGTGGCCACTCCTCGACATTCGTCTCCGACGTAAGCTGCGATTTCGGCGTTCAGCACAGCCTCTCCGCCGTTGGTCAGCATTATCACCATAGACATGTTGTCGGGATAGGTAGTGGGATCCACGGGCGAGAAGTACAAGGGCCCCTCTCCGACTCCCCCCGTGAGGGGGAGAGAGCCTGACCATTGACTGTCTTGAGCCTTTTCTCCCTTGACCTCGCGGCCGGAGCCGGTGGTGAGAGTAGGATAGACGAACTCCTTTATCTTCTTCTCCAGACTGTGGTAGAGGTAGCCATTGCCGTTCTCCAAGGCCTTGAGGTTGCCCTCCCAGCCATAGGGGCCGTAATAGGCAAAGCCCTTCTGCGACTTCACCTGGTCACCGATCTGCGGGTTTGCTCCTGCCAGAGCCTGGTCAAGAGTCATTGTTGTTGTGGGCAGATAGGCGATCCAGTTCCAGCCGTCATGGAGGACAACAGGAGTCTCGTAGAGTTTCACCTGCTCACCAGATACGGGCAGTTGTGCCGGCAGTTCCTTGCTCTCGGGGAGTCGGCTCAGAAGCATCTTGTACATGGTGTTGGAGTGTACGTTCTTGAGAACGCCGGCCCAATAGGTTCCGTTGCAGTAGGAGGAGCCTGTGTGCTGATCCTTCACGCGGACGTTCCACGAGGAGAGGTCCTTGAAGACGGCAGATGTCTTCGTGTTCGCAGGCTCGACGGCCAGCGAGAGCCAGTTCCAGCCCGTCTTGACGGGAAGTCTCTGCTCTACATGGTTGCTCTTGGCGAAGATTACCGGGTGGGCGAAATCGCCGTAGCTCTCCACGGGGTCGAAGTACAGCTGTGAGCTGGGCTGAGAGAGCGGTGATTCGCCCTGAGTATTATTGAGGCTTACAATCACGTTGGTGTAAGCAACGCCGGTGGTGGCGTCCCAGATGCGGAAGGTCAGGGGCTGGCCCTTGTCCAGATCGCGCATCACGCCGTTCACCTCCTGCTGAGCGTTGCCATAGACACTCA
>Ga0310694_10005089_pt1 | contig 12621 bp, 7 predicted proteins | sample 174DNAGHGhighgp2_FD_203884 | JGI IMG/M metagenome (GOLD analysis project Ga0310694, IMG submission 203884) | Sheep rumen microbial communities from Palmerston North, Manawatu-Wanganui, New Zealand - 1742 DNA GHGhigh gp2 (v2) (version 2) | ecosystem: Host-associated > Mammals > Digestive system >...
CCAGGCGCAGATCAACCTGCAGAAAGCCATCGCCACCCTGCCCGAGAAGCAGCGATTGGTATTCAATCTGCGCTACTACGACGAGATGAAGTATGATGAGATGAGCGAGATTTTGGGCACCAGCGAGGGAGCACTCAAGGCCTCCTATCATCATGCGGTGAAAAAAATTGAACAGTATCTGGAAGAAAACGAGTAATTTTTTGGCTTCTCCCATTAAACTTTTTTGACAATTGCTAGTCAAATAGGCGTTATGAAACAAGAAGACTCCACAATATTGAACAAATACGGCAAGGATCCGGGCTTTAAAGTGCCGGAGAATTACTTTGCCGACTTCAACCAGCGCATGGCCGACATGCTACCCGATGTCGAGATTACGCCCGTTGACGTCAAGCCCACGATGTGGCAGCGAATCAAGCCCATCATTTACTTGGCCGCCATGTTTGCTGGCGTGTGGTGCATGATGCAGATCTTTGCCCACTTCACCAGCACAGGCAACCTGAACGGTGTCAGGGCCGTGGCCGAGAAATTGCAGGATGACAAGAGCAATGTCGATGACTTCATCATGAGCGGCGTGAGCGACTACGACATTCTCAACTATGAGGACTCCGTAGCCATGAGCAATGAGGAAGACTTCTCCATTGACAAACGGTAACAAGTGAAAAGAATTGACCTATGAAGAGATTAGTTTCCATATTGATACTGGTACTGACCGTTGCCTCAGCGGTTACGGCACAGAACGGGCGCACCAAGTTCGCGACCGACATGTACCAAGCCAAGCATGAAATGATTATCGAGGAGTTGGGCTTGACACCCACTCAGCAAAAACAGTTCATGCCGCTCTACGAGCAGATGGAGCGTGAGATTTATCAGGTGAACCGCAACGCGCGCGCCCTGGCCAGCGAGGTCGAGAAGAAAAAGAATCCTACCGACAAGGATTACGAGGCAGCAGCATCGGCATTGTCCAACACCCGCGTTCAGGAAGGCGACATCGAGGCCAAATACTTCGAGAAGTTCTCCAAAATCCTCTCCAAGAAACAGCTCTTCCAGCTCAAGCAAGCCGAGATGAAATTCACCCGCGAGATGCTCTCCAAGAAACGGAACAAGAAGAAATAGATATCTTCACTCCATCAGGGAGACAAAATATAGACAAAGGGACGACACATGATGCTGTTGTCCCTTTGTTGTCATTTATTGATTAGTTGTCCGTCAGGGCATAGGCAGGGGTGCAACGAGGCGAAACCGAGTGCAACCCCTGCAATAGCTCATTTACAGGAGTTCCGCTTCGCTTCACTCCGGCCTATAACCTGACAGCCCTACGGGCTAAAAGTCAAGCCCCTTCACGCGAAACCACCAGCACAGCATTGATATCGAAACGTTTAAGCAACCTTGGTGATTCTTTCCCGGACAATGAAAGCTTTCTCGTATTTTTTGCTAGACATCACGCTATAGAGCTGCCATCATGAGCGGGTTACCCCGAAATGACCTTTTTGTTTTGTATCATGCTGATTTTTAGCCTTTTGTGTTTCAATAAATGTCTATCGGATGTTATCCGTTTTTCGACATTACGTTGTAACTTTGCAAGCGAGAGATAAAGCCGTTTTATCAACCTAAAAAAGTGACGGATATGAAACACAGTAGTTTTATGATGGAATCATTGGGTGAGTGTGTCGTAATTGTGACTATATATCATAACCGTGCTAACGCACGGGAAATTAAACAAATTCCATAAATTAAAATTAACAAAACACGCATATTAATTAAAAATTTTAAAAATAATTTGATTATTTCCCGACCAAAGGGCGGTTATTGCTCAAGTAGTTGATTTATGACACGCCACCTCGTTGTATAAGAAATGCTCGATTGGCGTTAATTATTGTAAAATACAGGAGATTGGCGAGAGTTTTGCACATTTTTTATGTAATTTTGGAGTTATAATAACAATTCAAATACTGAATGACTATGAAACAGACAATCATTCACATCCTATCAATAGTATTACTCATTATGGCATTTCCATTTAGTTCATCAGGAAATAACCGCGAGGTTGACTTCAATTTCCCGCAAGACGTGAGCAAAGAGGCGCTTGCCGACATGGACAAAGCGCTGAAAGGCAGCGATGACGGGCAACTGCTCATTGACGCCCTGGTGCGATACAGCATCGCCCAGAGCGGCATCTCGCAGGACAACATGGCCGACATCGTTTCCCGCATCGAGACGGCCATCAATAAGGAGAAACGCCCCCATATCAAGGCGTTACTGTATCACCTGGAAGCGCTCGTCTACAAGGGTTACCGCAACCGTTATGCCCGCTGGAGTGACCGCGACAATCCCGTTGAGGAAACGCCCGCCGACATCAGCGAGTGGGACCGCAAGCAGTTTGACCGGAAAATCACTGAGCTCATCGAGAAGAGCCTGGCCGAGCCCGATGCGCTAAAGGCCGTAGCGGTGACCTCGCTGCCCGGCATCATCAGGTGCAACGAGCAGGGTGCCACCTTCATTCCCACCCTGCACGAGTTCCTGTTGATGATGGGCCACGAGATGCTGTACGGCATGAGTATTGACAACGAGGACTTGAAGAAGCGCTTCAAGGCCGACTGGCTGGCAGCCACCGAGGGCAACGTGCCCGCCCACATCTATGCGCTGGTTCAATCTGAGCAGAGCATCACCGTTGAGACCTACAAGCAGTATCAGGACAACGAACACTGCGCCTACTTGCACGATTTCATAGCATGGGACGATAACAAGGTGCAATACAAGGTACTGAAAGAGTATCTGTCACGCTTCCCCAAATCGGTTTACAGCACGACAGTGAAAAACCGCTTGACGTATCTTGAGGCTAAAAATGTACAGCTCAACTACCCCTCGGCAGCATCCACGAGTGACAGCATCACCGTCACCGCTAATGTTACGAATGCCAATTCATTCACCATCGAGGTGTACCGTATTCCCGACAAAATGCCAATGCCGCGCGATCGCCGTCTGAAAAAGAGCATGTTGCAGCTCATTTCGCGCCATCCCGTGACGGTGCAGGGCAATGTGCCGTTCAATGCCCAGAACGTGGTGACCAAATTGCCACCGTTGCCCTATGGCATCTACGCCATCTGCCCGACGTTCGAATTTAACAACGACCCAGAGTCTGATTTGAACAGCTACAGTTTCCTGCACGTGACCGACATGGCCACCTTTGCCATCTACTGCAACAGCAACAATGACCGCATTGGCCAAGGCGTCAACTTCAACGCCGACAAGCCCAAATCGGGCTCGAACAAATATCTGCAGGACCGCATTGCCGTCGTCGACATCAATACCGGCAAACCGTTGCCTGGAGTGACCATCAAGTCGGAAAAAGACAATATCCTGGGCACTACGGGCAACGATGGCACTGTTATCATCGATCTCGATGCCAAAGCCCGACAGCAGCTTGGCCAGCAATTATATGCCGTCAAGGGTGACGACCGCTACGGGCTGCCGACCGGACTCATTATGCTTAAAACCGGCAGCTACAGCGACAATAGCGCAAAGGTATTTACCGACCTGGGCGTCTATCGCCCTGGCGAGACCATCCACTGGACCGCCATCGTCTATCGTTTCACTGAGAAGGGACGCATTGTTCTCGGTGGCAAGGAGATAGAAGCCACCTTCAAGGACAGCAACGGCAAATCAATAGATACCTTGACGCTGACGACCGACGAGTTTGGCCGAATCGAGGGCTCGTTTGTCGTGCCCAAGGACCGCATGAACGGCAGCTTTATTATCCAAATCGAGGAAAAAGGCGGCAGGACCAATAGGTTGGCTTGGCACCAAGTAAACGTGAGTGAGTACAAGACGCCGACGTTTGAGGTCACCTTCCCCGACCCGCGCCGCAGTTACGTTGCCGGACAGCCCGTCAAGGTCACTGGCAAGGCCATGACCTACAGCGGCATGCCCATCCAGAATACCGAGGTGCGCCTGTCACTCATCCAGAACGAATGGTCATGGTTGTGGTGGAGCATGCGCAACAATGGCGGCGAACACATTCAAGACACCACCCTTGTGACTGATGAGCAAGGCAACTTCACGATTGAGTTCCCAGCCGAAATGTTCAAGGAGAACATCGGCTATAAGCCTGGCAGGCGCTGCTGGGCACGATATAATTACCAAGTCGTCGCCACGGTCACCACCGATGCCGGCGAGACCCACGAGGAGAGCACCTCGTTTATCGTGGGCACCCGCCGCGGCATTGAGTTGGGCAGTGAGAACAACGATATCTATTTGGGCGACAAGCCCATCAAGCTGCCGTTGAAGTACAACACCACCGACGAGGAGCACCCCGACACCTGGTGCACATGGGAGGTCACCCCGATTGATGGCAAGGAGCCCGTCATGACCGGTAACCTCAACACCGCCGACCCGACCATCGACCTAAAAAATCTGCCTTCGGGCCAATATAAGCTGAAAATCCACATCCTCGATGCCGAGGAGGGTGAGCAAGATGTGGATGTGGAGCGCGTGATTACCCTGTACCGCAAGGGAGACAAGACGGCTCCTGTCAAGGACTGCCCGCTGTGGCTCACACCACTGGAGCAGACCGTGGACAAGAAAAACACGGGCCACATCACTGTGGGCGTATCCACCCCCAAGGCCTATATATACTATGTGGCAAGCACATGTGACGAAGTCATCGCCCAGGGCTGGCTCAACTACGACAAGAGAATGCATGACTTCACCGTCCAGCTGCCCAAGGAGGCCGGCAAGGACGTGACAGTCAAGTTCATCACCTATTACGGCACCAAACTGTGGGAAAAGAACGTCACGTTGCAGAATCCCTATAAGGCCGAAGCCATAAAAGTCACCGCCACCTCGTTCCGCGACAAGCTCGTGCCTGGCGACTTGGAGCACTGGACATTCAACATCACCAACCAGAACGGCAAACCCGTGCGTGCCGCATTGATGCTCGACATGTTTGACAAGGCCATCGCCAGCATTGCGGGTAATGATTGGACCTTCGACAACTGGAGACCCAGCTTTAACGCATTCACAACCCGCATCACCAATTTGGGCCACTGGTTATCTTCCAGTACCTCATGGACGGGCAAAATGTCCGACTATTATGGTGATGCCAGCATCCTGCTGCCAGGGCTATACACCTATAAGCAAGGCTTCTTTAACTACGGCTATGGACGCGAGCGCATGTTAATGAAATCGATGGGTGTCGCGGACGTCAGCCGTGGAATGGATATGAGGTCGGAAGATGCAGTGCTGTCAGTAAGCTTAGAAGAAAGCAATGAAGCCCTTGATGAGGTTGTAACCACGGCCTACAAAAAGGCTGACAAAAGACTATACACAGGCGAAAGAACAGCAGATAATGAGGCATACGAGGCTCCAATGGCACCCGAGGTCAACGAGAAGAGCCTCGACAAGGTGACCCTGCGCGAGAGCGACGTCAAGACTGCACTGTGGCAGCCTATCCTCACCAGTGATTTCGAGGGTAGCATCAGCATCGAGTTTGAGGCGCCCAATTTCAATACCACCTGGATCACCCAGGCCGTGGTATGGGACAAGAAGATGATCGGCTCCACATGGATGGCCGAGGTATTGACCCAGAAGCCGCTGATGGTGCGCAGCAACATGCCGCGCTTCCTGCGCCAGGGCGACAAGGCCACGCTGGCCGCCACTGTGCAGAATGCGACCGACGAGGCCACCGCCTGTGATGCCGTCATCGAGTTGTTCGACCCGCGTTCGGGCGACATCTACACGACCCGCAACTTCAACCTGACGCTCGACCCCAACGGCAGCCAGGCTGTGACCATCGACTGGCAGGTGCCCGACACCATCGCCATGATGGGCTTCCGCATCAAGGCTGCGAACAACACCTTCGGCGACGGTGAGCAGGTGATGGTGCCCGTGCTGACGACCATCTCGCCCGTCATTGAGACCGAGCCGTTCTTCATCGAGGCTGCACAGGGACACTTCGAGCAGCAGTTGCCCAAGTTCCCCAAGGACGCCCGCGTGACCCTGGAATACTGCGACAACCCCGTGTGGTACTGCGTGCTGGCCTTGCCCACCATCTTCAGCGACAGCTACTGCACCGCTACCCATGCCGCCCACAGCCTGTTTGCCCTGCAGGTGGCACAAGGCGTCGCCAAGTCGCAGCCCCAGATCAAGGAGGCCATCACCTACTGGAAACAGCACAACGAGGACAGCACTCTCGTGTCGATGCTCCAGAAGAACCAAGACCTCAAGATCGGCACCCTGCTGGCATCGCCCTGGGTGCGTGAGGCTGACCGACAGACGCTTAGGATGTCCAAACTCAACGAACTCTTTGACGAGGCCATCGTCAAGAAGGAATATGAGAAGATCATCACCGCCCTGCAGTCGCTGCAGCTGGGCGACGGCGGCTTCACATGGTTCCTGCACCCCCGTTGCGAGTCCAATTTCTGGACCACGGGGTACGTGCTCGAAATGCTGGGCGAAATCAAGCATCTGGGCTACCTGCCCGACGACAGCCGCCTGACAACGATGATCAACCGCGCCATCGACTACTATGACAAGAAGGCCGTGCGCTTGCTCAACGAGGCCAAGAAGTACAGCAAGGAGCCTTACGGCCAGTTCACCGGCTATGCCTACACGCGCAGCCTCTTCCCCGATGTGAAGCAGTCAAGCGCCAGTGCCGACCTGTTGAAGAAGACGGTCAAGTACATGGACAAGAACTGGAGACAGAGCATCACCCTCAAGCAGAAGGCCTACTATGCCTTGACACTCCACCGCAACTGCTATCAAAAGACGGCCCGCAGCATCGTCGAGAGCATCCGCCAGTTTGCCATCGTGAAACCGTCGCTGGGCATGTACTGGGACAACCTGCAGACCGGCTACGGCTGGTGGGAATATGATAAGGTGGCTTATACCAGCACCATCCTGCAGGCCATGAACGAGGTGGATCCACGCCAGCAGGAGATTGACCTGATACGCAAGTGGATGCTGCTGATGAAGCAGAGCAACGACTGGGGCTCCAACAGCCTCGCCGCCGATGCCGTCTATAGCATCCTGAGCACCGGCAGCCAGTGGATCGAACGCGGCACCACTCCCACCATCACCGTGGCCGGGCAGCCCGTCAACCTCGACAAGATGGCACAGTACGTGGGCTACTTCCGCACCACCCTTCCCGCCACGACCAGCGGCAGCATCGTTATCGACCATACGGGAAGCGGCCCCGCCTGGGGTGCCGTTTACAGCCAGTTCAAGGCTCCGATGACCCAGATCAAGGAGAAGGCCATCGAGGAGGTGTCCATCAGCAAGGAATACTACGTCTATGCCCAGGACGGCAGTCTGCACAAGACCGATGCCTTCAAGGTGGGCGACAAGGTCAAGGTGCGTGTCATCATCAAGACCAACAAGGACATGGACTTCGTGACCATGACCGATGAGCGCGCCGCCTGCTTCGAGCCGGTTGACCAGCTCTCAGGCTACCGCAGCGAGGATCGCACCTGGTTCTATCAGGAGACCAAGGACACCCAGACCAACGTGTTCATCAGCAGCCTGAACAAGGGCACGCACATCATCGGCTATGACGTGTGGGTGACCAATCCCGGCGAATTCACCTCGGGCATCGCCACCATCCAGTGCCAGTATGCCCCGCAGTTGAGTGCCCACAGTGCCGGAAGAATGATCCAGGCCGTGAAGCAATAATCAGCACTGGCCAGCAGTCATCGGGACGGTCTTTCACTGCATGATTCCTTCATGCGACAAGTGAAAAACCGTCCCGATACTTGCAATTTATAAGTAAAGTCCACTTATATTTTTATTATATTGAAAATTAAATGGTTACAAATTTTAATGGTCATTTTTTTACAAGTTTTTGGTCAAAAAAACAACAATTCCTACAAATCATATTCCCATTTTTTATAATATCATAATCGGTAACATGACTAATTTTGCATCGCAAATTAGCAAATCTCTTACCACTATATATATTTATTCATCGATATGAATAACAAGAAAAAGAAATGTCTGATACATAAAGAAGACTATAATAAATCTTTTGATGGTAGTTAATGTTGATTAAATGATTATTTTAACCCTACCTTAATATCTATCTTATGAAACGCAAGCAATAAAACATGAGAATTAACGGTGTCTGCGTGAGTTGGCACCGTTTTTATTGTTTTAATATAAAAAAAACACTACCTTTGCAGTCGTACAACTTACAATAACAACCAAAAAACAAAGTAAATATGACAAATATCAAGACTATCGGTGTGTTGACATCAGGTGGTGACGCTCCTGGCATGAACGCAGCAATCCGTGCGGTGACACGTTCGGCAATTTACAATGGATTCAAGGTCAAAGGCATCTACCGCGGCTATCGGGGACTTGTCGAAGACGAGATCGTGGAGTTTAAGACACAGAACGTGTCCAACATCATCCATCACGGCGGCACTATTCTCAAGACCGCGCGATGCAAGGAATTCACGACCGTCGAGGGCAGGCAGAAAGCCTATGAGACCATCAAGAAGCACGGAATCGATGCCCTGGTGGTTATCGGCGGCGACGGCTCGCTGTGCGGCGCACGCCAGTTTGCCCGTGAATTTGACTTCCCCATCGTGGGCATTCCCGGCACCATCGACAATGACCTCTCGGGCACCGACCACACCATCGGCTATGACACGGCATTGAACACCATCATGTGGTGTGTGGACCGCATTCGCGACACGGCAAGTAGCCACGAGCGCCTCTTCTTCATCGAGGTCATGGGACGCGAGGCCGGATTCCTCGCCCTGAACGGAGCTATCGCCTCAGGAGCCGAGGCTGCCATTATCCCCGAAATTGCGCCCGAGGTCGATCAGCTCAAGGAACTGGTCAGAAGCGGATTCCGCAAGACGAAGAATTCATCGATCGTGCTGGTAGCCGAGAGCCCCATCACCGGTGGCGCCATGGGACTGGCCGAAAGGGTACGCAAGGAATACCCGAAATATGATGTACGCGTGACCATTCTGGGCCACTTGCAGCGCGGCGGTAGCCCCACGGCTCAAGACCGAATCCTGGCGTCACGCATGGGTGCAGCAGCCATCGATGCACTGCTTGAGGGTCAGCGCAATATCATGATTGGTGACGATGACGAGAAAATGATTTACGTCCCCTTCTCCAAAGCAATCCGCAAGGACAAACCCATCGACCGAGACCTGTTCGAGACGCTACACAAGCTCTCTCTCTGATTTTTTCATTTAGGTATAATATAATGTATGGGTGTATGGCAAAATTTGTCTCATACACCCATACACTTATACACTTATACACCTTAAATTTAAGAATACTTAGGCGAGGGTCCATACTTGTTCTCGCTCCACTTGCTGTCGAATACCGCGAAGATGATGAGAACGATAAGCAAAATAAGGGTTCCAACCAAACATGCCATCATAGCAGTGGCAACACCAGGCGAAGCCTGAACTGAATCAGCCATCGCCATAGCCATTTCCATCGGGTCGGTCATATTCGCCAGGTTTTCAATATTGGGGCCAAGCAGAAAGGCAAAACAACCATAATAGCCCAAGGAACACAAAATAAGCAAAACCACCCACCAGCTTCCACGGCCGGTGTCATGCAGGCGACGTGTGAGAGCGGCAAACTGAGGGATTACCACTGCCAGTGAGAACGCAAGGCTCAAATAACCGATGGCAGGCACCAGCCCGCTCAGGAAGGTGAGGACACTCGAGACAATAATCACAAACAGCATGAACCACCAGAACTCGCTGCGGCGGGCACGACCCTTGAAATCAAAATATTTCTTGAAGCAGGTCTTCACCGCCGTGACGGGATCCATCATCGGACTGGCGGTCACTCGGGGTTGATACTGCGGCGCAGGCTGCTGGGGGGCCGGCTGCGGCTGATTAAACACAGGGGGTTGCGGTTGTTGGTTCTGTTCCATAAGATTTCTATTTTTTAGTTCGATTTATACTTCAACGGCTGGTTACATGACAAGCCTCAAAAAGGCTTGCAGTCCACAAAAATAAGCATTATTTTCCATTGCAAGGCAATCTTTTTGTAATTTTGCAGCCACATTAATAAAAAAAGACAATGAAACGACAAATCAAAATATGGTTAGAGTGTTTCAGGCTCAGGACATTACCCGTGTCACTCAGCGGTGCGATCATCGCCATCGGGCTGGCTAAGTGGCACCACCATTTCCAGTGGACACCGGCTCTGCTCTGCCTGGCCTTTGCGGTGCTGGCACAAATCGTGTCCAACACAGCCAATGAGTATTTTGACTTCCTGCAGGGGACCGACAAGCCCGGACGCGTGGGGCCACGGCGTGGCGTCACCGAGGGGGATATCAAGCCCACGACATTGCGTAATGTCACCCTTGGGCTGCTGGCACTCGCTGGCGTGGTGGGCTGCTGCCTCATCCCCTACGGCGGATGGTGGTTGCTGCCCGTGGGCATCGTCATCGCCCTGGCGGCACTGGCCTACAGCGCCGGTCCCTATCCCCTATCCTATCACGGGCTAGGCGAACTCATGGTGTTCATCTTCTTCGGGGTGGTGCCTGTCAACATGACCTATTATGTGATGGCACTGCGGTTTGACCCGCTGGTATTACTGTTTTCCATCACCATCGGGCTATTGGGCGTTAATGTACTGCTGGTCAACAACTACCGCGACGTGGAAGATGACCGACTGGCTGGGAAAAGGACGCAGACCGTCATGAGAGGGCGCCCCATTACCGCCTTTGCCTACCTGCTAAACGGCTACCTCGGCATGGCGATACTCGCCGTGTTCTGGTTCATGATCATCTTGGGCAAGGGCAGATTGCTGCCCCTGTGGACCCTCGCCATTCCCGTGCTTTACCTCGTGATGCACACAGCCACCTGGTATCGCCTCAAGCATCGCGACGGTGCCGCCCTCAACCCCCTGCTGGGCGAGACAGCACGCAACATGCTCATCTTCACCTTATTATTCACCATCGTCTTTATCATCTACTCATAAAATCATATCATGGCACTTATCGATGACATCCGCGCCCTGCGCATCGCCGACTACGACTACCCCCTGCCCGATGAGCGCATCGCTAAACACCCCCTCGCGCAGCGCGAGCAGTGCAAACTGTTATATTATAAAGGTGGAAACATCGAGGAACGCAAATTCTGGGAAGTGCCCGAGCTATTGCCCGAGCACTCGACACTCATCTATAATAATACGCGCGTAATCAACGCTCGCCTGCGCTTCCGCAAGGAGACAGGCTCCACGATCGAGATCTTCTGCCTCGAGCCGGTCCTGCCGCGAGACTATGAGCAGATTTTCCAGACCACCGGCCACTGCGTGTGGCAGTGCCTGGTGGGCAACAGCAAGCGCTGGAAACAGGGACCCCTGACGCAGCAGGTCACCATCGACGGCAACGAGGTCACCCTAGCCGCCACACGTGGCGAGCAACGCGGCAACGCCTGGGAAATCGCCTTTGACTGGGACGGCAACGGGCAATGCACCTTTGCCGACGTGCTCGACGCCATCGGCGAGATTCCCATCCCACCCTATCTGAACCGTGGCACCGAGGAGAGCGACTCCACCGACTACCAGACCGTCTATAGCCACATCGACGGCAGCGTGGCAGCCCCAACGGCGGGCTTGCACTTCACCGACGAGGTGCTGGCCGAGTGCGACCGTCGCGGCATCACCCGTCGCGAGATCACCCTGCACGTGGGTGCCGGCACTTTCCAGCCCGTCAAGAGCGAGCACATCGGTGACCACCCCATGCACTACGAGTTCATCAGCGTGCCGCGCGATGTCATCGTGGACATCATCAACGCCCCCGGTCCTGTCATCGCCGTGGGCACGACCAGTGTGCGCACCCTCGAGAGCCTCTACTACATCGGCCAGATTCTCGAGGACAACCCCGATGCCGACGAGGAAGCGCTCACCGTCACCCAGTGGATGCCTTACACCACGCCCTGCCAGATATCCACAAAGAAAGCGCTGCAGAACATTGTCGATTACCTGGACTGGCACCATGCCGACACCTACATGGGCAGCACCCAGCTGATGATTGCCCCAGGCTTCCAGTACCGCATCGTCAACGGCATGATCACCAACTTCCACCAGCCGCAGTCCACCCTGCTGCTGCTTGTCGCCGCCTTCGTGGGTCAAGACAAGTGGCGCGGCATGTACGACTACGCCATGGCCCACGACTTCCGCTTCCTGAGCTACGGCGACGCCCAACTCCTCCTCCACTAACCTCCACCCCCCATACACCTATACACCATACACCATACACCTATACACCCATACACCCATACACCATACACCCATACACCCATACACCCCAAAAAGATTCATCTATAAAAACGGGTGATTGGTCGCATTTTTATGCCCGATGGGGTGGTTTCACAAGGTTATCACGCATAATGGCTTTAAACTTGGGACAATGCTTGCAGTCTAAAAGACAAAGAATTTGAAATCGCTTGTATAACATTATAATACAACACAACTATGAAAACTTCTGTTACAAAAATCATGATGAGCTTCGCTCTCATGGGATGCATGATCTTCAGTGCATCCGACGCCTCGGCACAGGGCCGCAGTCGTTCACAAGGAGGCAGCACCAGCAGCAGAAGCCAGTCGGCAGCTGTCTCACGTTCCAGCAGCTCTACTGCACCA
>Ga0310694_10005091_pt1 | contig 12621 bp, 10 predicted proteins | sample 174DNAGHGhighgp2_FD_203884 | JGI IMG/M metagenome (GOLD analysis project Ga0310694, IMG submission 203884) | Sheep rumen microbial communities from Palmerston North, Manawatu-Wanganui, New Zealand - 1742 DNA GHGhigh gp2 (v2) (version 2) | ecosystem: Host-associated > Mammals > Digestive system...
TTCGACGATGCTCCTAAGGCCTTGTGGGAAGCTGTTGATAACATTGCCGACTTAAATGACTTTTTCGTGAAACTTCAGTTCATCTATAATGTTAAACTGATAGAGCGCCAATCGGTCATTATCTTTGATGAAATCCAGAAGGCTCCACTTGTCCGTCAAGCCATCAAGTATCTAGTGAAAGACCATCGCTATGACTATATTGAAACGGGGTCGCTGTTATCCATCAAGAAGAATGTTAAAGACATCACCATTCCGAGTGAAGAGACCCGCTTAACGATGTATCCCATGGATTATGAAGAGTTCCGTTGGGCGCTAGGCGACACAACGACTATCCCGATGCTTCGTGAAGCGTTTGACAGGCATCACTCTTTTGGGGACCAAGTCAATCGCAAACTGTTGAGGGATTTTCGCCTATACATGCTGGTAGGCGGCATGCCGCAAGCTGTAAACACTTATCTAAACACTAATAATCTGAGTGAGGTGGATCAAACCAAGCGAGAGATTTTGGAACTTTATGCCGATGATTTCCGCAAGATTGATCCAAGTGGTAACATCTCTCGCCTCTTTATGGATATACCCTCGCAATTAACTGGCAATGCATCCAGATATCAAGTTTCGGGCGCCTTAGGACGCGTATCCGAGTATGTTAATGCCAGCGAATTACTTGCCGACTTGGAGGACAGCCTTTGCGTTAACTTCGCCTACCACGCCAATGATCCATCAGTGGGGCTGGCTTTGCATAAGGATAGGGGCAGATATAAAATGTTTGTCGCAGACACAGGGTTATTTATTACGCTTGCTTTCTGGGATAAGCAAGTGACAGAGAATATCATCTACCAGAAACTGTTATCTGACAAACTGAGTGCAGATTTGGGATATGTCTATGAAAATATGGTAGCTCAAATGCTCAAGGCAGCTGGAAATGAATTGTACTATTACACCTGGCCAACACCCAGTGGCAAACACAATTATGAGGTAGATTTCCTGCTGTCACGTGGTAATAAACTTTGTCCTATCGAGGTCAAGTCGTCTGGTTATAAAAAACATGCCTCGCTTGACGAGTTCTGCAAGAAATTCTCAGACAAAGTGTCAAAACGCTATTTGCTGTACACCAAGGACCTGCATATCGATGGCGAAACCACTCTGGTGCCAGTTTACATGACCTCACTGTTATAAAACAAAAAGAACGAGAAGGATTTCAGGGGGTGCGTGCGATCCCCCTTTTTTGCGCTGTCGGGCGCCTTTCCGCGCCCTTAAACGCCTCATCGGCTTGCTGGAAAGGACTGTCAATCAGGTGCCAAAAAGAAACTATATACCGCCAACATGAAGATAAACATATCTGGCAGTTTATTGAAGTCCCCTTTTCTGGTTTGGTGGATGCGCTAATCAGAACAGTTGGCGGGATTTCATTTCCAGGTAGCGGTTGATGACGTTGACCGAGAGGTTCTGTGGGGTGGTGAGCAGGCTGCTGATGCCGTACTGTCGCAGGGTGTTGATGATGAGCGTCTGCTCGTGGTCAATCTTTGCCGCGATGGTGTGCTCGTAGTAGTCCTTGATGCTGTGGGGCTGCTGGTTGATGAAGTCCTGGCGCTCCTCATCGATGAAGAAGACGACAAGCAGGCGGTGGCGACTGCCCAGCTGCCGCAGGTAGGGTAATTGCCGGAGCATGCTGGTGTAGTCAAAGAAGTTGGTGTACAGTACCAGGAGGCTGCGTTGCCCGACCAGATGGTTGGTGCCGATGACCAATGTCGAGTAGTCACTCTCGGCAAAGTCGGTGGTCTGGCGGTAGAGGCATTCCAGGATGTCGTTCATCTGCGTTGGGCCGCGATCTGGCTTGACGAAGTCTCCGATTTTTTCGGCAAAGGTGATGACTCCCGCTTTGTCATCGCGGTGGAGGGCCACATAGGAGAGCACCAGCGAGGCGTTGATGGCATAGTCGAGGATGGTCATTCCGTTGAACGCCTGCTGCATGATGCGCCCCTTGTCAATGACGTTGATGATCTGTTGGGAACGTTCGTCGGTGTAAACGTTGACCATGAGGTGGTGTGTGCGGGCGCTGGCTTTCCAGTTGATGAGGCGGTAATCGTCGCCCTGGACGTAGGACTTGATCTGCTCAAACTCGGTGTTGTTGCCCACGCGCCTGATGCGCTTGATGCCCATCTCGGTCAGGTTGTTGCTGATGGCTAGGAATTCATACTTGTTGAGCATGAGATAACTGGGATAGACAGCGACATCGGTGGGAGTGCCGCAGGTGAAGCGGCGTTGTATCAGGCCGATGGGTGAGGTGACGAATGCCCGGATATTCCCAAAGCCATATACACCTCTCCTGGTGGGCCTCAGGCTGTAGTCCACGGTTCCCTGTTCGCCGGCTTTCAATCGCAGTGAGAAGGTCAGGTCTCGGCGCTGGAAAATGTGCGGAATCTCGTCAATGATCGTGAGCTTGACGGCAAAGGGGTAGTTGTTGTCCACTTGCAGGCTCACGGGGTTCTCGTCGCCATTGGAGAATCGCGAACTGCAATGCCTGTCCGCCGTGATTCCCTGGCGGATCCACAGCAGGACGGCGTCGGCAATGAGCAGCAGGGCAAACAGTGCCAGCAGCGTGGCCCCCACGTAGAACAGCGGCGGCCACCATTGTCCCAGCGCCAGGACAATGATTACCACCATTGCGGTGTAGTAGAAACGGATGGGCAGAAACATGGGCTTCAGCTTATAGTAGGCTTTAGGGTTGCGGATGCAGCTGTAAACTGCTACTTGGGCACCTCGACGTTGTTGATCAGCGTGGCCACCGTCTTGGGGGCCGTATAGCCTTGCATCTCGGCCTCGGCCGAAATGATGATGCGGTGATTAAGCACAGCCGGCGCCACCATCTTGATGTCGTCGGGGGTGACAAAATCACGCCCGTTGATGAGTGCGATGGCCTTTGATGTCTGCAACATGGCCACGGCAGCTCGCGGTGAGGCTCCCAGGAGCACGGCCTTGCTGGTGCGTGTCTGATGGACAATCTGGGCGATATACTCCAGCAGCGATTCATCGACCAGCACGTTGTTCATGTTGTCACGCAGGGCCAGCAACGCTTCCTTGGTCATGACGGGAGTGATGTCTTCCAGTTTTGCCAGGCGTGCGTTGGCCTGATGCCGTTGCAGGATGATTTTTTCTTCGTCGATGGTGGGGTAGCCCATCACAATCTTGAACATGAACCGGTCGAGCTGCGCCTCGGGCAGCTTGTAGGTTCCCTCTTGCTCCACAGGGTTCTGTGTGGCGATGATGGTATAAGGTTCTGCCATGTGGTGGGTAATACCGTCGATGCTCACCTGGCGCTCCTCCATCACTTCAAAGAGGGCCGACTGGGTCTTGGCCGGTGCACGGTTGATCTCATCGACGAGGACCATGTTGGCAAAGATTGGGCCTTCATGGAAGTCAAACTCGCTGGTCTTCATGTTGAACACCGTGGTGCCGAGCACATCGCTTGGCATCAGGTCGGGGGTGAACTGGATGCGGCTGAACCGGGCGTCAATCAGCCGTGCTGTGAGTCGAGCCAGCAGGGTCTTGGCCACACCGGGCACGCCCTCAAGCAGCACGTGGCCATCGGCGAGGATTGCCGCAATCAAGAGGTCCACGACCTGATTGTGCCCAACCACTACGCGGGCAATTTCTTCTTTGATTTGCCTCACTTGGGCCGCAAACTGTTCCAAATCGAGGCGGGGGGCTGTCGTTTGTTCCATTGTCGTATATTATTTTTTTAGATGTTGATTCTGTGGATAATGTCATTCATCATGTCGATGAGTCCCTTGAGCTTCTCATCGTGTATCGACATCACGGCAGCAGCTTCCTTCACATCGTGGATGAGCCGTTGCAACTGGTCGAGGGGCATCCCCGTGCGATTGGACAGCATGAGCAGTTCATCGTCGAGGTTGTCGTTGTCCTCGATGTCAATCATCGCCTTGACGCGCAGGTCGTTGCTGAAGGTGGCATATTTCTTGAGGAGCAGGTCAACATTGTCGTGCCGCTTGTAGTAGATGCCACCGATGCGCTTGACGAAGTCCATCATGTGGTTCACGGGGGGCTGGATGACGGGTATCACGCGCTGGCGCCGCCTTGCCGAGAACAGCACAAAGGCCACCACCGTGGCCAGGGCCAGATAGAACGCCCATCGCAGCGGCCGATTGGCGAGCAGGTAGCGCAACGGGGACTCGGATTCCTGATTGCTGCTGTCGGTCTTGTCGATACAATTCGGGTCATAGCGCACTACAGGCTTGTTGCCGCACTCGCTCAACAGCCTCAGCACCAGCGGGCGTATCGTGTCGTTGAGGATGCCGTAGTTAGAGAATATCATGGGCATGCTCGTCACCAGCAGTTTACCCTTGCCCTCACCGTAGTCCCGGATGCCTGCAACGGCGCTGTGATGACTGTCCTCCTCCTGTTGATCATCATAGGACCAACCACTATTATATTCTACAGCATGGAGCGTTGCCAGGATGCGGTATGAGCCGTCCAGGATGAGCCGTTTCTGGCAGAAGGCAGCATTGATGGGATAGCTTGCCGCATCGAACAGGTTGTCAGGAAACCAGTTGATTGTGTCATGATTGGTGTGGTCGCTCAAGACATCTTTACTGAGGTTATCCATGTGGACATGGTTGACTGTATGATAGGAGAAGCCAGCCTTCTCGCCGATACTGTTATCATCATAATAGTTATAGCTATAGGGATCATAGAAATCGTTGACAGCAAAGAGAACGTTGTTACCTCCTTCAATCAGTTGGAGCATATCGACTTCATACACATTGGCGAAATGTGCATAGTGGCCCGTGAATAGGAAAGTGTATTGCTGTTTCTCATCCTTGACGCGTGCCATGATGCCAGAACCGGCCACCTCGTAGCCCTGAGGCATGGATGCACGCAGCACGCTATCCATCACATAGCAGCCGAAGGGTTGCTTGCTGTCGTAACTTTGCGAGGTGTCATTCCACTGGAAATAGCTTGGCGCTTTGGTCTCAAAGAGGATGATGCCCGCCATGAGCACGATGATCACTGCGATGAAAAAGCCGTTGAATTTCATGACTGCACTCCTCCTTCCTCTTGGCGATTGTTTGGCTCTTGGTTGCCGGCGTTGTCGGCGATGCGCGCCTGCAGCGTTTCTTGTCGTGAGCGCATCTCTGTGGCCAATGCCGCGTCGGCTGTGTAGTGACCATAGCGGATGCGCAGGAAGTGGTTAGTCATGATGCCGAAGTCCTTATCGAGCCATTCCATGGCATACTGTGTGGGCGTCTTGTAACGTCGCCAGTTCACTAGCGCCGCGTCGCTGGCGGCCTTGAGCACTTGCAGGTACCGCAATCGGCAGAGCATCAGGTAGTCGTTGTCTTTCTCGGCCGCGGCGATGAGTTGGTCAAGGTCCACCTCGTTGATGTCGGCCTCGGTAATCTCCTCGGCATGAAGTTTCACGTCTCGTGGCCCGAACAACCCATCCCAGTGTTTCCAGACCAGGTAGGCAACGCCGGCCAGCACCAGCGCCCCCATGCACCACCAGAGGCCGTCAGGCAGGTCATTGAAAGGATTCGGCATGTCCAGCAGATCGGTGATGTAGTCCCAGAAACTGCCAAAATAGTTGTCGGCATGCTCGGGCGCCAACTCTCTCTCATAGTCATAGGCCCTTGAATGCTGGAACACTTCAAGCACTGAATCATTGTGGGCGATTGTGTCACGGGGCGATACCATCATCATAGTGGGGACTGGTCATTTCAGGTTAGCAAAATTATCAATATCACTCTCTAAACCGAAATCCTCAACCTCGGTGACCACGCTGCCATAATGATAGGTCATGGCAAGGACAAACAAGCCGATTTCCACAAAGATCATGAAGCATTCAGCAACACACAGGATGTAGCGGACCACATCCATGAAAAACGCCCCCAACACCGATTCCGACGGTGTCTCTCTCAGCATAGATTCAATGGCTGTGAAGATGCCGAGCGGGAAGGTGACGGCATTGTTGATCAGTAGTGACACGAGCCCCATAACCACCGCTATCAGGATGAGGGTGCCCCATTTCTTGTACCCTATAGAGAAGGCGCGCTTGTTGGCTCCCAGCAGTGAGTTGCCTGATTCCAGCAACATGATGGGACACACCAGGAACACAGGCAAGATAGCGAATACCACGAGAAGCCCGAGAATGGGAATGATGATGGTTAGGAGAGCCAATGCTATCAATGGCATCCACAACACAATGATGCCCAGGCACTTGAGTGCAACCCTCGGTAGCATGCGCCACATGGTGCCGATGTCACAGTCATCGAGCGTTGCATCGTGGGTCTCATACCACTTGACCAGCAAGATCACCAGCGCCGTGACCACGGCACACCCCACAATCGACAGTGCGACGGATGCGATAATGGCCGTGTCGGACATCGACAAGATGTCGTCCTTATAGAACGTGGCTATTGTCGCGCCCAGCAGCACACTGAATGGCAAGAGGAAGTAAATCATCATCTTGAAGTACTTTCTCCAATGCTCTCCCACAAAGTCAAACACCATGTTCAAGTTGTCCGAGAGCGTCCGGTACCTGTAAAGTCGGTTGCTGTTATTCATCGGTCACTGATATCTCGTGGCGCTTGCGCCCTTTCATATACGGTAAAACAATGTAATAAAAAATGATGAACGCGGCCGAGAGCACAATCACCATCAACCTGACGGCCAGCGGGTACTCGACGTGACGCGTGAGGTAGCCCTCGATGAACGCTGCCACGATGGTCACCGGCAGGATGCTCAAGGCGATTTTGAGGCCATCCCGGGCCTTGCGGCGGAAAGCCCGCATGCGGCTGTAGGTGCCAGGAAACAGCCATCCCCAGCCCATCACAAATCCGGCCCCTCCCGAGAGCACAATCGTCGAGATCTCGAGCGTTCCGTGCTGCATGATGGCCAGCAAGGCTTCGCCCATCACTCCATACTTGAAAAAGAAGAAAGTGAAGGCCCCTACCATGATGGCGTTCTGCATCACGATGAGCGATGTGGCAAACGGCGTGAAAATGCCCAGCCCGATGCACGCAATATCAACCCACAGGTTGTTGAGCATGATGCCGAAGAACGAGTCGGCCTCGCTGCCCATGCTATAGACATCGGTGGGAACGCCCCTGCTGATGTTGTCGATTGTCATGTTCACATAATCGTCACCCAAGATGAGCCTGGCAAAATTCTCATCGTTGAACAGCGAGATAATTCCCACCGCCATGAATAGCACAAACACGACCAGCGCCGAGAGCATCGCCTTGCGGTTGTCATACACCGCCAGTGGCACCTCATCGGTCCAGAAGGTCCACAGGCGCGACCACTTCTCTTGACGGCCCCGGTAGATCTCGTTGTGCAGCTTGAGCGTCATCGCATTGAGCATCGAGGTGATGGTGGCTTCGGGATAGTGGGTGCGGGAGAAGGCGAGGTCCGATGTGAGCTCCGTGTACATCTGGGCCAGCGTGTCCGGGGACTCTCCCGACGGATTGTTGAGTCGCCGTTGATAGTCTCGCCAGCGGGCAATGTTCTGTTTGATGAATAGCGACTCCCTCATGATATTTGTTTTTCTTTATTCAAGTTTTCAGTCGTCAGTTTTCAGTCGTCAGTTTAATGCGGATGTTGCTGAAAACTGTTTGTGGTGCAAATATAGATATAATTCCCGATTTATAGGCCAGTCGAGATTAAAAAAGTCAGGGCAACCGCACCAAAATGTTGGATATGCACCGCGTCGCCAGCGGCCCACCCCGGTACTACCCGTCCTGGCATGGATGCGACAGCCCTTAGGACGCTTTTAGATTCATCATTAGATTGTGTTCTGATGCGGTTGCCCTGAAGATTTTTTGCTTTTGTTGAGATTTGCGATATTATTGACTAACTTTGCAGCGCGACTCCATTTGGCGGCGTTAAACAAGGCTTGTTAATAGATAACGGATATGATAGTGATAGTGAATAATTCCAGAATCAGAATTTTCAGTGGTGCCAGAGTCGGTGATGCCGTTTTGCGTTGGGCCGTGCGCAACAGGCTGGATATCGCTAAGGTGTCCTCACTTCAAGTTACCGACCAGTGGGGACATAAGCTGGGCAATGATGCGCCACTGAAAGAGAATCAGATGATCAGAATAATCAACTTGTGATAATATTATGAGAAAGTACTTTCTGTCAGTTGTTACTGTAGTGTTGGTCTCGTTGTTGGGCGTCGCTCATGGCGAGACAGTCAGGATTCTGTCAACCAATGACATGCACTCGGCAATCGAGAAGATGCCTCAGCTTGCTGCTGTGGTGGACAGCCTGCGTGCCATTGATCCGTTCTTGCTTGTCCTGTCGGCTGGCGACAACCGCACCGGTAATCCTTACAACGATCTGTATGAGCCGGTTTCCTATCCCATGATCTCGATGATGAACCTCATCGGGTTTGACGCATCGGCTCTGGGTAACCATGAGTATGACTCTGGAGTGCAAGGTCTGTCAAGGGTGATAGGCTTGTCCAGTTTCCCCTATCTTGCAGCAAACATCAGTTGTGCGCCCGAAACGGGGATTCAAGTGCGCCCTTATCAGGTTTTTGACGTCAAGGGCGTTAAGGTGGGCGTGCTGGGCATTACCCAAGTGGGCACGTTGGGCATCCCCGACACGAGTCCCGACAATGTGAAAGGGATGACGTTTCAGCAGCCCGAGGAGGTGATTCCTCACTATCGATGGCTCACCGAGCAGTGTGATGTCAACGTGTTGTTGACGCATGTGGGCTTTGATGTTGACATTGAGTTGGCCAAGCAGTTCCCATATTATGACCTCATCGTCAGCAGCCACACCCACACCCAACTTGAAGGAGGGGAGATTCACCACGGTGTGCTGATCACCCAAAACGGCTACCAGCTGCCCCGTGTCACCCTCACCACCCTTGAGGTCGAAGGCGGCAAGGTCGTGAGCAAGAAGGCCGAGAACATCGTCATCGACAAGAGCGTGCCTCACAGCGACGCTGCCGAGGCGTTGCTCAACCATTTCAAGAGCAGTCCCGAGCTGGAACGCGTGGTGGCTCATCTCCAGAGTGACATCAACGGCTATGACCCATTGGGAGTGATGATGTGTGATGCCTGGCAGGAAGAGTGCGAGTGTGACATCGCGTTCGAGAACTATGGCGGCGTGCGCTACGACTACATTAAGGCGGGCCCCATCACAGTCAAGGACATCCTCAACCTGGACCCCTTCATGAACAGCCCGGTCGTCATGACACTGACCGGCAAGGAGCTGCATGACATGCTCATCTCGTGCTACAAGGCCGACCGCAACCGCTTCCCCATCACCAGTGGGTGCACAGCGGTGGTGACCTATGCCGACTCCACCAAAACTTCCATCAAGAAGTTGGAACTTTTTGACACTAACGGCAAGAAGCTCAACATGAAAAAGAAATACCGTGTTGTGACCAATAACTATGTCGCATCGATAACCGACTCCCCCCGTGAGGATCAGGGCAAGCGCGGTGATGAGACGACTAGTGACCTCATCATTCATTGGCTCGAGAAAAAGGGAACAGTTGACTATCAAGGACGCTCCAGCTTCACCGAGAAATGGTAGCTCCCTCACCACTGGCGCCTCGTGTGTTGATGCCATGAGGGCGTGTTGACAATCCAGTGGCCTCCAACCGTCGGAGAAATGACGTTTTGGGGGCCACTGGAATATTACGCTGTCACCCTTGAGTGGATGAGGTGTAATATCATGATTCTAGTGGTAGAGGAAGCGTTTGATGGTTCGTTTGGGAGTCTTCTCGAAGGGGGCATCCATCATTTCGACGCGTGCGATTTTGCTGTAGTTGGGCAGGGACTTGTTGGCGGTCTCGCGGATGAGTCCGGGGATGGTGGCCCGTGTCTCATCGTCCATGTCTTCGGGCAACTCGGTATATACCAGAGCCGTGATTTTGCCGTCGCGGTCCACCACCAGGCATTCGTCGACATACTGGCAGTTGGCCAGCACGGCCTCAACTTCCTCGGGGTAGATGTTCTGGCCTGAGGAGTTGAGTATCATGGACTTGATGCGTCCGCGGATGAAGATATTGCCTTTTTCGTCGATGATGCCCAGGTCGCCGGTGCGGAACCAGCCGTCGTCGGTAAAGGCTGCCGTGGTGGCTTCGGGGTTCTTGTAGTACCCTATGGTGAGGTTGCGGCCGCGGGCTTGGATTTCGCCGGGAATGTGGTGCGGGTCTTCGGAGTCGATGCGTAGCTCGTGGACGGGTTTGCCGCACGAGCCGGGTACAAACTTGGTCCACCACTCATATCCCAGCAGCGGGCAGGCTTCGGTCATGCCGTAGCCCACGGTATAGGGCAGGTGTATCTGCTTGAAGCAGCGTTCGGCCTCGGGGTTTAGTGCCGCTCCTCCCATGATGAAGCATTGCACCCCGCCGCCGAAGGACTCGATCAGCTTCTTGCGCGCCGTCCTGTACACCAGCTGCCTCACGCCGGGGATGGCCAGTGCCATCTTGGCTTTCTCCAATGCGGGCTTGATGGCGTTGGCATAGATTTTCTCCATCACCAGGGGCACAGTAACGACCATGTAGGGCTTGATGTCCCGCATCGCTTTCAGGAGCGTCGTGGGTGATGGCGTCTTGCCGAGGAAATAGACGGTGACGCCATCCACGTTGGGGTGGATGAACTCGATGGCCAGTCCGTACATGTGGGCCAGAGGCAGCATCGAGACGACGGTGTCGCCCGGGTGGTTCGGGAAGTGGGTGTTGGCAAAGTCGTCGGTGTCGGAGATTGCTTTATAGGTGAGCATCACGCCTTTAGGGTTACCTGTGGTGCCTGACGTGTAGTTGATGATGGCCAGGTCGTCAAAGTTGTCGCCGGGGTAGGACACATGCTCCGGGAACATGCCGTCGGGGTACTGCTGCGCAAAAGCGCGTTTGCGTTGTTCCCAGGCGTTGGCCACGGCTTCGTCCTGATGCCATAGCAGCGTGCTGTTCTTCACATTGATCGCCGCCTTGAGGTTGGGCATATCCTCGGGCTTCTGTTTGGCCCAGATGTCCTCGTCGACAAAGAGCACTACGCTATCGGAGTGGTTAGTGAGTGTGGAAACCGTGTCGGGATGGAAATCGGCAAGCAATGGCACGGCGACCCGACTGTTGACATTGATACCCCAGAAGGTCATCGCCCAGCGGGCACAGTTGCGGGCGCACAAGGCGATTTTGTCGCCCTTGCCGATTCCTGCAGTCTCAAAGAAGATACGGAACTGCTCGATGTTGGTGGCCAGATTAGCATAGGAGAAAGTGTCCCCATTGTAGTCACACAGCGCATTTTGGGTCCAATGATCGCGGACGGTGTTCTCCAGATTTTTAAGATAGTGCTTCATAATTCCTTGTATTATAAAATGAATGCCAATTCAACAAATTGTCACAAATGTACTACATTTTGTTGAATGGTTGCGCTTTATTGAGAAAATATTTATTAAACTCTCACATTCTTCGCGAGGCATTCATTCCTGTGAGGGCGCCTGTTGGGCTCGGGTGGCACACATGGGAATTGGGCTCTTGATAGCGATAGGGGTAAAAAAACGGTGGTGCCCGCTATGTCCCGTTTTAACGGAGCGGACACCACTGTGTGGTTGTGTGGGATTTTATTCCTTGGGCGCCTCGGTGGTTGCGTTGTCCTTCACTTCAGGGGTCTTCTTTGCGGCCTCCTCGGGGGCGTCTTTGGTGGCGTCTTTGTCGGTAGCCTCCTGTGCCTGGTCGGGTGCGTTCTGGGGCTCAACCTCCTGATAGCTGCCATCCATTGCACTGTCCACCTTTTCGGTGGTTTCCTGCTTGTTCTCTTGATCACTTGCGTTGGGCTTCGAATCGAAGCAAGAAGTGAGACTCAGGCCAATCAATGCTGCAAAAATAAAAACTAACTTTTTCATAATACACTAATTTTAAAATGAATAAAACGATTAAAAACTAAATTTATGAATCACTTTCTGCCTCTTTATGTAGCCTGTGCCCCAAAGGTAAATGCCAAAAAAGTGTTTTTTTAAAAAAATCTTACAAGTGGCCACGTTTAATTCCGGTGAAACTGAGTCATTTCAATTAGTTTTAATAATTTTGCTGCATAGTAGACAGTGAGCAAGTAAACCGCTTGCGAATCTTAAGTAACTAATAATGCTACGACTATGAAGAAGTTATTGATCAGTTTAGTGCTGGTGTTGGCTGCTGCCGGCACCGCGGTGGGACAGAAGAGTTATGTCAACGTGGTGGTGGACCACATCTACTCATCGATCTACCAGGAAATGTATCTCACGGGAGATGTGCCAGTGGGCATCAAGACACATTATGACAGTTATAGCAGCGAGGCGACGACGGTGGGCAAGGTGCTGAACCTGCTGGCCGCGGAGGGCTTCACTATTGAGCAGATGAGCTGCAGTGCCGAGAATGAGGTGATACTGCTCTCCCGCCCGTCGACAAGCGGAACGGACAATATCGAACGCGTCACCGCCGACGATCAGGACGCACGTGAGGTTGCTCGTTACAACCTGCAAGGACAGCCGGTCAACAGGGATGAGCCAGGCATCCAGATTGTGGTCTATTCCAATTACACGACCCGCACAGTCATTGTTGAATAACGCGTGCCACCCCTGCCTGCGGGGCGCTGGCTGATAACGGCT
>Ga0310694_10005092_pt1 | contig 12618 bp, 6 predicted proteins | sample 174DNAGHGhighgp2_FD_203884 | JGI IMG/M metagenome (GOLD analysis project Ga0310694, IMG submission 203884) | Sheep rumen microbial communities from Palmerston North, Manawatu-Wanganui, New Zealand - 1742 DNA GHGhigh gp2 (v2) (version 2) | ecosystem: Host-associated > Mammals > Digestive system >...
AGGCGATAATCTGAGCCATATTTTTTCGAATCAACTTCATATCACCGCAAATATAACGAAAAAGACAAACAAAAAAAACGCTCCGGTCTTCCGAAGCGCTTTTTGGAGCGGAAAACGAGACTCGAACTCGCGACCCCGACCTTGGCAAGGTCGTGCTCTACCAACTGAGCTATTTCCGCAGTATTTTAGAGAACTTCCCGTTGAACGGGACTGCAAAGTTACAAACAATTTTTGAACCTCCAAATTTTTTTGGAAACTTTTTAATAAAAATGTAAAAAAACGATTCTTGACTGGCAGATGGACCGTTTTTAACTAAAAATGTGTATATTTGTGAGTTAACTGAAATCACAAAATACATGTTCATATGAAAAAATTTGCAACTATCCTCCTTTGCGGCGCCCTGGTAATGGGCTGCGGTATGTCCAATCTTGGAAAAGGTTCACTCATCGGCTCCGGCGCAGGTGCCGCCCTGGGCGCCGGTATCGGCTATCTGATCGGCGGTGACGGCCAGGCGGCTGCCATCGGCGCGGCCATCGGAACGGCCGTGGGTGCCGGTACGGGCGCTGTCATCGGCAACAAGATGGACAAGAAGGCCGAAGAACTGGCCAAACTGGAAAACGCCCAGGTGGAAACCGTGACGGACGTGAACGGCCTCAAGGCCATCAAGGTCACCTTCGACAGCGGCATCCTCTTTGACTTTAACAAGAGTACGCTCAAGACCGACGCCAAGGCTTCCCTGGACAAGTTCGCCGCAGAGATGGCCGACATGCACGACACCAACATCAACGTGTACGGCCATACGGACAACGTGGGCACCGCCGCCGCCAACAAGAAGGTCTCCAACCAGCGCGCCAACATGGTGGCCAGCTACCTGGAGAAGAAAGGTATTGACAAAAACCGCATCGTGGCCGAGGGCCTGTCCTTCGACTTCCCGGTGGCCGATAACGAAACCGCGGAAGGCCGCGCCCAGAACCGTCGCGTAGAGATTTACATCTCTGCCAACGAGGACATGGTGAAGGCCGCCGAGCAGGGCCAGCTGAATTAAGCGACACCCTGTGTTGTCCTTTCCTCAGACCCGTGTCATGATGCGCAGACTGTTCCCGTGCCTGGTGGCACTCCCACTGCTTGCGCATCCGCTTGCAGCCCAGGACAAGGCTGTAGACGTGTTCGTGTTGTCTTCCCATTCCGCCTCCAGCGAATGGCAGCACATCATGACGCCCCCCATGGACACGCTGGCCCAGGAAAGGCCGGATCTGAACATCGTTTTTTCCAACCTGCCCTTCATCTCCTACGACAGTGTCCAGTCGCTGGAGCATGACCGGGACAGCGTTCTGGATTTGCATGCACTTCCGCCCAGGCTGGTCATCCTGCTGGGCGGAAGCTGCTTCAGTTTTGCCCCGCACCTGCAGGAGCGCTGGCCGGGTATTCCCATGCTCCTGATCGGGGAACAAGACTACTACTGCGACCTGGACTATACCCTGCACGGTCCCGGAAGCCCGTCGGCCAACCGCTATCCCATTGCCGCCCTGAAGGAAAAAGGGCTCAACCTTTCGCTGGTGTGTGCTCCGCCCCTGGTCCGCCGGACCCTGGAAATGATCCTGAGGGTGCAGCCCCAGCTGGAAAAACTCATCTTCGTGGCCGGGGAGAACTACCTCAGCAAGGAGCGCCAGTGGCGCCTGGAACAACTGCTGCGGGAGCGCTATCCCCAGCTTTCCTACCAGGCCATCACATCGGCCGATGCCACCACGGACCAGCTCCTTACCATCCTGGAGCAGGAACGTGGCCCCAAGACCGCCGTATACTTCGGGTCCTGGCTGGTGCGGGAAGGGTATTGGCAAAGCTATTCTACCCGCCACAATACCGTGTCGCTTATCGAGCACATCACCCCGGTGTATACCCTGTTTGCCAACGACCTGGAAAAGCATCCCTACGTGGTGGGCTTCTACAGTTATTCCCAGGCAGAGTATAACCGGACTGTCCGGCAGCGCATCCTGGATGTGCTGGACCTGGGTATCGATCCCCGGGAAATACCCTTCTCCTACATGCAGACCGGCATTCCCACGCTCAACTACCGGGCCATGGAGCACTTTGGCCTGGATCCGGCGCTCATTCCCCGGGATGCTGTGGTTTTCAACCGGCCGTACACCCTCTGGGAGGCACACAAGGGGCAAATCATGTGGCTGGGCCTGATCCTGCTGCTGGGTATGGGGGCCTACACCCTCTTTGTCATGGGCCGCAGCCTCCGTTCCCTGAGGCAGGGCCGGATCATGGCAGAGAATGCCAGCAAGATGAAGACGGCCTTCATCCAGAACATGAGCCACGAAGTGCGCACGCCCCTGAATGCCATTACGGGCTTTTCCCAGCTCCTGTGCATGCCGGACGGCTATATTTCGGACGACGAAAAGGCCGAATACCTGAGTTACATCATGAACAACTCCCAGCTGCTCACCGTATTGGTGAACGACATGCTGGACATCGCTGACATGGAGAATGGCCGCTATGCCATCCATGAAACGCCCACCAACCTGAACGAAGTGGCACGGCTGGCCATCAAGGCCGTCGAGTACCGCATACCTGCCGGAGTGAACCTGATCCGTAAGCCCGGCATTCCGGAGGATGCCCTGTATGTGACAGACGGCATGCGTGTACAGCAAATCCTCATCAACTTCCTCACCAACGCCTGCAAGTACGGCAACGGAACAGACATCGTTATCGGCAGTTCCCTGACGGAAATCCCCGGCTACGTTACTTTCTATGTGGCAGACCATGGCCCCGGCGTGCCCGTGGAAGAGGCCGAAAGCATCTTCGAGCGCTTCATCAAGCTGGATCGCACCAAGCAGGGCGCCGGCCTGGGACTGAGCATCTGCCGGATGGTAGCCCAGTCCATGCAGGGAAAGGTCTGGCTGGACACCGGCTATACGGAAGGCGCCCGTTTCATACTGGCCATTCCGGCCAAGGAGGCGTAAATTCTTTTTTAAGGTTTTTTTAACGGTATTTAACTGCGGGGTAAAGCGGGTTTTTAGGGTGTGAAGCTATTTTTGCTTCATGAAGTCCCTTCTCGTAACCACACTTTTGGCCCTTCTGCCCTGTTCTGCCGGAGCGCAGCTGGTATTTGCCCCGTCGGAGGGCTATACCAACCGGCTGGAAAAACCGTGGCGGGACGAAGTATGCCTGAACGGCTATTGGGATCTCCAGCCCGGAACGCAGCTGACCGGTCAGTGGGATTCCACGCCCGTCAAGATTCCTTCCCCCTGGAATATCAACAGTTTTGCCAACGAGGGCCTGGAGGGTCCGGACCACCGGAACTATCCTTCTTATCCGGCGCATTGGGACACTCTTTCCGCCGCCTGGCTCCACAAGGCGGTGACCATCCCCGCCCATTGGGCCGGAGACCGCATTCTCCTGCATTTCGAGGCGGTCGCCGGTAAAGCATGTGTCTATGTGGGAGAAACCCCCGTAGCAGAAAACTTTGACCTGTTCCTGCCCTTCGAGGCCGATATCACCCCCTGCGTAACGCCCGGCAGTCAGGCCGATATTTACGTGAAAATCCAGTCGCAGCGCTGTTTCGAGGACTCCGGCGGGGTGGGACGCCGGATCGTTCCCGCGGGTTCCATGTGGGGAACCCATATAGCGGGCATCTGGCAGGACGTGTACTTGCTGCGCCGGCCGGCCGTGCGGGTGCAGGATGTGTATGTGCAGCCTTTGGTGGGGCAGGGCTTGTTGAGGCTCACCGTCACCCTCCGCAACGATTCCCCTTCGCCGGCGAAAGTGCGCCTGGAGCCGATGGTGAGCGAATGGCTCAACCGGGCCGGAACCACCGTGGAAGAAGCGCCGGTTCCATTTTGGGAGCTGGGCGCGGAGTCCCTCCGTTTCCCGCCCAGAGCCATCGGCCTGGAACCGGGTGCTTCAGAGACCGTCGTGCTGGAAGCCCCGGCTGCCCTGGAAAAATGGACCCCGGTGCATCCGCGGCTCTATGCCGTGCAGACGGCGCTGTATCAGGGAAAGAAAAAGATCGACAACCATTATCAGCGATTCGGTTACCGGGAGTGGACCCTGGAAGGCACGGCCCTGTGCCTGAACGGCGATCCCTGTCCCCTGCGGGGCGATTCCTGGCATTTCATGGGCATTCCGCAGATGACGCGCCGTTATGCCTGGGCCTGGTACAGGGCCATCAAGGACATGGGAGGCAATGCCGTGCGGTTCCACGCACAGGTCTATCCCCGTTTTTACCTGGATATGGCCGACGAAATGGGCATCTGCGTACTGGCAGAGACCGCGAACTGGGCCAGCGACGGCGGCCCCGCCCTGGAGAATCCCGCTTTCTGGGCGCATTCCAAAGACCATCTTCGCCGCATGGTGCTCCGGGACCGGAACCATGCCTCGGTCTTTGGCTGGAGCGTTTCCAACGAAAACAAGCCCGTCATCCTGTATGTCCATCAGCGTCCGGACCTGATGCCCCTGCAGGAGCAGGCCTGGCGCGACTGGGTGGCCATCGTCCGTGAGACCGATCCCTCCCGTCCCTGGATTTCCTCGGACGGCGAAGAGGACGGCATGGGCATCCTGCCCGTCACCATGGGTCACTATGGCGATGCGAGCAGCATGCGGGAATGGAAAGCCATCGGCAAACCCTGGGGCGTAGGGGAACACAGCATGGCTTACTACGGAACCCCCGAAGAGGTGAGCCGCTACAACGGCAACCGGGCTTACGAGAGTGCGCTGGGCAGGATGGAAGGCCTGGCCTATGAAAGCTACGGGCTCATCCGGTCCATGCGTGAAGCCGGAGCCTCTTACAGCACCGTTTTCAATATGGCCTGGTATGCCCTGAAGCCGCTCCCGCTGGGGAAAAAAGACCTGACCGGCGCGCCTACCCTTGCCGATGGTATTTTCTTCGGCCCTTATGTGGAGGGGCGTCCCGGCGTGCAGCCGGAGCGGATCGGCCCGTATTCCACTACGCTGAATCCGGGCTACGACCCGGCTCTGCCACTGTATGAACCCTGGCCCATGTTCGACGCCATGCGGGCTGCCAATGCCCCCGACGGCCCGGCCTGGTGCCGCTGGGCGGAGATGCCCGGTCAAGCCGGGCATGACGCAGCGAAGGCCGGGCATGATGTCACCCCCGACTTGATGGGGGGTCTGTCCTACAACGCCGTCATACTCGTCGCGCCCCCCGACAGCCGCCTGCGACGTATCCTGGAAGCCCAGGGGGTGGTCCTTTCCACAAAGCCGAAGGGCCGCACGCTCTACATTGTGGATGCCTCCTCGGAGAATACCCTCCCCAAAGCCTCCGCTTCCCATGACATCTGGTATTGGTGCCCGCGGCCGGAAACCGTCGCTTTCTATGGTTTGGACCTGTGCCTGACACCGCTGCGCCGCTCTTCCTTCCTTCCGGAGCAGCGCTCCTGGACGCGCGGTATGTCCCATGCCGATTTCTATTTCTGCGAAGTCCAGTCACAGGATGCCGCACGGTTCACCCTCAGCGGCCCCTTCGTAGAGGAAGGAGAGGTGCTTTTGAAGGCCTGCAAGGCCGACTGGCGCCGCTGGAACAAACGCGCCGAGGCCCTGAAGACAGCGGCCCTCGTGCGCAGTGAGAATGAATGTACGGCGCCTCTCCCGGTGATGGTGAAAAACGGCCGCCGGTGGGTGAGTACCCTGGACGATTTCCTCTCGTCCGAAAAGGGCTATACCGCGCTTCACACCCTTCTGGAGCACGCGGGAGTTCCCTGCAGGGAGGTGGAATCGGCCTCTTTTGCCTCTTTTGACGACGGCATCTATCAACCTGGAATCCTGACAAGACCTGTAAAGTGATTTGGTTATGAAAAAATGGTTATTATTGTTGTTGCTTCCGTTGCTGGCGCCTGTTTTACAGGCACAGGAGAAGGTGGTTTTCGTGGGCGCCAGCATGGGCGGCGAAGAACTGGGAGAGGCTTATTCCGTGGAATGCTACGGGGCCGCCGGGTGGGAAGAGGCCCTCGCCAGCCGGCCCGACAAGGTGTTCCTGTACATGAACGGTTCCCTGGGAGAAGAGGTGCAGGGAATCATCATGCGCTTCCGTTCCCTGTCTCCGTCTCCGAGGGTGATCCTGATCAGGCCGGAGGCTTATGACCCGGAATCCCTCTATGCCGCTGCCCATGCCACCGGCACGGAAATCCTGGACCTCCACGCCGGCGAAGGGGATGCGCTTCCGCTGGGCCGGAAAGTGGCCTGGTACCTGGCCTCATACCCCGAAAAGCCGTCGGAAGGAATGACCATCGACGGCATGGCCGACAACCCTTTCATCACCCAGCTGTACACGGCCGATCCGTCGGCCCACGTGTGGGAAGACGGGCGCCTGTACGTTTACGCCTCCCACGATATCGACCCGCCCCGCGGGTGCGACCTCATGGACCAGTATCACGTTTTTTCTACCGACGACATGATTCACTGGAAGGACCACGGCGAGATCCTGCGGGCCTCCGACGTGCCCTGGGGCCGCAAGGAGGGCGGTTTCATGTGGGCGCCGGACTGCGCCTGCCGGAACGGGAAGTATTACTTTTATTTTCCCCACCCGTCCGGCACCCATACGGGGTCTACCTGGAAAATAGGCATAGCCATTTCTGACAAACCGGCAGAAGGTTTCAAGGTGCAGGGCTACATCAAGGGGATGACCTCGCACATAGACCCCTGCGTTTTCGTGGACGATGACGGAAAAGCCTACATCTATAACGGCGGCGGGGGAGAATGCTACGGCGCCCGCCTGAAGAAAAACATGGTGCAGCTCTCTTCCAAGCCCCAGCGGATGGAAGGCCTGGTGGATTTCCACGAAGGCACCTGGGTGCATAAGTATAACGGAAAGTACTACCTTTCCTACCCCGATAATTACATAGACGAAAACGGCCGCCAGTACAACCGCATGCATTATGCCATGAGCGACAGTCCTCTGGGTCCCTGGGAGTATAAAGGCATCATCCTGGACGCGACGGACTGCGATACTTCGCACGGCAGCATCGTGGAATACAAGGGCCAGTGGTACCTGTTCTACCACGGCTGCCAGCTTTCCCAGATGGGGAACCTTCGCTCTGTCTGCGTAGACCGTCTATATTACAATGCCGACGGTACCATCCGCAAGGTCCACCAGCGGCATCACAGCCATCAACCCCGCAAATAAGATTCTTATGAAAACAGCTGCCAAACTGCTCTTGCTTGCGCTTGCCCTGGGCGCCTGTTCCCGAAAAGAACCGGTCGATTACGTGAATCCGTATGTGGGAAATGTGAGCCATCTGCTGGTGCCCACTTTCCCTACGGTGCAGCTGCCCAATTCCATGCTGCGCGTCTATCCGGAACGGGCCGACTATACGTCGGAATATGTGAATGGCCTTCCGGTCATCGTGACCAATCACCGGGAACGGTCGGCCTTCAAGCTCAGCGTCACATCCCGGGGCAAACTGGCGCCGGTGATTCCGGTGACCTACGACAACGAGCACCTTACGCCCTATGGCTTTTCCGTAGACCTGGAAGACGGTGCCATCCGGGCCCGCTATGCCGTGAACCACCAGAGTGCCGTGTACAGCCTTACCTTCCGCGAAGGGGAGGCCGCCGTGCTCCTGTCTTCCGGGAACGGCTCCGTCGTCCTGAACGACCGCCTGATCACCGGTTGGCAGACGGTATCCGGAGAAACCCGCGTGTACCTGGCCATGGAATTCCAGGAAACCCCTTCCGAGGCCGGCGCCCTGGGGCACGGCCGTATCAGCGAAAGGAAATCGGACGAGGGGAGAGATGCCTGTATCGGCCTGAAATTCAAGGAGAAGGAAGTCCATTTGCGCTACGGCGTCTCGTTCATCAGCACGGAACAGGCGCTCCGGAATCTGCGCCGGGAAACTGACACCTTCGACGTGGACAAGCTGGCTGCACAGGGTCGGAAACTGTGGAACGAAACGTTGGGCCGGATAGCCGTAAAAGGCGGCTCGGAGCAACAGAAGACCGTTTTCTATACTTCCTACTACCGCACCTTCGAGCGCCCCGTCTGCATGAGCGAGGACGGCCGCTACTGGAGCGCCTTCGATAACCGGGTGCACGAGGACGGCGGCGTTCCCTTCTACAACGACGACTGGATCTGGGACACCTATCGGGCCGCCCATCCGCTGCGCGTGGTGATGGACCGTCCGGTAGAAGAAGCCATCCTGGCCTCCTTCCTGAGGATGGCCGACGAAAACGGCACCGGCTGGGCCCCGACCTTCCCGGAAGTGGACGGCGATTCCCGCCGGATGAACTCCAACCATACGATTGCCACTTTTGCCGATGCCATCGCCAAGGGACTGGAACTGGATGTGCAGAAAGCCCGGGATGCCTCCTACGGGGCCCTGCAGCACAAGACGCTGGCTCCCTGGTGCGGTAATCCGGCCGGCGCCCTGGACCGCTTCTACTGGGCCACCGGCTACATGCCCGCCCTGGCCGAAGGGGAACAGGAGAGCGATCCCAACGTGCATCCCTTTGAGAAACGGCAGCCCGTGGCCGTGACGCTGGGAACATCCTACGATTGCTGGTGCATGGCCCGCATCGCCGAAGCTGCCGGAGACGCCGTGCTGGTTTCCCTGGCCACCAAGGCGGCCGCTTTTTATAAGAACCTGTACAATCCTGCTACCGGATTCTTCCATCCGCGGGATGCCCGGGGGAAGTTCATCGAGCCCTTCGACTACAGTTTCCCCGGCGGCATGGGCGCCCGGGAATATTACGGCGAAAACAACGGCTGGGTGTACCGCTGGGACGTCCAGCATGACATCGAGGGACTCATGGGCCTGATGGGAGGCCCGGAATCGTTCGTCCGCAAACTGGACGAGACCTTTGCCACACCGCTGGGCATGAGCAAATTTGAATTCTATGCCAAACTGCCGGACCATACCGGCAACGTGGGACAGTTCTCCATGGCCAACGAACCGTCGTTGCATATCCCTTATCTGTACAATTATGCCGGAGCCGCCTGGAAGACGCAGAAGCGCATCCGCCAGCTTCTGGACACCTGGTTCCGCGACGACCTGATGGGGGTGCCGGGAGACGAGGACGGCGGCGGAATGACTTCCTTCGTGGTCTGGTCTTCCCTGGGCCTGTATCCCGTGACACCGGGAAAGGCCGAATATGCCATCGGCAGCCCGCTCTTTTCCGAGGCCAGGTTGAAACTCTCTAACGGAAAGACGTTTACGGTGAAAGCGCCGGGCGCTTCCCGCGACAACAAATACATCCAGCGTGCGCGGCTCAACGGCCAGCCCCTGAACCGGGCTTTTCTGGACCACGCAGACCTGATGGCCGGTGGTACGCTGGAACTGATCATGGGAAATATGCCTAACAAAGAATGGGGAAAATGAAAAGAGGACTATTGATACTGTGCGTGCTGCTGGCCGCCGCCTGCGGTCCCCGGGGGCCGTGGACCCGGACGGCACACGGATTGTCTGCCGATGGCCGGCAGGCCCGGGTGGAAATCATCTGCTATACGCCGGAAATCGTGCGGGTGGTCAAGTCGCCCCTGTACGCTCCGGAGGATGTATCAGCCTCGGGCTCGGTGGTGCTTTCGCCCGGAAACGTGAAATTCCGGGTGCTGGAAAAACAGCCCGGAACGGTGGAACTGACCACGCGTTCCCTGAAGGTGAAACTGGACCTGGGTAGCTGTACAGTGGCGTTTTATACCCGCGAGGGGCGCTTGCTCACCGGCGAGTTGCCCGATGCCCCGCATCTGGGCTGCGGCAGCTTTTCCCTCGAGGCGGACGAAGCCGTCTTCGGGCTGGGACAGCACAAGCGGAGCGGCCTCAATCAGCATGGCCGCAGCTGGCATCTGGAAAATGTGAATACGGAAATCGGCATTCCGCTCCTGCACTCGGAAAAGGGCTATGCCCTGTTCTGGGACAATGCCTCACCGACGGAGTTCCGCTGCCGGGAAACCGACTTCACCTTCGATTCCCAGTCCGGTGAAGACAGCGATTATTATTTCCTGTACGGCGTGAACGCCGACGGCGTGGTCCGGCAAATCCGCTCCCTGACCGGAGCGGCGCCCATGAATCCGCTGTGGGCCTTCGGTTTTCACCAGTCCCGTGAACGCTATGTCTCCCAGGAGGAATTGCTGGAAACGGTCAGGAAGTACCGGGAACTGGCCGTGCCGCTGGACGGCATTGTCCAGGATTGGCAGTATTGGGGGGACCACTCTCACTGGAATGCGGTCCAGTTCCTGAATCCGCAGTTTCCGGACCCGCGGGGCATGATGGATGCCGTACATGCCCTGGGCGCCCACGCCCTCATTTCGGTATGGCCTTCCTTCGGCCCCCAGACACAGATCTTCCGGGATTTGGAGGCCGAACAGCTGTTGTTGCCGATAAGCACTTTCCCCCAGGGATATGGCGTGAAGGTGTACGATCCCTGGAACGCCCGTGCCCGCGACATCTATTGGGAATACATGGAAAAATACCTGTGGAATGCCGGGCTGGACGGCTGGTGGCTGGATGCCACGGAGCCGGAGCACCAGCCGGTGGAGCCCGGGGATTACGATTGCGCCTCTCCGCTGGGCACCTACAGGGAACTCCGGAACAGTTTTCCGCTGTACAGCGTGGGTGGCGTATATGACCATCAGCGGGCCCTGACAGACAGCCGCCGCGTGATGATCCTTACCCGTAGTGCCACGGCCGGCCTGCAGCGCTATGGCGCCCATGTCTGGTCCGGAGACCTGGTGTCCAGCTGGGAATCCCTGCGGGACCAGATTACGTCGGCCCTGAATCTGTCGCTTTGCGGCATTCCTTACCACAACTCCGATATCGGCGGATTCTTCTGTGCCGAGACTTATCCCGGCGGGAATCAGAATCCCGGCTTCCGGAAACTGTACGACCGCTGGATGCAACTGGCAGTGTTCACGGGGATGATGCGCTCGCACGGAACCCACACGCCCCGGGAGATTTTTCAGTTCGGAGAGCGGGGGAATGCGGATTTTGACGTGCAGGAAACCGCCATCCAACTGCGATACAGGCTTCTGCCTTTCATTTACAGCCAGGCCTGGAAAGTAAGCTCTGAGGGTGCTTCCCTGATGCGTCCGCTCTTTGCCGATTATCCCGGCACGGCGGGAATAGAAGACGAATTTCTGTTCGGAGACCGCCTGCTGGTGGCGCCGGTCCTGTCCGAAGACGACAAGCTGGAGACCTACCTGCCCGAAGGGGAATGGGTGGGCTTCTGGGACGGAATGCGTTTCCAGGGCGGCGTTTCCTTCTCCTGGGAAGCCAGCCTGGACAAGATTCCCGTCTTTGTAAAGGCGGGGACGGTGCTGCCCATCGGCCCTACCGTACAGTATGCGGCAGAAAAACCCTGGGACAGCCTCCAGCTGCGTATCTACACCGGGGCCGACGGAGACTATACCCTGTACGAGGACGAGGGGGACGGCTATGCCTATGAGAAAGGTGCCTATAGCACCATCGGCTTCCACTGGGATGACAAGGCCGGGAAACTGAGCATCGGGAACCGCCGGGGCGCTTTCCCGGGCATGCTGGAGCAGCGGGAATTCCGCGTAGTGCTGGTACGTCCGGAGGCCGGCACGGGCCTGGACAACGCATCCTGTGACAGGCGGGTTTCCTACCGGGGTAAGGCATTGACCATCGATTTGAACTGACATGAAAAAGAGTCTCATCCTGCTGGCGCTCACACTGAGCCTGGGCGCCGCTGCCCAGGAGCTCCCCCGCGAGGTCCTGCGCAATCTGCAGGCCTATAACGTGGTGTACGACCACATGGCCCGGAACGGGTCGGCCGATTCCATGCCGCTGGGCAACGGGGACATCACCTTGAATGCGTGGGTGGAGGAATCGCGCGACCTGATGCTGTACATCGGCAAGCAGGACAGCTGGTCCGAAGCCGGCCGTCTGCTCAAGGTGGGCCGTGTACGCATGCGCCTGGACCCCAATCCCTTTACGGAAGACACGTCCTTCACGCAGACGCTGAACCTGGCCGACGGATGCATCGACATCCGGGCCAAATCGGCCGTCGGGGATTTCACCATCAAGGTCTGGGTGGACGCCCAGGCGCCGCTGGTGCGGCTGGAAGTGGGTTCCGGCCGCAAATTCAACCTGTATCTGAGCAACGACGGCATGCGGGGGAAGAAGGTGTACATGGACCGGAAAAACTTTGAGCGCGGCGACACTTTCCGCGGCCTGGCCGGGGCGCCGTTCGAGGTGTCGGAAGAGGCCGACCTGGTGCTGGAAGACCCGTTTGCCGTGGTCTGGGCCCACCACAACGACCGTTCGTTCTACCGGGAAGTGCTGTCCCGCCAGCATGTGGCATCCCTCGCAGACAAGTATCCGGATCCTTACCAGGGCCGCACCTTTGGCGCCGCCCTGTCCGGGACGGGCCTGGTGAAGGCCGATGCCCGTACGCTGGTATCGGCGCGGCCCGCCGGGCATTTTCAGGCGCAGATAGCCGTGCTCACGGAAGTGGCTTCCGTCCAGGAGTGGAAAGAGCATGTCCTGCGTCTGCTGGACAGGAAGGCGGACTACAAGGCCCATGTTGCCTGGTGGCGCTCCTTCTGGAACCGCAGCTGGCTTTTTATCTCCGGGGACCCGGAGGCCGAAAACCTGACCCGCGCGTGGCTGTTGCAGCGTTTTATGATGGCCTGTCAGGGCCGTG
>Ga0310694_10005093_pt1 | contig 12616 bp, 10 predicted proteins | sample 174DNAGHGhighgp2_FD_203884 | JGI IMG/M metagenome (GOLD analysis project Ga0310694, IMG submission 203884) | Sheep rumen microbial communities from Palmerston North, Manawatu-Wanganui, New Zealand - 1742 DNA GHGhigh gp2 (v2) (version 2) | ecosystem: Host-associated > Mammals > Digestive system...
AACGTCGCTATACAATAGCCATCATGGCATCCTACACGATTTGACGCAGCTGGTGATTCATAATCATCAAAATATGGCCTTATTGGATTTTCATCATAAGCAAACCACGAAATTGTATCATGTTCGGCAATAATGTTAACATTGCTACCTTCAAAAGATTCCAAAGGCAATTCAACTCGAGATGATTCGTTCTTATAAAAAATACGCAACCATATTTTTGCAGAGCCAACATTTACTCCATCAGATGGTTTTCCAACAAAGCAATGGACCGCTTTCCATATTGATTTTTCATCCGAAAGAATACACTTGTCAGTATCAGACTCCGTTGCAATCATTGCGGTTAAAAAAGCGTTTGAATCTTGATAACATAAAATTTGGTCATAATAAACACCAATATTTCCATCGCAAACTCTATCTTCATTTAAATAGAAATGAACGCTATCCAGTTTACCGGTCGTCAAAAAATTCAAGCTCACAAACTGGCTCGAACCGAAGCATTCCGTTTCGCCGTCATAGCAGCCCCAGAACAACCCGCAAAATGCGGTTGTTAAGACAAGGCTTATTTTGGATAACTTTTGCACCACATTGCCTCTTTTTACTTGTCGTAGCAATATTCTTCTTTTACAATTGGAAGCGTCGCAACGCAATAGCCGTCATAGCAACCGGCACGATTTGACGCAGCTGGTGAATCAAACACATCAAAAAACGGTCTTATTGGATTTTCCTTATAACCAAACCATTCAGCAGTATCCGATGCTGGAATTATATTGATAATTTTTTTTCCAGAAAGCGGCTTATCAATATTGATGTTTTTTTCTTGGAGGCCATCAAACAAAAGTACAGAAACGTAATTTGCATTAACGTCAATTTTATCAGAATGACCTAGAATACATCCCGCAGATTGCCACGATAAACATTTTTCTGCTGAGTCGCAATGCTCTATGTCAGCTACTTTTTTATTTATCCCATCATCATAAAAAAATTTTTCATCTTCCCGTTTTACATATAACCGAATTTCATTCAAATAGCATTTTTGAGATCCGTTTATATTGATTATCGCGCTATCAATATTTGTAGCGGACAAAACATTTATTATCAAATATTCTCTCGTATCAAAGCATTCCGTTTCGCCGTCATAGCAACCCCAGAACAGCCCGCAGATTACCGACATGCAAAACAGAACGGTCTTACGCATAGACAATCTCCTCAAAAAAAATTCTGGTTATTACCCCGCACTTTCTTGAAATATATAACTTATACGTAAAAACCGGCGTTTTTTATGCAAAAAGCCGGTAAAATATCAAAAACAAAAATCCCCCGGATCGCTCCGGGGGACCTTTGCAGCGGGAAGAGCGAGATTCGAACTCGCGATAGGATTAAGTCCTATACGTCCTTAGCAGGGACGCGCCTTCGGCCAGCTCGGCCATCTTCCCATCTTGGGGACTCTAATTTTACTTAATTTTCGGCCGATTTTCAAGGGGTGACGGCAAAAAAAGCTATATTCGACTAAAAAAAGAGGCTCTGCGCAACCCGCAGGGTCCTTTTGGCGATTTGTAAGGCTCATATGGCAAAAGATAGAAAGAAGAAAAAGAGTTCCAGGCTCGTGAAGTTTTTCAAGATCGTGGCGGCTTTCGCCCTCGTGGGGCTCATCTGCTGCATTCCCGCCTACATCGTGGTGTTCAAGGTGCTCCCCGACCGAGACCCCGACAAGCAGTTCAACCGCGAGACCATCCTCCAGGTGCTCTCGGGCGAGACGCGCGTGTACTACCGCGACGGCGACAACCTGCTCGGCGCCTTCTTCGACGCGAACCACCGCCTCTACGTGCCCTACGGCGACATCCCGAAGGATATCGTGAACGCGCTCGTGGCCGCCGAGGACGCGGGCTACTGGACGCACAACGGGTTCAGCCTGCAGGGGTTCCTCCGCGCGATGGCCGCTAACATCAAGAGCGGCCACATGCGGCAGGGCGGTTCCACGCTCACCCAGCAGACGGCGAAGAACGTGCTCGGCCGCGAGGAGAGGAGCATCAAGGCCAAGTGGAAAGAACTCATCGACGCGCTCAGGCTCGAGAGGCACTTTTCCAAGGAAGACATCCTCGAATTCTACCTGAACCAGTTCCACGTCTCGGGTACGGGCAAGGGCGTGGCGATCGCCGCACAGTATTTCTTCGACAAGGAACTCAAGGACCTGACGCTCGCGGAATGCGCGTTCATCGCGGGTTCCGTGAAGGGGCCGTTCAACTACGACCCGTTCATCCAGCGCACGGAGGAGCGGCGCGAGAGGGCCATCAAGCGCGGCGAGGAACGCCTCCGCTACGTGCTTGGCCGCATGGTCGAGGAAAGCTATATCGACCAGGAACAGATGGACGACGCGCTCGCGGAACCGCTGCACTTCAAACACGGCAACTTCCGCTTCAGCGTCTCGACGACGCTCGAACGCATCGACGAGAAACTTTCGGGCGAATACTACCAGCAGCTGTTCGAGGAGAAGGGCATCGGAGACTGGCGCAAGGCGCAGCTCGAGATCGTGACGACGCTCGACGCGAAGAGCCAGGATGCGGCCAAGCGCGCCCTCCAGAACAACATCAGCAACCTGCAGATGCAGCTCGGCGGGTTCGTGCTCCCGAAGGCGCAGTTCGCGAACAAGGCGGTAAGCGCGCGCAAGGGCGACTACCTCTACGGCGCGGTCGACACGGTGCTGTACAACGAGAACGGCTCGCTCAAGGCGCTGCGGCTCGGGTTCGGGCAGCTCAAGGGCGAGGTGGGCGAGGAATCGCTCAAGGAGTTCGGCAAGCAGGTGGGCAAGGACCCGGCCGCCGTACTCGGCAACCAGATGAAGAAGGGCGCGATTCTCCTGGTGAGCGTCGCGGACGAGAACAAGGTGAACGGGTTCGTGCCCTGCAAGATAGAGACGGAACCGGTATTGCAGGGCGGCCTCGTGGCCATCCAGAACGGCAGGGTGCTCGCATCCCAGGGCGGGTTCCACAACACGGACTTCGACCGCAGTTTCAAGGCGCTACGGCAGCTGGGCAGCAGCTGGAAGCCTATCCTGTATGCGCTCGCGCTCAAGTATAACTGGAACTACATGAACCCGCTCGAGAACGACTTCAACGTGTTCCAGTACGTGAACCAGTTCTACTTCCCGCGCCCCGACCACAAGAACAAGGGCGACGTGGTGAGCATCGCGTGGGCGGCGACCCGCTCCGAGAACATCGCGAGCATCTGGCTTCTGGACCACCTTCTCGACAGGCTCAACCAGGAACAGTTCGACGCCGTCGCCGCGGAGAACGGCTACGCGCAGCTCCCCGACGAGGATTCGAAGGCTTACTTCGCGAGGCTCCGCGACAAGTTCGGGCTCACCATGAAGGAAGACGTGAAGCGTGAAATCGAGTTCACGAAGGCGCAGTACAGGCTTGCGGCTCTCTACGAGAGCGAGGACAAGTTCGACAAGGCGATGGACGTGAGGAACCTGCGCTACGGCACCTACAACGACGTGGCGATGAAGCAGGCGAAGAAGGACGAGAAGATCAAGGCGTTCATCGCGCACAACTACAAGAACTACTCCGAGATACTCCGTGCCCGCGAGATGCAGGAGCTCGACCCCGACGTCTCGGAAAAGCTCCCGCCGCTCGATTCCGTGAAACTGTTCCGGAACTTCACGCTCGCCGACATGAAGCGGCTTTCCGCCATGATCGACCCGGTGAATTCCGAAATCGACTACCTGCTGCCCGACAACATCCGCTACTGGCCGGACTTCCGCCGTTCGCTCTCGATGGCAGAATACGCGAGGTTCGCGCACGAAATCGGTATCCACCAGAAACTGCAGAAGGTGTTCAGCATGCCGCTCGGCGTGAACGAGATTACGCTCGGCGAAATCAGCACGGCGTACCAGACCATCCTTTCGGGAAAGGTGTACAAGTGCAAGGACGGCGAATGGAACGAACCGTGCTTCATCAAGGAAATCCGCGACAGGAACGGACACGTCATCTTCAGGAACACGGTGGAGTCGAAGGTCGTGCTCGACGAGAACATCACTTCGCAGATGGGCGCGATGCTGCGTTCGGTGTTCACGAACGGTACGGCCAGAAGCCAGAATTCTTCCATCGCGGTGGTGAGTGCCGACGGGAAGACGAAACTGCGCTACCCCGTGGTAGGCAAGACCGGTACCACCAACGACTACAGGAACGTGGCATTCATGGGCGGCATCCCGACGTACGTCTACGAGAAGGAGGGCTTCGCGCTCGATTCCGTAATCGCCGTCGGAAGCTACGTGGGCTTCGACAACAACAAGCCGCTGAAGTCGGGCAAGACGCGTATCGCGGGCGCCTCGGGCGGCCTTCCGCAGTGGGCGTCTTTCGCGAAGGAAGAAATCGAGATTCTCAAGATTCCCGACATGGTGGACTTCTACGACATTTCGATTCTCGCGACGGGCGAGGTACCGCTGCAGCTTGCGAACGAGCGCGGCGAAATTACGGTCGACCCGATGACGGGCCTCTACGTGACCGAAGCGGGGACGGCGGGAAGGCCGTTGCCGTGGCTCGAGGTTCCGGGATTCATTCCGCCGCAGGTGCAGGAACAGGCCGCCGAATCCATCGCCGAGATGGGAATCATGACGAGCCTCCCGATGCCTGCGGCCGATGCCGTCGTGGAATCGTCGGCTAGTGCGGACGCGCAGGCGAACGCACCCGTCGGTTCCGAATCGGCGCATACTACCTTGGATTCGATTCCTGCGGTGCAGGCGGCGCAGGTCCCGGTGGCTCCGGCTGCAAAACCCGATTCGACGCCAGCTCCGGCTGCTGCACCTGCCGCTGCTTCCGCTCCGGCTGCGCCTGCTCCGGCCACTGCGCCCGCTGCAACTCCCGCACCCGCCGAACCGAAGGCTGCCGCAATGCCCAAGGACGACGACTGGGATTTGCCGGAAGGGATGGATGGAGGCGCCTTCGTGCCTATTGAGGCGGAATAAGTAATCAGAAGCGTGTGATGTGAAATGGGAAACAAGATGAACAACAAGTTTTTTAGCAAGGTGATTCTCTCGGCCGCGACATTCATGCTCGCCGCCTGCGCAGGGAACGCCCCCTGTCCCGCCACGGATGCCTCCGTGCAGCAAGCAGGAATGCCTGCCGCCCCGGCGGAATCCTCCGCCGCGCCGGGCCAGGCGGCGCCCGCGCAACAGGCTACGGCCCAGGACGCGAAAATGCAACCGGCAACCGCGACAAAGAAATCCACGGCGGAACCTTCCGCGACAAACGAAGGCCGGACATATTTTACTTCGGACGTGCTCGACAGCTACAGGCTCTCGACTCCGGATTCGGTCCCTGCCGCAAACGGCGGTGACGGAAGTGTGGGTGTAAACAACGTTGTCTGTGAAAATCCGGCCGCGACGGCTGCCGCGGCTCCCGACCCCTATACCGACTTCCCGGCCCTCGCCGCCCGCGTGTTTGCACACGCCGACTCGCTCTACGCGACAGGCCTCACCGATTCCGCCAGCGCCTACCTGCAGCGCTTCCGCATCATCAAGCCGCTCTGGAACACCTGGGAAGCCCAGGCAGATTCCATGCTGAACGAGTTCGGCAAGACGCGCGCCGAGAAGGCGAAGGCGTTCGAGCCGCTGGTGCTCACCATCCAGAACATGAACCGCGTGAAGTCCGCCTACAGCATGGTGGCAGAAATTGCGGACAGCCTAATCGCGCTCGCCCCTGGCGATTCACTTGTGAACTGGGCTAAGGTCCAGAAGCAGAACGCGTTCGCCAATACGCTCGAGAAGGCGAAGAAGGAATTTGCGCAGATCAAGGCACTGGCCGATGACCAGGCGCAATTCGCCGAAGCGCTCAAGAAGATCGAAGAATTCCGCATGCGCTACGGCGACTTCGCAGAGACGCTCCGCATCCAGGAATACACCGACCACGTCAAGGAAATGATGCAGTCCGCCGATTCCGAAGCTGCGAAGTACTGGGAATCGCATGACCCCGCACAGGCACTCGCGAAGGCCGACACCCTCATAAAGGCAGGCAAGTTCGCCGAAGCGAAGGATATCCTCACCAGGCTCAAGGCGAGCAACCTCCGCAAGAAGGCGGGCGAGAAGTACCAGGAACTCGCCAACACGTTCTGCAACGCGCAACGCAAAACCACATCGCAGATCTTCGCGAAGGCGCAGAAGCAGAAGGACGCAGCAAAGAAAAAGAAGTTGCTCCAGGACGCCATCGGACCGCTTGACAAGTGCCTCGCGGAATACCCCGAATACACGCAGAAGCAGAAGGTCGTAGACAACAAGAGCTTCCTCGAGAAGGAACTCGCGAAATGATTGATTCCGAAGTGTGGCAATACGCGCAGTACCCCGCATTCTTTGTGCTGGGGGCAGTAGTTAGCCTCATCAACAGCATCGCGGGCGGCGGTTCCACGCTAAGCCTCCCCATCATGATTTTCCTCGGGATGCCCGCGACCGTCGCGAACGGCACGAACCGCATCGGGCTTATCATCGGGAACTTCAGCAGCGCGTTCAACCTGATGAAGCACGGCTACCTGAACAAGAAAATCTTCATGCAGCTTGCGGTTCCCACCTTCCTGGGCGCTCTCGTGGGCGCATGCTTCCTCGTGCGCATCGGTGACAAGATGTTCCAGGCGATTCTCGCGGTCGTCATCTGCGTCGTGGTGGTCATGAGCAACCTCCGCAAGGACATCCTCGGCAAGCCTCCCGCGACGCCTCCCGAAAAGCTCACCTGGAAAGGCGCGCTCGGATTCTTCGGCATAGCGGTTTACGGATGCATCGTGCAGGTGGGTGTGGGGTTCGTGCAGATTTTCGGGCTCACGCGCTACACCGGAATGGACGCCGTCCACGTGAACGCGCTCAAGAACTCGCTTACCAACGTGTTCCTGCTCGTAAGCACCGTGGCACTCGGAGTCATGGGGAAGATTGACTGGCCCATTGCCATCGTGATGGCGGCAGGGGCCTGGCTCGGCGGCTACCTCGGGAGCTTTACGCAGAGGAAGAAGGGAAACGCGTTTGTCCGCCGCTTCGTGAGTGTCGCGAGCGTCATCATGGCCGTATTCCTGGTCGTGGATTTAATTGTCAGCTAGTTCTTCGAGCAGCTTCTTTGCAAGTTCTGGGTCGCCCGCTGCGAGAAGTTCCTTTTGCGGCCGCGGCAGCTTCTTGATGCGCGCTTCCAGGCGCAGGGCCATGCCGTGGCTTTCGAGTTCGAACTTGCGCAATATGCATTCCGGCGGGAATGCCTTCGTGAATTTCGCGCCCTTGCCGGACTTGTGCTGCTCGAACCGCGCCTCGACATCGACGGCGTAGCCCGTGTAGATGCGGTTTCCTGCGCAGCGGAGCATGTAGACGAAATGGGGCATTCTTTCGGCGGACCTAGGCCGCTTCGCTCTTCGCCTCTTCGGTTTCGTTATGCGGCTTTGACACGATGTTCATGTATATCGTACCGAGGATTGCCGCGCAGAAGCTTCCGAGCAAGATGCCGAGTTTCGCGGAATCCTGGCGGTCGCCCACGTCGAAGGCGAGGTTCGCGACAAATAGCGCCATGGTAAAGCCGATGCCCGCGAGCATGCCGCCGCCCCAAAGGATCTTCCAGCTGTAGCTGGGTTTCACCGACACGCCAATCTTCACGGCGAGCAGGCTGAAGAGGAATATGCCGATGGGTTTGCCGAGGATAAGCGCAAGCGCGACCGCGCCCATCACGGGGACTTCCACGCCGCCGAGCTTGATTTCGACACCCGCGTTGCTGAGCGCGAACAGCGGCATGATGAAGAAGTTCACCCACGGCACGAGTGGCTTGAAGAAGCGTTCCTGCATCGAGATACTCTCGCGCGCACCGCGTTTTAGCAGGGTAAATACCTCGTACTGTTCGTTGCGGTCCTTGACCTCGCCCGAAAGCGCACCGCCGACGCTACCCGCAAAGTGGGCGAGCTTGCCCTTCGCGAGCACAGGCTTCGCCGGAACCGAGAGCCCGAGCAGCACGCCCGCGATAGTCGGGTGCACGCCGCTCTTCACGAAGAACGCCCAGACAGAAATCCCTATCAGGCCGTGCAGGAGCAGGTTGCGGACACCGATGCGGAACAGCACGTTGATAAGCACGAGCAGGGCAAAACCGGTACCGAGGGCGATGAAGTTGATGCCGTCTCCGCTCGGGTAGCCGATTGCAATAACGAGAATCGCGCCGATGTCGTCGGCAATAGCGAGGGTCAGGATCATCACGCGGAGCGCATGCGGCACCTTCTTGCCGAGAATGGCCATGCAGCCCACCACGAAGGCGATATCGGTCGCCGTCGGGACGCCCCATCCGTGGGCGGCGCTATGTTCGCCATGCGGGCAAAGGAGCAAGTAAATAAGTGCAGGGAAAAGCATACCGCCCGCAGCGGCAATCACGGGCAGGCTCGCCGCCTTGGGGTTCCGGAGTTCGCCGTAGGTCATTTCGCCCTTGACTTCGAGGCCGATATTGAAGAAGAATACCGTCATCATCGCGTCGTTGATGAGCCAGTGCAGGTCGGCGGAACCGACCCAGCTGCCTATCGTGAGCGCGAACGGCATGTGCCAAAAGTGATGGTATGTTTCGGGACTCAGGTTGGCCCAGAGGAGGGCCGCTAGCGTCATGATGATAAGGACGATGCCGCCGGTCGTTTCCACCTTCATCAGGCGTTCTATCGGAGTTATAATCTTCCGGACGGGGGTTTCCGGGAACAAATCTTCAATCTTGTCGCTGCTGGTGACTCTTGCGGACATATCTACCTATAGGTGTTGGATGGTTGTTCGACCTTTCACTTACTAAAATAATCATTTTTTGGAAAGACGGTAGACGTCTCCCGTACAAATGGCGCTATTTGGGCGACAAAGCGCTACTTTGCGAGGTGCAGCTTGCGGAGTACCTTGCCCAGGAGCTCGTTCAGGATGTCCTTCGCGTCCTTGCTGCCGAGGTAGCGCTGCACGATGAGCGTGAGCGTGAAGAGCGCAAGGCCCGCCGCACAGGCATAGATGACGAGCACCACGAGACTTGTATTGCGGACAAACTCTCCCGACACGCGGTCGAGGCCCACGGCGGCACAGATCATGATACCGAAGGCGACAAGCGCGCGGAGCATGTTGAGGAGGGCGTCCTTCATGCCGTCGGTCCCGTTTTTCTTGGCCCACATGAAAATCATCGAGATGACCTGGAGGATTGCTCCCGTGGCGCCGACGATGGGGACGCTCTTGATGCCGAGCCCCGCTTCGGGAGCGCCGAGCAGAATATAGGCGGGGATGGTTGCCGCGAAGATGCCGGTGTTGAGCAGCGTCGGCACCCACATGCGCTCGCAGGCGTAGAAACTGCGGACGAGCACCGCCTGGAGGCAGAGCCCGAGGCTCACGGGCAGGTACCAGCGGAGGATTTCGGAAATGGCTTCGGTAGTTTCGCGCTGGAAGGCACCACGCTCGAAGAGGATGCGCACCGCAGGGAAGCTGAGCGCCCACACGGCAACCACTGCCGGAATCAAAATGCAGAACATGCGCGAGAGGCTCTTCCAGATTTTGCGGTTGAGTTGCCCGAAATCGCCTTCCTTGACGAGGCGCGCCATGTCGGGGTAGCTCGTGACGGATACGGAGAACCCGAATACCGCCACCAGCGTGTACATGACGCGGTAGGCGTAGTTGAGGCTCGAGATGCCTCCCGTGCCGAAGTTCGCGCCGAAGCTACGGATGATGAATTCGAGCCCGAACATGGAGCCCACGCCCAGTGACATCGGCAACATCATCTTGAAGTAGCGCACGATATCCGGGTGTGTCGGCTGGATGATGAGGTCGTAGTGCACGCCTCCGCGCTTTGCGCCGAAAATCTGGAGCGCGAAGAACCCGATGAACGCTCCGACCGGGACGCCCCAGGCGAACCCTTCGAGGCCGTAGTCTGTTCCGGTGTACCTGGTGAGCGCGATGCCCGCGGCGCCGCCCCCGACAATCGCCACGTTGTAGATGAGGCCGGTGAGCGATGGAATCAGGAACTGCTTGCGCGTGTGCTGTACGGCGACAAGGATGCTGCCCACGAAGATGAATATCTGGCCCGGCAGGATGATGCGGCCGTAGTAGGTGGCGCGCTCGATGAGTTCCGGGGTGGCGCCCTCGACGGTCAGGAGCTGCAGGAGTTCCTTCATCCAGATGAATGCAGGAACCACGAGGATCAGGAGCACGAGGCCGAAGGTGTTCAGCACGTTGCTGAAAAATTTCCATCCGCCCTTCTCGTCGCCTGCGACCTTGTAGCCCGTGAAAATCGGGATGAAGATGATGGAGAGGAACCCGGTACTCACCACATGGTTCAGGATGTCGGGAATCATGAAGGCGAGGTCGAGCGCGTTCTTCTCGAGCGAGACGCCCGCGGCGTGCGCAAGGAGCATTTCGCGGAAGATTCCGAGCACGCGGCTCAGGAGCATGGAAACGGCGACGATGATGGCGGCTTTGTTCATAGAAATCTTTGCCTATACGGCAACCTTGAAATCGTTCAGGAGAGTGCGATGCGGAAGCTTCCCCTGCTGCTGCAGGCGTTCCACGAGGATTCCGGGGCGCACGCGGAGCGTACGGGAGAAATAGCGGATGCAGCGGTCTTCCTCGAAACGGCCGCAGCAGATGAGCCTGCATTCGTCGGCTTCGGGAAGCAGCAGGTCGCCTGCAAACTTCTGTGCTTCGGCGTCCTGGGTATTTTGCGTCGGGGATGCTGGGGCGTTGCATGGGGCGACAAGGAAGGAGGAACGCCTGCGCGGGTGTGCAGCGATATGCCATGCGGTACGGCATATGCTTTCGAGCAACACAGAATCGTTTATCCTCGATGTGGAAGCCTGGATAAAGGGGGCATCTCCGATCCAGAAGCTAGCGCAGGTGGGGTATGGCGCGGCGATGAATGGATCCACCTCGATGTATCCGATGCCGCTGTCGCGCAGTGCTTTTGCGATCGCGGAACGCAGGCCGCCTCCCGAATTGCGCGTGAGCGTTTTCAGGTTGCGGGCGAGGAGGTCCTTGTCGACCGCGAATGTCGATTTGGACTTGGCGGCATCTGCGGATGCGAGCGTTTCTCCGATGCGGATCCATGCGGCGTAGACCTGGGGCGCCACGCTGTCGAGCGTAAAGGCGTAAGTCTTGTCGAAGCCTTCGCGTCCGCCGACTCCCATGAACCGGAGTACGTCGCGCACGGAGCCTGCCCCGCACGTTCCGTGCGGGAGGAGCCCGCGTTTCTGGAGGGCCTTCACGGGGAACCTGCGTATCCAGGGGAGCAGCTGTTCGGCCCAGGCCCTCTCCTCGCGGGCGGAACGCGGCTCGTAGCCTTCGAGCTTTGCTCCGAAGGCTACCCAGGCTCCGTGCGCGATTCGCGACCAGTTTCCGGCATACCGCAGTTCGCTCATGGTACACCCGAGACGCTGGCAGAACATTTCTTGCGAAATGCGCTCCCGCTTGCAACAGTCTTGGATGCTCCTTTTAAAATCCATGGCTAAAAAATACCTTTTTTTGAAGATTATCGGACAAGTGATGCTCCACTATTGCTTTTTTTGTTTGTATTTTATGGATATGAAAAAGACTCTCGCTTTCGTCGTTTCGATGGCCGCGGCAGCCTTCGCTGCCGATGTTCAAGTTGTTGCCCCATCCGGAGCCGATTTCTCTCCCGATGCTCCCCAGATCGTGAACTCGCTCGTGCGTGCAGCAGTGAGCCAGTCCGGAAACACTCCGGTGGAAGACAGCACCGAGATTCAGCTCCGCACGAATATCATGACGATGGGTTCCTCCTATATCGTCGTATGCGAGCAGGCCAAGGCGGGCGTGGTTGTCGGTTCGGGAAAGCAGAAGGCGGCGAGCGTCGATGCCCTCGACGCGGCAATCGAGCAGGCGGTACTTTCGGCGCTGGGCGAAAAGAAGCCCGAAGCCCCGGCTGAACCCGCGCCTGAGCCGGTCGCGGCGGCACCTGCTCCGCAGCCTGCCGCAGATTCTGCCACCGCGCCGAAAAAGGAACCGCTCCCCGTGAACACTTCTGTCGTCACTGTCGAGGTCGAGGAAGCCCCTGCCGCGAAAACCGAGGAACCTGTCGGCGAAAAACGCCCGACACGCAACTACAACAGTTTCGGCGTGGGTGCCGCGATATGGCATAACTACGACTACTTCGCAAATCCCAAGGATATAAAGGACGGCAAGGACAGGGACGAGGAACGCTCCTGGAACGCTACCTTCGCTTTCCACTACGCAAGGATTTTCGAGGTCTCCGCGCATGCGGCCATCACCATGGTGAACAACACGAACTTTGTCGTCGGCAAGGGCTGGGAACTTCACGACGTGTTCCTTATCGGCGCCCGCTACTACACGAGCACAGGAGCCGTTTCTCCGTTCTTCGGGGGCGGCTTCGGCATCGGAGGACAGCTGGACTTCCACTACGAGAATTTTGACGAAGTCGTCGCCTTGGGCCTGGCTGGCGGACTCGAAGCCGGTATCGTCCTCTTCCGCAATTCGGCGCTGCAGCTGGAACTCGGCGTGGCATGGGACGCCCTGTGGGATGAATTCGAGTCGTTCAAGCGCCGTTTCGGTTCCGGTACGGCCTATATCGCCCTGAACTATTAGACCTTAAATAGGCCCGAAATAGGCCCCCAAAAGTCCACATTTGACAATCCC
>Ga0310694_10005094_pt1 | contig 12614 bp, 6 predicted proteins | sample 174DNAGHGhighgp2_FD_203884 | JGI IMG/M metagenome (GOLD analysis project Ga0310694, IMG submission 203884) | Sheep rumen microbial communities from Palmerston North, Manawatu-Wanganui, New Zealand - 1742 DNA GHGhigh gp2 (v2) (version 2) | ecosystem: Host-associated > Mammals > Digestive system >...
GTGCGCTCGACACGTCCCTGTTGCAGGAGGCGGTGAGTCTCATCAACGACCTGCCCAAGAAGCAGATTGATGTCCTCATCAACGGCAAGGGGACGATGGACGACGAGGCGAACATGATTGCCAACCTGATGCAGAGCGGTAAGCTCGACTTGGCCGCCGAGCTTGTCACCAAGGGCGCGTTCGGAGAAATAGAGGGGCTTACTCCTAACATGAGCGAAGCCGACAGGAGGGCGTTGGAGGTTCAGGCTCAAATCGCCGAGACCACGGATGAAATCAGGGGCTTCCTCAACAACACGTTTTCTCCTTTGATAGGTACGCTTTCACAAAGAACCGCTGCCATTTTCGCTGGAATCGCCCCTCTTGCCAGAATGGTGGCGAGCACCATCGTGGTGGAGAGGAACGTCAAGGAGATGATGCGCAAGGGTTCCCCGAAAGGGTGGAAGATTGACAACAGCTCCAGCAACGGCGGTGGCGCAGGCAAGGGCTTCAATGTCAAGGACACTGCTGGAGCTATCGCCACTACCGCCATTCTTGCTTTTTCCTCATGGCTTGGGAACAAGTGGGAGAAGGAAGGAAGGGAGGCAAGGGAAAGACGGTATCGCGAGAAGTCGGACTCCATCAAGGAGAACAAGCAGATGTACGGAGTCGGCATATCGACTTCGACCAAGAACTACGACGATGAAAGATGGAAGAACGGGGCTGGCACAGGTTTGAAGTACGGTTCCATGTTTGGTGCTGCCCTTGGCGCGTTTGCTGGAAGTGTTGTGCCTGTCCTTGGAACGGCGGTCGGTTCAGCCCTCGGCGCGGCTGGCGGAGGAATCGTCGGCAGTGCCATTGGCGGTGCCATTTCGCTTATGGAAAGCGATGAGGAAAAGGAGTACAAAAGGAAGGACATTGACAACACCTTCAGGAACAAGGACACGATTCAATTGCTTCAGGACATAAAGGACAGGCAGGCGAAGGAGACGAAGTACCTTGAGAAGAGGGCTAGTTGGACGCACAAGGACATGCTGAAAGGCATCGTCGAGCTGTCCAGAATCTCGAAAGTCACCAAGAGAATCGCGGACGGCGCGACCACCGCAAGGCACCAGATGAACATCAAGGCTTACCAGTCCAACATGAACATGATGGGTCAGATTGGCGGTAACAAGAATGACTTCATGCTCAACGCCACGTCGGCGATACGCGAAGTCCAGACTTCCTTTGTCAAGGACTACCAGAGCATGAACCAGCAGATTGACGGCATTCTGAGGTCGTCCAAATTGACGAACGCGCAGAAGGAGCAGAAGATTGCCGACATTCAGGCAAACGAGTTGCCGAAGGTGTTTGAGAGGTTCATCCAAGGTCTCAACAATTCAATCGCGCAGTTCGACAAGGTTCCTGAGATAGTCGTCGGCGGAATCAAGGCGAAGATGCAGGCGTTCACGCTCGAACGCGCCAACAACAACATGTTCGGTGGCAATTCGTCCGCGTTCATTCAGGCTTCGATTGGCATGGACTCGTCGCTGATGGCGATGTCCACGTCGCTTGAGGTTGCTGCCAACGACCTGAAGAACATCTCCGATGTCATGTCCGTGCTCGACAAGGAGGTTAGGAGGACGAACCAAGCCCTGACCGACGCGGAGGAGGAATTCATCGCGCTCGGAGGCGAAGGCGTGCAGGTCAGCAACGGCAATTCGCAGATAAGAAAGGAAAACGCCGAAGCCTACGACAGGGTTATCGCGGACTATGAGAATGAACTGCTCTCCATCATGAAGAACAAGGGCGAGGAGAACATGGCCGCATACGCCGACAATCTGGCGGAGAGCGTCAACAGCGTCAGCGAGATAATGGACAAGGCGAGCAACGCCGTCGCGAACAAGGAGGATTGGAGCGCGGACAAGGCGAAGCGCGAAGCCAGCGGTCTGGAGACCCATCTTGACAACGCGAAGACATTGCTTGAAATGCTCAGGAGCGAGTCTGGACTAAGCGACTATGAGAAGAGAGGTTTTGCCGACGCGATAAAAAGCCTCAATGAAGTGAGCGAGAAAATCAGTTCCGCCGACAGCGCGAAGGCGGTTGAAAACCTCGTTTCCACCATGCAGAGCGTATTGGCGGATGCAAGGGGCAGGGTACTGAATCGGTCTGACGAAAGGCTCAGGGAAGACGAGGACTACAAGAGGCTCCTGTACGGCAAGGGCAGGATAAAGGAGGCCGCGGTGAGGGCGAGGACAGCCCAGACCGCTGCGACTGGCGCGACCGATGCCAGCGTCCAGAAGGAGAAGGCATACGAGGAGGTGCTGACGAAGCTCACGACCCAGTTGGACTCCGCGTCGTCCGCCGCCGAGAAGATGTCCAAAGCCATGCTTTACACGGCTGATGTCGTCTTCACGCAGTACATGACCGACAGGATGAAGAAGTCCGCCAAGTACGACTCGCTGAAGAACGGAGGTGTCGAGAACGCCACGATGATTGCCCAGTACGAGGCATCCGCCATCGCCACGATTGGCAAGAATATCCCGAAGGCTCAGCAGAAGGTGGAGGAGAGCCGTAGCGAGTGGCAGAAGACATGGGGTAGCCTGAAAGACCAGATTGCTGGAAAGGACGAGACCGCGTACCAGTACTTCAGCCTGATGGAGAAGTCCAACGAGGCGCAGATGAAGGCGATGGAGAACCCAGAGAACGCGGAGCTTGCCGAGGCAGCGAGAGCTGCGTCGAAGCAGGTCGAGGACTTCTATGACAAGAACCAGATGGTCATCAGCCAGTTCGCTCAGGAGAACGAGCAGGAGTACAACACCCTGATGAGTTCAGCCAACAACATGGCATCGTCCATCAAGGCTGTCTCCGATGCCACGGGCGAATACAAACGCCAGTTCATCGAATTCATTGAGGGTTTGAAGTCCCGTGTCGAAGAGAGCGTCCAGAACGACTACGGCATCCAGCGCAAGACCGCGAACGTGAACCTCGCCGACGCGATTTCCGAGATGGCTACGAGCGCGTCCAGCTTCCAGTCCATGCAGAAGGCTGGCAGGGTGCTCGTCGATACGGCGAAGGACTTGGCGAAGGAGCAGATAACCCTGACGAAGAAATCGTGGGACAAACAGCTCGCGGTGTTGCGCGAGCAGTTCGCCAACGGTGAAATCAGCAGGGAGGAGTTCGACAAGAAGTACGCCATCGCCGTGAAGCAGAGCGAGGAGGACATCACAAGGAAGAGGCTTGAGGAAGCCAAGAAGGTGATGGACTCCATCCAGAAGTACATCGACGGCATGAGGGAGAAGGCTGGAAGGATTGAGGAGTCCCTCGGAATGGAGAAGGACTTGTACGAGACCATCGGTGCCCCGTTCGAATACATTCTGGATATTGAGCAAGACCTCGTGAGGAACGCCAAGACCAAGTACGACATCGAGGAGGAGGCACTCGCGAGGGCGACCAAGGCACGCGAGCAGGGGCTTATCACGGAAGCCGAGTACGAGAAGCAGAAGTTGAAGACGCAGAAGGCGAGCATGGATGTCATCAAGGCATCGTTTGGCGCACAGCGTGACGCTCTCGACAAGTTGCTTGGTAAGATGATGGGCGGTTTCGAGCAGATAGGCGGTATCTTTGGACCAGACAGCGACTTCATGAAGGCACGCAAGGCTGGTCAGGGGTACACACAGCTTCCTTCAGGCATGATTTCCGCCTCTGGAGGCGCAGTGACGAACTACGCCGACCGCGTGCAGGGGTTGCGCATCGCGTCTGGCACGGCTGTCGGGACGAGGGCTAAGCTGTACCGTGGCGAAGCCGAGATATTCGACAACGGGAAGGCGATTCCGTTCGGGAAGGAGCCAGACAGATACGACGAGAAGAACGGGGAGAACACGTCGAGGGACAGGCTCAAGGAACAGCCCAACAGGAACGAACAGGGGAGGTCTGCTGGCAAGTCCATCTTCGGTGGCAACAAGTATGCTGGAATGTCTGGAATCGAGGCTGTCGGGAGGGAGCTTCAGAATTCCGCGTTCGGAGGTGTCGAGGAAGCCGTGGAGCAAGCGTCCAACACGGATGAGTTGCTCGCCGAGATTCTGAAGGACACGGACGAAATCGCGAAGCTGTTCGGGATGTCAACGAACGGGAGCGAACAGGCTTCCAAGATTATGAACGATGCGTCCAGCAACTTTTCTTCGTCCGTGAAGGAAATCGAGCAGGCATCCGAGGAGTACAGGAAGGCATCCGCGCAGAGCCAGAGGAGGATGGCATCCGCCGAAGCCAAGAGCACGCGGGAAGCCGTTGCGCCTGCGACGGGCGGTGTCAGGAGGCAGAAGGACATCTTCACCCCGTCTGGTCTAATCAGCATCCCGAAGGGCGTTGGAGGGCAGACGAAGCACACGCTGATAGGCGACACCATCGACTACATGGGCAAGAAGAGGGCATCCGAGGAGGGGCTGAAGAAAATCTTCGCGAAGCCTGCGGAGCCGAAGCCAGTCCAGTCCAAGTGGAAGCCGAAGAACGCGGTTCAGGAGATGGAAATCCAGAAGATTTTCAACAAGGGCACGCTCACCAAAGCCGAGGCGGAGAGGCTCTACGACGCGAGACGCGACTACAGGCGAGGTAAGATAAGGGGTTCCGAATACGACGCGATTCTGAAGAAGGCGTACATCGAGGGCGCGAAAATCAACGCCGAGGCGGGCACCATCCAGAAGCTCCATACCGACATGTCCGACGAGGACGCGAAGAGGATGGCGAAGGAGAGGCTCGACAACGGCGACATCGCGAAGGACAAGGAAATCGGGCGCATGATGAAGGGAGGCACCCTGTCCTACAAGCAGGCTGAGAAGCTTTACCGTGCGAAGCAGAGCGTCAAGAAGGGCGAGATGACGCAATCCGCCTACTACAAGATGCACGCCAAGATGCTTGACGAGGGCGTTGCCGTCAACAAGAAGATGAAGGAAGTCCGCCGTGGTCGTTCCTATCTGTCCGACGACGAGGCGCGTGAGCTTGCGATGAAGGAGCTTTATCCAGAGCGGTACGAGACCAAGCCCGTGAAGAAGGAGCTTGCCGAGGAGCCTGTCAAGGAGGAGCCTGTGTACGAGGAGCCGATGAAAGATGAACCCGTCGTCGAAGCCGAAGAAGTCAAGGAGCCTGAAGTGCAGGAGGCTCAGCCGAATCCCGAACAGGAGGAGGTTGACAGGAAGAAAGCCGAGATGAGGAAGAAAGCCGAAGCCGAGAGGAAGAGGCTGAGCGGAATCAAGGGCATCATCAGGCAACATGGCTACAAAGACCTGAACAACGCCATGATGAACGAGGATGTCCGCAAGTACATGTGGGACACCCTGCCAGAGGACAAGAAGAACGGAATCATGGCGATGAGGAGGAACGTCAACCCCGCCGACAAGCGTGGCATGGTGAACGTCAAGTGGCAGGCGATGAAGGTTCTTGAGGAGCATGCCAGCAACATCGGGCTGTTCCAGCCTGAACAGCAGACGGCTTTCAGTGTGAAGAGGGGTCAGAACGCCTTGCAGAGCGTGAAACAGCCTGCTGAAACGGCTCAGGCTGTGAAGCAGTCCATGCAGATGGCGGTCGCTACACAGCAGAACGCGGTGCAGACAGCATCCGCCAACAGGCAGGCTGTCAGCACGGGGAACAGGTCGATGGACAACGCCATGAGGGAGGCGAGCGTGTTGCAGGCGAAAGCCGAGAAGGACAAGCCGATTGCCGAACGCGGAAGGGCTGGAGAGGGCAACGACTCCCTCACGAGGCTCAAAATCGAGGTGACGGTGACATCGGACGACAAGATGTTCGATGCCAAGGTGAGAAAGGTGGTTGACCACGAGGTGCCGAACGCCCTGTCCAAGCAGGGAAGGGGCTTGAACACGAACGGCGTTAGAGCGTAAGAGATGACGAAATGAGCGACGAATTGGACAACATCAAGATAGTTCCAGGCAAGAACTTGCCGTACCATGTGAACGAAAGGCAGAACTGCCAGTTCAACTACATCGAGTTCAAGGATGTGGAGTCGAGGCAGTTCTCGTACAATCCAGAAGCGTCCGAGACTGGGCGCGAGAAGCTGATGAGGCACATGAAGGGGAAGCAGGCGTTGCTGTGGATTCGGACAATCGGCGACACGGGCGGTCTCGGAGGGGACGACCATGTTGGCGAAATCCTGAGTCCGACCGACAAGGAGAAGTACCGCGACCTCCCGTGCTGTTTCCAGTCCCCATACGGGACGCTCGTCCCGCAGGTAATCGTCCCGACGAGGCGCGTCATCGACAACGGGCTGGTGTTCCCAGTGGAGGCAAGCTCGCTCATCACGCAGTCCAGGAAGGAGGGGGGCTACGACTGGACACCAGAGCTGTTCGTCCTGAACGACTTCTACGGCGAAGGCGAAGCCGTGAACACGGAGGCTTTCTATGACTGCGCGTTCTCCGACATCACCTACGGCGTGCGAAGCCCGTTGTACAGGTGCATCACGAACGAGAACAGCCAGAACAACATGGTTGACCACGACATCTTCGCCACGAGGAAGTACAACTGCGACACGAGTGCTGGCGCAGCGGGCACTGGCTCTTGCGCGATATGCCATAAAATAATCTACCATAACAAAGTGGGCGAAGGAAACACGAACGCGCAGAAGGAGCTTGGGGCGATGATAAAAATCCAGCTCGCTGGCAGGATGAACAATCAAGGCGGGACGGGCAACTCCAACACCATCGGCGCAATCATCAATCAGGCTGGAGAGATAATCGGGGTGGTGAACGGGAACCACGTGCAGGGGTCGTTGCCAGAGCCTTCGTCCGACATCATGCCACCGCATTGCGTGCGCGACGCGGACGAGTACGACCTGAAGCCGTTGTTCATGTATCCGTTGTACAGCGGGTTCGTGATGACGAATTCAGTCGTGGGGAACCTGAAGGACGGGAATGCTGGCGTGTTCGTCCCATACGACGACGAGATATTCAACCCCATCTACACGGCGAGGGTGAACAACGTCAACAAGTCGAACGAGATAAACAACATGCAGTCCCACGACGACACGTCGGAACTGATGAAGTGGTTCCCGACATTGTATCAGGAGAGCGACAGCAAGCACCAGATAAAGATAAAAGTCCCTCGTTCCGAGAAGGTGAACATCTCCGACAACGTGTCCCTCGACTTCTACAAGTGCCTAGGTCGCTTCGCGTATTGCCCGATATTCTTCCACAGGAGCATCAAGATTACGCTCTACTTCAAAGGGGAGTACAGGAATCCAGACGCGAGGGACATCATGGACAAGTCCTACGGGATATACTACTTCTACCCAGTCGTCTGCGCCAATGTCGGCGACAACACCATTGACGAATGGTCTGGAATCAACTCCGACGGGGCGGACTGCATATACGGCTCGAACGTCAGGTGGGTCGCCAACGACGACAACCTTCAGGAGAGCATATACGCCGTGGACTTCGAGTTCTACGCCAACCGCTTCCAGCGTTATCCGATTGAAATCTTCGGGGCTGTCGCGGTTTACGAACGCCATGATTTCCAGTTCCCAGTCAACACCAACAACGGCAGTTTCGTGTTCGACAAGCCAGTGCTCGACATGTTCACGGGTTTTGTCGAGGAGCAGGACAAGTTCGACAGGTATCTCATCGAAGACCCAGACACGGGGGCGGGGCACAAGTGGGGTGGCGACAAGAAGCTGTTCGGGCTGATTCAGAACGTGAGCGTCAGCGCGTCGCTCGACGGCGTGTCTGGCTCGATGACGCTCGACGGATACCCGTTGAAACAAGGGCTGAAGGTGTACAAGCAAGACCAGTCCATCGGCGAAATCGACCTCGCCGTGGAGCAGAACGGTCAAAAGTACAACCTGTTCAGCGGATACGGGATGGAGCTTGCCACGACGGACAGTGACAACAACTACACTGTCGGCGTGAACCTCGCTGGAATCAACAGGAAGCTGGAGGACATGAGGATTATCTGCGCCCCGTTCTGGGACGGCGACAGGCTGGAGATGATTTGCGCGTACTTCGAGGAGTACGCCAAAATCCAGATACGCATGATTGACCACACGGTGACGAAGTACGACGACGCGAAGTACGTCAGCACGAACCTGTTCGTGAACGGCGAGGGAAGAAACCTCTGGAAGTCCGACAGCCACACGATTGTCAATTCCGTGGACATCGCGCATCCAGCTTTCCGCGTGCCTCGTTCATGTGACTGGAGAAGCCCCGCTGTCAACTTCCCTACGGGGACGTTCGTCATGGAGGCGTTGAAGGACTTGGGCAAGATGACGGGTTGCGTCTGCGTGCCACAGCTCGACGGGAGCATTACGTACTACGAGCTGAACAACCTCGGATTCCCGTTCTACGTCAACAACCAGACCGACATCGTGGAGTTCGAGCCGTCCGAAATCGTGTCCATCTCCATGCAACCCCAGTTGCAGAACAAGTACAACGCGATTGCGACGTTCGGGTTTCTCCAGCGCAAGAACCCAGAGGGCAAGATTCTCGCGGACGGGAACATCGAGTTCGGCTCGTTCTTCAGCAAGACGAGCGAGCTTTCCCGCACGGGCGTGCAGTTCCCGTGGTCGCGCCAGAGCGTCGGCGTGGAGTCGGCGATGCTGACCAAATGGGAGCTTGCCGAAATCCACCAGAACCGAGTCAAGATGATGACCGCCGACATCTATCTCGGAAACATGACGGTCAGGGGCAACACCAAGGTGAACCACATCTATCAGAGGATACGTGTGGACAATCAGGAATTCTTCGTCACGTCGATAGAGCACAGCCTCGACCTGTCCAGCAAGGTCTGGACGACGAGCTACCAGTTGCAGTGCATCAACAGGAACGGGAACAACAGCGGTAACATCAACGACATAGACTGGGAGCACAGCTTCAGGGGGAAGTCGTTTGAAAACGGCGGTGATTTCAATGATTATATGGAGGACAACTAATGCCAGTCCATAGAAGCCAGACGATACTTAACTCGATAGCCGAGTACACGGCTCAGTCGATGAGCCAGTCGATATACCTGAATTCGCTCGCGAACATGTCGCTGAGCGGTGTCAACAAGGGGTATAATACAGTTGGGCGCACATTGTACGCACGCGGGGTGTCGAAACCGATTATCTGCGGGCAGTCGGTCTGCGGGAGCGAAGACCATCCCACGGACGAATACTGCAAATACCAGTAGGGGGATTTCAAATGCCTTACAAATTCAAAACACAGTTCTATAGAATCCCCGTCATGGGCGAGGGGGATATGCTGACGGAGGAGCAGGAGTGGATTCAGATGAGCACCATCGACAACCTGCTTCAGGCAGCGATGTTCGGATGCAGGAAGGCGTATCTTGAGGAAGGCTCCTATTCGATTGAATGGGACAGGAACCATAGCTCCTGCCATCTCCATATCCGTCCTTCCTTGCAGGACGGCTACTCCCTTCTCGGAATCATCAACGGCAGGCTGTTCAGCTCGATGGAGGACATCTCGGTTGGCACATTGTACACGGATGCCGTCTATCATGTGTACGTGGAGTACCAGAACGGTCTTGAGACGGATGCCCAGTGTTTCTCCGTCAACGCATACCTCGAACCCCAGAAGGAGAACGATTGCAGGATGAAGCTCTGCGTCGTCGATACGACCGAAGGCGACGGCACGGTGGATGCGGATGTCAACAAGATTTACGCGAAGAACATCCTCGCGCACACGATGGACTCGACGAACCCGCACGGAAGGGTTCAGGCTCAGGACGAGCTTCAGGTCAAGGAGTCCCTTTCCGTGAAGGGGAACCCCGTGCATGGGGTCGTGTTCAAGAAGGCTTCCTCCGCTGGAAACGGAGGCGCGGTGGAAGTCATATTCGACTCGGAGCCTCTGTTCCTCACGGTGTGTCCAGAGAGCCTCGGAGCTGGGGAGATTGCATGGACTATCGACGGCAACACCGCCCGTGTCTTCAATTCTGGAAGCGAGGGCGTGGTTCTCAACATCAGGGCTGACATGAAATGATTAACGACGTAGGCAAGAACGCAGCGATTGTCAGGCTCAACGACTTCACCATCAACTTCGTGAACCTGACCGTGCAGGCGGGGATGGAGGCTGGAATCAACATCCTCGACGAAAACGGGAGCACACCCCGATACAGGATGTCGGTGGACAACGACGGAATCGGGTCGCGTTGCCTCATGTTCGTCAGGTCTTTCGCTGGCGATGTCCTGAAAGGCGTAGGCATGCGACCAGTCATCTACATCCCCCCGAACGTGCAGGACACGGGGTCTGGCGTGACGTGCATCCCGTTGTACGAATGCATCTCGCCAGCGACGGCGCGTCTGGTGAGCGGGAACTACCAGCTCACGTGGTGGACGAATTTCGACTCCCTTCCAGACACGGATGGCAACGGTTCGTACATCTTCGACTATTCGAAGATACACAAGTTCAAGACGAATGCGTTGGGCGACGTGGAGAGCAGTTCGTCGGCGTGCAAAATCCTGTGCACCGCGCCAATCTACTGGGAGAAGCTGAAGATGGGGGCATACGACGACAAGGCGTACAGCACGCCGATTGTCCGAAACATCGCCATCCTAGCCTGCGTGCAGGGAGAGGGCTACATCGTTGACTTCTCGACTGGAGGGGGAGGCGGAGGCGGTGACGGCGGTGCCAAGATGCACAACCATCTGAACAATCAGGAATGCGGTTTCGCGGGGGCGGTGTTCATGCCGTCCGCGATGCCGAGAATCATATCGTGGAGATAAGGAGAAGGACATGGGCAAGTTCGATAGGATAGCGAAGAAGGTCATGGCGAACGCGACGTGCGAATACTGCGGTCGCAAGATGGACGGCGCGGGTTGCGACAGGCATTGGTATGTCATCGACGGGGAGATGTACGAGGCGGTGAGGTTCGGGGACCCGCTGGAGAATCTTCCAGACGACATCGTGGAGTGCCACGACTGCGGGGTGAAGCGCGGGGAGTACCATCACCACGGTTGCGACATGGAGCGTTGCCCGAAATGCGGAAGCCAGTTGATTGGTTTCCACGGTTGCCACGTGTCGGACAGGGTAATCACCGAGAAGAACAAGGAGCAGGAGTAATATGAAGCTGTTTTTGAAGCAAACGCAGTCGCCAGGCGACATCCTCATGATGACGGCGGCCGTCAGGGACTTGAAGAAGTCGCATCCAGAGCATCTCATCAACTGCCAGACATCCGCGCAGGAGCTTTGGAACAACAACCCGTATCTTGACAGGACGGTGACGGAGCGCAACGCGGACAAGGTAATCCAGATGCACTACCCGCTCATCCACCAGTCCACGCTTGGGCAGTACCATTTCATCCACGGGTTCAGGATGTATCTCGAAGACCAGCTCAAAATAAGGATACCGTCTGGCAACTTCTGCGTGGATGTCCATCTGAACAATCTTGAGAAGCACGACCCGTACATTGAGAACGTCCTTGACGGGTTCGCTGGCGACGGGAAGAAGATTTGGCTCATCGACGCTGGCGGGAAGTCCGACTTCACGGCGAAGGTCTGGGAGTCCGACCGCTTCCAGCAGGTCGTCAACCTGACGAAGGACAGAATCAACTGGATTCAGATAGGCGCGATGGGGCACAACCACAAGCGTCTTTCCAACGTGACGAACATGGTGGGCAGGACATCCCACAGACAGCTCATGAGCCTGATGTACATGGCTGACGGCGTGCTGACACCCGTATCGTACCCAATGCACCTCGCGACGATGCAGTGGAAGGACCACCCAGACGAGCACCGCCCGTGTGTCGTCATCGCTGGCGCACGCGAGCCTTCGCAGTGGGAGGCTTACCCGACGCACCAGTTCATCCACAACTGCGGTATCCTGCCGTGCGCGAGGAGGGGCGCATGCTGGAGGTCGAGGATTGTGAAGCTGAACGACTCAAGCGAGCAGGACAAGTCCCTGTGCGAATGCCCGTGCACGACCGCCTCTGGTCAGGTGATACCGAAATGCCTCGACATGATTACCGTTGACGAGGTGGTGAGAAGAATTTATTTATATTTGGACAACATGTAACATTAACCATATATGATGGAGATGACAGCATGGATGCCAGAATTGAAGAAAGAATAGCCAGAAAGCTGGCGAACGAGTCCAGCAATCGGAGAATCAGCAGGATAGCCAAGAGTATCGTGTCCAGTTATTCGAACCTTAACGCGCCTTTCGTGTACGAGTTCTACCAGAACTGGAAGGGGCGCGAGAAGTTCGAGGGCGACATGAACGCCATAGCCAGCGCGATGAAGGAGGTCGAAGGCATCGACGACGCGAAGTTCCTTGAGGACAGGATGCTGATAGACAAGGACTATAATTCTGGCGAGGGCGTTTCGTTCATCGAGATGACCGCCTGCGGAAAGAAGGCTTATGTGTTCTTCAGCTTCTCGATGGGCTACGGCTGGAGCGGTTGGGCTAGGGTCGGCATGAGCGATTCGGCGAACTACCAGGTCGGCATGAAGTCCGTCCAGACGAACAAACTCGTGGATGTCGCCGTCAGGAACGCTGGCTGGTTCGCGGAGCGCATGAAGAACCAGCAACAGGAGGCTGAGAAGGGCAAGAGGTACAAGTTCGGTTGGGACAGCCGTGGCACGAAGACCGAGGTCTGGATTGAGCTGAAGGGAGTTGACGACAATGAGAAGGAGGCTGTCGCCGACGACATCGAGCGCAGGTTC
>Ga0310694_10005096_pt1 | contig 12612 bp, 4 predicted proteins | sample 174DNAGHGhighgp2_FD_203884 | JGI IMG/M metagenome (GOLD analysis project Ga0310694, IMG submission 203884) | Sheep rumen microbial communities from Palmerston North, Manawatu-Wanganui, New Zealand - 1742 DNA GHGhigh gp2 (v2) (version 2) | ecosystem: Host-associated > Mammals > Digestive system >...
CCAGCCCCTTGCTGAAGGAGCGTATGTCGAACCTCGCGACCGCCGTCAGGCCGTTGCGGCCGACCGAGGTGCCGCCGTAGACCATCTTCGAGTACGGGACGTCCGGCTTCTCGCTTCCGTCCACCCCGGTGCGGTTGAAGATCGAGGTCTTGCGCGACACGGCCACCGCGTAGCCGTTCGGGGCGAACGTGTCGATGAGCTCCTGGACCTTCGCCCCCGCCTTGTCCGTGAACTTCGTGAACAGGCCGACGCCGCCGAGCGCCTCGTCGACCGCCGAGATGAGGTGGGTGAAGTAGGGGGACGCACGGACCATGTCCGTCACCGCCGCCAGTTCCGGGCTGAACAAAAAGCCGTTTCCGCGCTCACCCAGGCCTCGCTCGGACGTGAAGCACAGCGCCGCCGCCGCGATTGCGGCGACCTTGCGCGGGTTGGCGCTGCCCCCGGGGCCGTCCAGCATGGACTGGAGCGTGCGTATGCGCTCGGCCCACTCCGGACGGAGCGGGGAAAGCTCCCCGACCAGGCCCTCCGCGTCCTCGTCGAACGCCTTGCATATCTCCTTCAGGACCTGCGTGAACCCGGTCCTGCCCGCGTGATGCTCCCTGGCGGCGTGGTTGACGATGGCGGACTCCAGCAGCGCCCGCAGCAGGGCTTCGCTGTCTCCGCTCGAGTTGTAGTCGCCCGTGATGAACATGGCATCCCCGCGGGTCATCGCGTTCGGGGCGAACACCCACTTCTCCCCCGGGCCGACCACAAGGTTCTCCTCGACTGTATCGACTACGGGGGTCATCCCGATGGAGCGGAGGTAGTCCCTGGCCACCTCCTCGTACCCGACGACGTGGGTCCCGTCCGAAAGGTCCGCCCCGTAGACGGCTTCGGAGAACGGCCTGTAGTTGACGTCCGCCTCGTTGCCGCTGGCGGCGACGTCCATCTCGCGGCGCATCTGCGCGGCGGCCTCCTCCTCAGTTCCGTACTCCCAGTCCTCCACGTTGCTGAGCATGTCGAAACTACGGCGCAGCAGCGGGGGCATGTGGTCGTTGTCGACCCCCTTCTGGCGGTAGAACTCCCGGGCGTTCTCGCGGCTGCCGAACCGGTACAGCAGCAGGGACGTCGCGTCGCGGGAGGCGAGCGAGAACGAGTCCGCCATCACAAGCCTGCGCATCTTCGCGGTCACGCCAACCCCGGCCAGCGCGGAGACCATGTCGACCATGCCCTCCGTGGTCAAGGAGGTGGCGGCCACCATCCTGCCGGCGTCGTCGCGCTTCCACAGGGTCGCGCGGACGAAGGGCCTGCCGGTGCCCCCATCCGTCCCGCGCTCGTAGGTGACGTCCACGCGGTCCCCCTTCGCGTCGAGATGCAGATACGGGACCATGTTGTCGGCGAGCATGCGGACCTGGCGCAAAAACCGCTTTGCGTCGCGCTGGTTCTGCTCCGGGGTCTCGTACACGAAGTTGCGCCCCCTGATGCGCATGACCTTCGCCAGATCCCCCTCGGCCAGGTTCCCGTCTGCGTCAGTCTGCATGCCGAGGAGCTCTGAAACGTCGGCCACGCTGCCGAGGGCGTCGAGCGCGCCCGCCGTGAACCCTCCGTAGGACAGGTCCACGACGACGCGGGACGACGCAAACGCCGGCATCGCCTTTATGGCGGCGAGCACTTCGGACATGCGGTCCTTCTGGTCCGCGGGGGACTCCCGGTTCAGGACGCGCATCGCCCGCTGGTAGTCTATCACGGCGGCGGTGGACTCGGTCACGCTGAACTTCGCGTTTGTGTTGACCCGGATGGCGTCGCTCGTCGCAAGGTCTACGAGCCTGTCGACTATTTCGCTCTTCGCGGCCTCGATGTCGGCGGCGTGCGACTCCCTGAACTCCGCATCCGTGAAGTGGGCGGTTGTCGCCTCCGACCCGTCCGACCTCTTGTACTTGTACAAGGTGTCCGCGCCGACGCGGGACGCGTTCCTGTCCGCCACGACCGACAGGGCCGCATCCGACAGGTCCGACTGCGACACGGCGAGTACGTTCCTCGCGGCCAGGTACCTGGACGCATAGTCCCGGAGCATCTGCTGGAACGACTCTTCGCCGGCGGCCTCGAACCTGGCCATGGTGGCCCGGCCTATCTTGTCGACGCTGAGCTCCCCCAGCTCCTCCGTGTACTTGGCCAGGCGCTCGCGGAGGGCGTGTTCGGCGGCTTCGACCTCCGCCTGCGCGCCGCGGGCCGCCAGCGGGTCGAACTTCGCGGCGCGCCTCTTCGCGTATGCGGCGTCAATGTCCCTGAGCAGGGGCTCGACGTCCTTCTGCAGCGCCTCGTCCTGGCGGGCCAGCAGGTCCCGCTCCTCGGCGAGGACCCGGGCCATGCCTATGCGCACGGAGCGCTTCTTCATGGCGAGCACCATGCCGGCGAGGTTCTTGTCCAGCGACTCGTCGGCGAGCATCCACTGCACCGGGTTCCTCGCGGCGAGGGACAGGTCCCCCGTCACGACCGCGTCCATGACGGAGGCGAGCCTGGACAGCATGCGGAGGCCTCCGTCCAGGACACGGTCCCCCCATGTCGCGTTCTTCGGGAGGGCGCTTCCGTTGTTCTCCACACTGTAGAGGGCGTTTGCGATCTCCGTCATGTTCCTGCAGGTCTCGCCGAGCAGCTCCTGGCCGTACTGGTTCGCCCTTATCTCGTTGTCGGCGCGGGACTTGCCCGCGGAGCCTGCGAGCGGCGACATGTCCTCCCCGCGGACCGGCACCGTCATCTCGACGCGGTTGATGACGTCGTTCACGGACATCGGCGCGAGGTAGTCGGACGCCTTCGGCGTACGGGCCAGCAGGGCCTTCATGTCCGGGGTCTCGAGGAAATCCCGCTTGACCTTGTCTGTGAACCCCGAATCCGCGCGCTTCAGGTTACGGACGGCCTCGACGCCGTCCTTGCCCACAAGGGACTCGAGGGCGTAGCGCTTTATGTTGGCCTCGAGCTCGTCCTCGGTAGTCGACTGGGCGATGACCGCTTCCACCACGGAATCCAGCTCGTGGGCGAACTCGTCCTCGGAGTCCAGCCCAAACAGGTGTTCGTTGTCCTTGGTGCGGACGGCCGCGCCGGCGGGGGCCGCGCCGCCGCTCGCCTCGGCCGCCTTCGCCTCCTGCACCGCGCGGAACGCGGCGCCCGCGGACGATGCGATCGCCGCCCGGTTCGACTCGTCCGTGCCGAAACGCGCCGTAAAGGCCTGGTCCACCTCCGCCTGATGCGACTTGCGGGCGTCGACGTACTGCGCGGACACCCCGGATATGCTCACCTCCGGGATGTTGTTCCGCCCTATGTTCAGCGCATGCGACGCCTGGCGCACACGGCTAAACGCCCCCGCCCCGCCGAGCCTGGACTGCACGTGGGCCAGCGACAGGTGCGCGATCGAGGGGATGGCGAAGCCGATCGCCTCGACGGCCAGCTGCTCCTTGTCCGGGAACAGCCCCTCCCACATAGCGGCGAGCCTCCCGCGGAAGCCCTCGTCGGACGGGCGCTCGTTGAGCCCGAACAGCCCCTGGAGGAACCCGCCGTAGCGCTCTTCGGACATCTCCGCCAGCATCCCGTCGTACCCTACGCGCTGAAGTACGTCGACCAGCTTCTGCGGAGTCCACCCGCGGCGCATCATCTCGTACGAGAACATGCCGAGGGCGGCGGCACGAGCTTTCCCGTCGGTCGCGACCTCGTTGACCGCCTCCGAAAGGAGCTTGCGGGGTTTCAGCCCGAGCTGCGCCGCCACCGCCTTGATGTTGTCGGTCGCCTTCCCCGACTGAACGAACCTAAGTATCTCATTCCTCGAGACGGAGCCACTCACGCGCCCGTTTGAAACCTCCTGCCCGAGCCTCCGCTCCAGCTTCGCCGCGATGGCGGCAAAGTTCTCCTTCTTCATCGCGGCCTCAGACCCGAAGATCGCGCTCACCTTCTTGGCCAGGGCGCTCCCGAGCTCCTTGGTCGGCTCCGGCAGGACGGCCAGGGCCGTCGGCTTCACTATGCCGGACATGAACATGTTGAACCCGCGGCCGGCGTTCTCCGACATGTACTCGACCAGCCCGGCGCCGAGCGCAATGGCCCTCGCGTTGTCCATGAGGTCCTTGTCACCGGTCTGGAGCGCCTGCATCTGGATGCCGAGCTGGCCCTTCAGCACGAAGTCCAGCGGGTCGTGCCCCGACGCGGCCGCGGCCACCGGCCACAGGGGGGCGTTCACCGACATCTGGAGCGCCCCGCGCACCGGGGCCTCGACCGCCGCGACCTTGATCGCCTCCTTCAGGACGTTCATCTTGCCCCCCAGCGCGCCGCCGTCCCTGGCGATGGTCCCCACCCCGCCGAAGACGGACGTATCCCACCTGAGCGCGCCGTCCAGCATTCCGCTCGCGACATACTTGGCGAACCGCTCCATGTCGTTCGCGAAGAGCTTCCCCGCCGTCTTGGCCCCGTACTTCAGCCTGTAGCTGTCGAGGGTCGTCTTGCCGAGGTAGTCCAGCACATCCCTCGCATAGCTCCGGCTGACCGTGTACCCGCCGAGCGAACGCTCCATCGAGTCGACGACCGCCTGGGCCGCGGCGCCGAACACCTGGTGCTCCGGCACCCCCTCGGATTTCACGGCGGACTCGATGAAGCCCTTGACGACCCCCTCCATCTCGTCGTCGGTGAGGCCCTTGCCCTCCTTGACGAGCTGCCGGATGAACTTCTTCTGCTTCCAGTAGCCAAGCATCTTCCCCCCGGTCTGCGGACCCCCTTTTTCCACAGCCGCGGCCTCCAACGCCTGCATCAACCCGTAGTGGAATTTGCGCTCCTGGTCCCCGCCGACCAGGAACACCCTCGCCGCCTTCGCGCTCATGTCCGGGTCGACTATCCGGGAATACCGGGAGGCCAGCTCCTTGGTCGCCTCGAACGACGCGCGCTTGGAGAACTCCTTCCTCCCGAGTTTCTCCGCGGCGGCCTTGCCGAGCCCGAGGACCGCCTCGTCCGACAGGGCCTTGGCCTGGGCCTCGCCGTACCGCGTGATCGCCTCATTCCTGCCGAGGGTGAGCATCGCCCGCCTTGTGCCCACCTCCCTGGCCTCGGCAAACGCAGCCTTGGCGACTTCGGGAGCCGCGTCCTTGACAAAATGACCGACGGCAAGCTGCTCGCCGAACGAGATCGCATCCTTGCCGAACTCGGCGGCGGCCACGCGCTTCAGCGTGTTCTTCACCGCCCCCTTCGCTATCTGGCGGCTCGCCGCCGTGGCTCCTTTCCTGGCAAGCATCTTCCAGGCCACCCCGACCCCTCCGAAGATCAGCCCGCCCACCGCGCCTATGATCGCGCCGGGGAGCCCGCCGACCGCGGTGCCAAGCGCCGTCGTCTTCGCCACAAGGTACCCGGCCGTCGCCAGCTCAATCGCGAATGGAATGGACGAGTGGAACATCTCGCCGGCCTTGTATCCTATGCCGCGCTCGGAGTCCATCTCCGCCTGCAGCATGAACCTGCGCACGGCGAGTGCGTCGTGCTTAGACACCTGCTCGCCGTTCTGCATCCTGCGCATCGTCTTGGAGACATCGATCGTCTCGCCTACCGTAAACCCGCCGTCGACCACCCAGCCGAGGAACGGTATGTCCCCCAGGGCCCTCTTGTACGACCCGGAAGTGTCCTTGAACGAGGCGAACCCGGACCAAAAGCCCTCGTCACGGTGAACCCCCGTGCGTTGGACCTCCATAAGGTGAACGAGGCGCCTCCCCTCGTCGTCCTTCATGAGCTCGTCACGGGAGAACTGGCGCCCAAACACGTTAGCCGCCATGACATGGTCCCTCCCCTCGCCGAGCTTCGAGCTGACCTTGCCCTCGGGGTCGTAGTCGACATTGTAGAAACCGGCCTGGGCGGTGCGAAGTATCGGATTCGTCGACCGAAGGTCCTCGTGGTCCTCCCAGTTGACCCCCACGTTCTGCAGTGCACCCGGCTTGATCTGGCTCTCCGCAGACGGGGCGGGTTCCGGCCCCTCCGGGACGACAAGAGTGGGCTGCCAGGGCTCATCCTGGCCAGCGTCCCCCATGTTCGACACCATCGGTGTATTCAGCCGCTGGTGCTCACGGGGGGTAGTCCCTGCCGGGGTGAGCGGAGAAAACGCCGAAGTCTCCTGGCTTTCCTCGCCGGGCTCAGGAAACGTGTACTCTGCACGTGGACGAAGAGGCTCAAACGCCGCCATAGATCTGCTCCTATCTGTGGTACATGGTCGGGGTGGTCCCGTTGGCGCATATTATAGCACAAACGGAGCATGCGGGCAACAGCGGCTAGAGGTCCTGCGAGCCCTTGCGGGCCTGGGCCTGGGCGGCGATCTGGGCGTTCTTGTAGTCCGCCGCCTGACGCAGCTGCGCCGTCATCGGCGCAAGACGACCCCGGACGTCCTTCCACAGCGCCTCGTCCGAGACCTCGTCGCCGAGGCCGTTGAGGTCGGCGACGACCCTGCGGTCGAGGAGGGTCCTGCGCACAAGGTTGTACGCCCTCGCGACGAACGGGGCGATCGCCGGGTCCCTCATGCTGACGCCCGCCCCCATCGCGATCTGCTCGATGAACGGGTACGCGGTCTCGCGGAGCGTCCTGTCCCCCTCGGCGGTGTTCATGACGAGGGCGCGCGACCACGTGGCGAGGGCGTCCGCCTGGCCCTCGTCCACCCCGCCGCTCTCGGCGAGCTCCTTCGCGGCCTCGACCACGCTCGTGGCCTCCCCGGCCGCGACGTGGCGGATGACGCCGTCGGCGAGCTTCAGGAACGTGTCGTCGTCCACGCGGGCCGACCCCGTCGAGAACATGCGGAACGAATTGGCGAAGTCCTTCCTGAGCGTGGAGAAGTCCTTGAAGTCGTCCGCGCCGAGACCCTCGTTGACGGAGTGCGCGCGGTGGCGGAAGAGCGCCTGGCGGAGTGAGCGGACGAGCCCGAAGTCGTGGTCGTCGGCGTCCTGCTCCGCCCGCTCCTTCGCCGTGGTCCCGGCGGACCCCGTGCCGAACGGGTTGCTCGCGGTGTCCATCGCGAGCCCGGGGGCGAGCGACACGAGCGCCCTGTCGCGCGCCCTCGACTGCATGAGCTGCGTGACGGGGGCGGAGAGCATTGCGTCGTCGTTGAGCGAGCCGTTCTCCTTGAGGGCCGCGCGCACGATGGCCTCGGCGCCGACGCCCTTCACGGAGAGCCCCGCGAGGTCGAGGTCCGCGGCGATCCCGCGGCAGCGGTTGAAGACGTCGCGGTACGTAGCCTGGTTGAACTGCCAGTCGTACTGCTGCTCGACCTTCCACATCGCGGAGAGGAAGTCGGTGAAGTTGTCGCGGATGTTCTCATAGTGCGCGGAGTCGGGGGTCACCTTCCCGGTGAACCCGTAGTCCGTGAGGTAGCCCGCGCCGAAGTTCTTCTGGAGGCTCCAGAGCTCGTTGCCCGCCGTCTGCATGTCGACGCCGCGGGAGTCCGCGAAGCGCTTCAGGAGCCTCGCGTTCTCCGCCGTGTTCCCGTAGCCGCCGAACACGCGCCCGACCATGCCGACCGTGTGCGCCGCGTCGCGGCCGTTCCAGCCCTCGGCGACGAGCGCGTTGAACCCGTCGCGCATGCCGTCCATGTCGGCGAGCGCGACTCCGGCCGCCTGGGGGTCCCTCGTCGCGAGGTTCATCGCGTACGCCTTCTGCGCCCTCAGGAGCCCCTGCATGTGCGCGCGGCCCATGCGCATGCCGTTGTCGTCCTCCGCACCCGCGGACGGGAACGGGGCGATCGACGGGTGCACGCCGTAGCGGGACGCGACGCCGGCGGCGTCGTGCGTGAAGAGCCCGGTGAGCTGGATGTCGTTAATCGGCTCGCGCGACGGGACCGTCGGGCCGTAGGTGTACTCCGCGCCGCGCATCGGGTCGCCGCGCCACTGGTGCTGGGGGCTCACCACCTCGGACCTGAAGGCCGTGGCCTCCGGGCCGGGCAGCAGGTCGAGGTTGTCCTCGCTGAGCAGATCGTTCACCGCCATGTCACATCCTCCTCGCCCTCGCGGCGCGCGCCTCGCGCACGCGGCCTGCGTACTCCACCGGGTCGACGGGGGGCTTCACCGCGAGGTCCGACGCCCTGTCGACGAAAGCGGCCATCTCCCGCTGCAGCGCGACGTTCGCGAGCGCGTCCGCGCGCTGGGCCGGGGTCATGTTCCAGTCCCACTCGAACCGGAACTGCGAAAGCGAGTCGGTGCCCTCGACCATGTCGCGGTGCTCGAGCTCGGCCCAGGCCTCGTCGCCGAGCGCGTCGGCGGGGCTGGTGTAGTCCGACGGCAGCGACGCCTGCAGGGCGAGCGCGTCCATGCGCTCGGCGTCCGGTGCCTCGTACTTGCTGGAGAAGGGCGCGAAGTCCGGCATGGCCTACCTCCTCGCCCTCGGGCGGAGCGGGACGCCGGCGAGCATGGCCGCCTGGACGTCCTCTGGTTTCTTCCTGGGGGGCACCGGCGGTGTCGCAGACGCTGGTGGAGTAGGCAGCCCGGGCGCCGCGACCTGAGCAGCCGGCTGGTTCGGCTGAGCCGCACCAGGTGCGAGGGAGGGAGAAGTGCCGGACTGGGGAGCGGAGGTAGTCTGCGCGGCGCCGGGAACAGATCCTGTGCCCGTCTGGCCCTCCGGAGCAGTCGCCCCCTGGGTGCGCTCCTTGATCATCTGCCTCAGTATTGTATCCCTACGGAGGTTGGCCTGCTTTATGTCCGCGCCGGGGCCGGTCCCTATGTCGGCGATGTCCGACATGAACTTGTCCTTGGTGGCCTTGTCCTCCATCGCCCGGTTAAATATGCTGGCGGTATCCACGTTCCCGCGAATCACGTCCCAGTCTTTCTCGTACCGCTTGAGGGCCTCCGGATCCCCTCCCTTAAACTCGGAGGAGTCACTCAAGCCCTTGCCGTAATTCAACATGCGGTCAAGCGCGTCGTTCGCGGTTTTCTTGGCACGCGCCTCATGGAAGCCCAGCACATCCTCGTCGCTGAACCCCTGCAGCCCGTACTGCTGGCGGTACTTGTCGGCAGCGCGTCGGTTGAACGCCTCGGCCTGTACGGCCGCATAGGCCTGGTTGGCCTTTGCTCGCGACTCGAACCCGCCGATGCGCTTCTCGAGCGCCTCGATCTGTGCGGGGGTGAGGTTCCCGCCGTAGCTGACATTGCCATCGGCATCCGTCGTCTTCGGCAACTTGCCCACGGTCTTGAGCACCATGTTCATGTCCTGGACTTCGGCAGAGTTAAGCCCGATCCCCGCACGCCCCTTTGGACTACGGAGCTTCTTTACGCGATCCATGAGGTCACCGACCTTCGCGTCGTAGTCCTTCTGGTCGAGCATCTGCTCGCCCTCGCGGAGCCGACCGAGGTTCGCCCAGTCGTCCGCGTTGCGGAACGAACGGTTCTTGTAGCGCCTCTCCATCATGTCCGCGCGCTGCTGCTCCCTGAACTGCGCGGCCTCCTGCTCAAGCGCGTAGCGGGTCTTGTCCTGGCGGAGCCTCTCCGCCCGGCGCCTCTGCAGGCGCGACACTTCGGACGTCGCGGCGTCGCTCTGGGCGTCCCTGCGGTTCTCCGCAGCCTGGATCTCGGTGGCTGTCAGCTCCTCGTTCTGCAGGTGGGCGAGCGAATTGTTGGCGGGCGTGTTGCGGATGTCAAGCGGGGCCCCGTTCACCCGGACGCGCGAGTCGGTGGGGAGCCCGGTGCCGCTGTGCTCCGTGGTGGTTCCGACGGACAGGGGCGGCGCGGCGGGCCTCGGGTTCCGGGGCGCGAGCGGCGCCGAAGCGGGCGCCGGCGCGTTCTTCACCTGCCTCTGGCCGTTGGCCGGGCCCGTAGGCGCGGGCGTCTGCCCGGCGGCGCTGGTCCTGCTCGGAAGAGTTGGTTCGTCCGCGGCGGCGGACTCGCTGTAGTCGGCATACGTCTTCTTCTGCGCGTCCGACATCTTGTCGTACGCGGCGGCGATGTCGTTTATGTCGGCGTCTTCGGAGACGTTCACGCCGGCGGCCTTCATCTTGCCCCGGACCTGCCTGAACGCCCTCTCGACGTACTCCGGGTCGTCGACGGCCTTCCCGTAGTCGATCCCGAGCGTCTTGTACGCCTTCTTCACGCGGTCGACGACGGACTGGTTCACCTTGATCGGCTTCGCGTTGAGCGCCTTCAGGTCCTCGTCGTTCTCCGTAGCGGCGCCAATGGCCCACCTCGGGACGCTGAAGTTCCCGTTCCACAGTCCGTTTCCGACCATCATGGCGCCCTGAAACGGCCTCGATACAAACTTTGGTAAGTAAGCCATTAGGTCCTCCTTTACAAGTTACAGCTGGGTTCTATGTCGCCGCCGGACCCCTCGAACAGCACGTTCTGGACGACGGGGGCCTGCACGGTGTTGTCGGCGACTTGCATCTGCTGCAGCCACTGCATGGCCTGCTGCATGTACTGCTGGGCCGACTGGAGCTCGTTCATCGCGACCTGGTGCTCGTAGAGCATCATGAGGCGGACGGGCTCGAGCGACGGGAGCGGTATCACGTCGTCGTCGTTGACGAGGGGGAGCGGGTCGACCCGCACCTCCGCCAGGATGTCGAACGGGCCGCGGCGCGTGCCCTTTATGCGATACTGCCGGAACTTGGGCACGGACACGGACGGGTGGTAGTGCCCGAGCATGACGATGCGCCCGCGCCTGCTCATGCCCCAGAGGGTGATGTAGTCGTCGGCGAACGGGTCCAGCACGACGGACTCGATGCTCATGAAGGGCTGCTCCTGGCCCTGGTAGAACGCCTCGTACCCCGGCGCGCCGGCCTCCCCCTGCAGCACGTCGAGCCTGGTCGACACGCGCTCGCCCGTCGGGGACACCCCGGTCACCGTCAGAGGCGCCTGCGGGCGGCCGTCGTCCACGTGCATCGCGGTGGCCGCGAGCACCATGGCGTCCTCCGGCTGGTGCATCACCGGCGAAAAGCCCAGGTCCGCCACTTCGGCCGTGCGGAGCAGGCTGAACCCCTGCTTGAGGTAGTTGTCGAGGTCGCCGGGCCCCGAATGGAGAAACTGGTAGTCGGTCCCGCGCAGGGACGCCGGCGTCCCGTTCACGCAGACCCTGACCAAACCCGCCACGCCCTGCGGGAGGGAGAACACAGGAGTGGCGGAAAATAGACGGACGAGGCGGCGGAGGCACTCCCATCCGTTCAGCCCGGCCAGCGCGGAGACCGCGTTGTTGATCTGCTCGCCGACGTCGGTCGTACCGTGCAGGTACGGCGCCTTGGAGAGCAGCTTCTTGGCCTGTCCGAACGTGTAGTCCTTCACCGTCTCGTCTCCTTTCGCGGCCCCGGCCCGCAGGCCGGGGCCCCCTCCGGGCCATTAGCCCTCTCCGTTGCCAGCGTCCTCTCCGGTGCCGGCGTCCTCCCCGGCCGGAGCCGCGGGCTCCGCGGCGGCAGCCGCCGCGACGGCGAGCTTGCTGCCCTCGGCGACCTTGACCGACTCGCCGCCCGTGACGGCGGAGAGCACCGCGACCGTGATGTAGGGCGCGGACGCCACGTCGACGACGATGACCTCCACGGAGGACTCGCCGACGGTGATGTAGCGGCGGTCGCCGATCGCGAGCGGGCCATAGCCGGCCTTGAGCAGGAGCTCGAGCGTCTCGCCGGCCGCGAGGTCCGCCGCGATGGGCGCGTCGGCGCCGATCTCGGCGTCGGTGCCCCTCTTGGAGGCGTCGGGGTTGACGCGCTTGTTCTCGATCGGGCACCTCGCGCGGAGGGACTCGCGGCACCTGCGGTAGATGAAGGACGTCGTGTCGTAGACACGGGCCTCCGGACGCGGGTGGATGAGGAACAGCCCGTAGAACTTGCCGGTCTGCTGGAACGGGTCGGCCTCGGTCTGCGGACCGCGGACCCATCCCCACTGGCCGTTGAGCGCGGGGAACGCGCCGAAGTGCGTGCCGCTGCCGAGCTGCACCGTGCCCTGGGTCTCGAACTCGTTCGTGAACACGTTGTTCATGAACACCGGCGCGATCGCGAGCTCGGCGTCCACCCAGTCGATGTTCTCGTGCGGGATGTCGCCTCCGTTGAGGCCCTTGCGGCGCGCCTCGGGGACGATGGGCTCCACCGCGAGCGCGATGTAGACCTCCTTGCCGTCGAGCTCCGCCGCGACGCCGCCGTAGTCGGCGGAGTTGTACTGCGCGACGTAGCGGTGGATCTTGAAGCGGAGCTGGTTCGGGTCGCTGATGACCGCCCAGTTGCGGAACGTCTTGAACGTCATCTTGTAGTTGTCGATGAGCGCCTGGGGCTTGGCCTCGAGCCACTCGCGGTAGACCTTCTCGTCGCCCTCGATCGACTTGACGACGTCGTCGTTGTTGATCATGATGCCGAAGGTGGGCTCGCCCGCGTCGTTGCCGAGGGCGGCGTCGGGGCAGCGGATCTTCAGCATCTCGTGGAAGCGGTCGAGCGCGTACCAGTTGACGGGCTCGGGCTCGACGGACGCGTCAAGGACGCAGAACGCGTGCGGCTTGCCGTCCTTTCCGGTGACGAGCGACGCCTTGGCGACCTTGTTCGCGGCGCTGCCGGTCGCGCCGAACTTCACGAACGGGTCGTAGAAGTAGCGGGGCGAATCCTCCTGGCCGTGCATGACCGAGCACATGATGAACGAGCGGCCGAAGTTGGTCGACTGCGCGATGTACATGTCGCGG
>Ga0310694_10005099_pt1 | contig 12608 bp, 18 predicted proteins | sample 174DNAGHGhighgp2_FD_203884 | JGI IMG/M metagenome (GOLD analysis project Ga0310694, IMG submission 203884) | Sheep rumen microbial communities from Palmerston North, Manawatu-Wanganui, New Zealand - 1742 DNA GHGhigh gp2 (v2) (version 2) | ecosystem: Host-associated > Mammals > Digestive system...
ACAGAGGTTCCCTGCGTCTACGCCGACCACCTGACCGAGGCGCAGAAAAAAGCATACATCCTGGCGGACAACCGCATGGCGCTGGACGCCGGGTGGGATGAGGAAATGCTGCGCGTCGAAATTGAAACCCTGCGCGAGATGGAGTTCGACCCCATGCTGGCCGGGTTCGATGAGAAGGAACTGGAGGCGCTGTACGCCGGGGACGGCGATGAGGCGAAGGATGATGATTTCGACCTGTCCGCCGCCCTGGAGAAAGCGTCCTTTGTGGAACCGGGCGATATCTGGACGGTCGGCAGGCACCGCCTGATGTGCGGGGATGCCACCAAAGCCGAGGATGTGGAGACGCTCATGAGCGGCGAACGCGCCAACCTGATCGTGACCGACCCGCCGTATGGGGTTTCCTTCAAGAGCGCCAGCGGCCTGACGATCCAGAACGATTCCATGAAAAATGATGAATTTTACCAGTTCCTGCTGGCGGCCTTTCAGGCGATGACCGGAGTGCTGGAGAAAGGTGGCTCCGCGTATGTGTTCCATGCGGATACGGAAGGGCTGAACTTCCGTAAGGCTTTTATCGACGCGGGCTTTCATCTCGCCGGGGTTTGTATCTGGGTTAAGAATAGCCTCGTGCTGGGCCGCTCCGACTACCAGTGGCAGCACGAGCCTGTGCTGTATGGTTTCCTACAGAACGGGAAGCACTTCTGGAGCAAGAATGCGGGCCGGAAACAGACTACCATCTGGCACTTCGATAAACCCAAGCGAAATGAGAATCACCCGACCAGCAAGCCGCTTGACCTGCTGGCCTATCCGATCACCAACTCCTCGCAGGAGAACGCGATCATTATCGACACCTTCGGCGGCAGCGGCTCCACCATGATGGCCTGTGAGCAGACGGGCCGCATTTGCTATATGATGGAGCTTGATCCTAAGTACGCCTCGGTGATCCTTCGCCGGTATGTGGAGGACTTCGGGAACGCCGATCAGGTGTATGTGGAGCGCGATGGAAAACGCCTGATGTACGCCGATCTGGTGAAGGAAGTAGAGCCGAAAAACGCCTGATTTCCCTCGTGTATAGTGGACAATTACGGCGCTGAATCTTTGTCGGGTATTCTCCGTTTTATGAAGCAGAATTGACTTGCTATATGTGGCCTTTAGAGCGAATATGACACTACCCAAAGGGCCACGGGCCTGCGGGAAAACATCATAAAACGGAGGTACACCCCATGAAAAACCAGATCAACTACAACGTCACCGGCAGCGACCGCAAGCAGCTCGTTTCCATCCTCGCCCGCGAGACTGGGATCAAGGCCACCTACAAGGGAATGCCCAGCATGGCCTACGAGATTGGCGGCCTGACGATCGACAGGAGCGGCATCCTCACCTGGACTGAGGACACCGACAACGCCACGATCCTGAAGCTCGCCGAGGCCCTTACCGCAGCAGGTTTTGAGCCGGAGGAGCCGGTCAGCCTTGGGGCCGAGACCAGCGCCGCGCCGGAGGAATCCACCAGCGCCGACGAGGCCGAAGGCAGCACCACGGAGCCCGCCGCTAAAGAAACGGAAAGCGCCGACGCCGCCGAGAGCGACGAGACGGGCCTCACGATCAGCCTGCCGCTGGACGGCTTCAACCCGGATTCCCTCGACCTCCTGCAGAAGCTGGTGGACAGCCGCGCAAGGCTCATCAAGAAGGCGCTCAGCGCGGATCAGCTGACGATCCGCACGGCGGACGGCAAGGTCGAGTTCCCTTGGTGGAACAGCATGCCGACGCCGGAGGAGACGCAGGCCTACATGAGCTTCATCGCGGCCCTGTGCGCAAAGGCCAAGGAGGCCAAGCGGGTGCTGGCAACGGACCGTGAAGTGGAGAGCGAAAAGTTCACCTTCCGCACCTTCCTCCTGAGCCTCGGCTTCATCGGCGACGAGTACAAAGCGGCCCGCAGGATTCTGATGAAGCCCCTGACCGGCACGGCGGCCTTCCCGACCAAGGCAGCAGCCGACGCCTTCAGCGCCGCGCAGAAGGCCAAGCGCGAGGCCGCCAAGGCAGCGGCTCAGGCGAAAGAGGAAGAGGCTGCGCCGGAATCCGAGACCACGGAGCAGGCGGAGGAGGTGGAGACCGCATGAGATTTCCTTCCAGAGAGACGGTTGAACGCCTACGCAGCACCTACCCACCCGGCACCCGTGTGAAGCTCCTGCGGATGGACGATGTGCAGGCCCCACCGGTTGGCACTCTCGGAACCGTTATCGGTGTGGACGATACGGGCAGCCTTCTGGTGGATTGGGACAACGGCTCCGGCCTGAATGTGGTCTACGGAGAGGACCTTGTGAGAAGGGTGGCAGGCCATGAGCGTGATTGAGGACATCTACAACGGCGCGTATTACCCTGCCGAGCTCGTCAGGCCCGATTCCGACGCCTTCCGGGAACACCTGCAAAACGCAGAGAAGCTGGCGGGCCAGCTGGAGCATAGCCTGAGCCCTGAGCAGCGCGGAGTCCTTGATGACTACAAGGAGGAGACCGCCATCGTCACCGACCTGTACAACATGGAATTCTTCCGCACCGGGGTCCAGCTGGGAGTCAGGTTGCTTCTGGAGGCCTTGGGCATGGACCCATCGCCCACGGAGCGGGATCGGAGGGGTAACGATGCCTGAGAAAGTACGCGAGCAGATTCTCGCCATCCGGGACACCGGCCTCACGAATATGTTTGACCTGCTGATGGTCCAGCGCCTTGCCTACGACCGGGGCTTTTACGAAGCGGTCTGCTGGATTGAGGAGCACAAGCGCGAATACGTGCATTTCATCCTGACCGGCGAGGCATAAGGCGGCCTCGCAGCCAAGAGAGCCGGATGGCTCTTTTGGGCGTATACTGCACAGTTTCAGGCGATCATCTTTGTGTACATTATGGCGGCCCAGCAAGCAGAAATAACTTGCTATATCTCCGGTTCAGAGCGAGTATGTTACTACCCCAAGGGGAAAACGACAAACGGAGGTACACGAACATGACAATCAACGAGGCAATGCGGACCTACAGGCTGCCGAATCCGACCACGCCGGAAGACCTCGAATGCCGCTGGAGCAAGGTTCTGAACTTTGGCGACAAGGTGATCCTCGCCGGGCATTACTACAACGGAATGAACAAGCCCTGCTACTACGGCGCGGTTTACGAATTCCTGAGCGACGATCACACCTGCGAAGGCACCATCGGGCTGGCCGCCGCAAGCGAGGTTGAGTTCACAGATGATGGACACGCCATCGCATGGGCGATGCAGCAGTAAGGAGGGCAGCGGCATGAACGCGATTGAAGAGAAGGTCTACTCCCTGACGGATGACGCCAATAGTCTCGCAGCGGAGCTTTGCGACAGCCTTGAGGCGATCCGCTATGACCCGGGCGGCGCCACGCCTGATGATATTGAGCTGATGAAGGAATTGCGCGGACTGCTCCGGCAGGCGCTGGAGAGGGCCAACAAGGTCAAGGCGAATGTCGGCAGAGGCTGAGAAGATCACAAAAACCCTGGCAATAACCTGATAGGATCGGGGCCGAGAGGCCCTGTTCCTCATGACAGGGATATCAAGTTTTCAAGGAACGCGGATCTGTCGGCGGCAGGGAGCGTAGCCATGAATGACAGTAGCGTCATCGCCGATGGGCAAAACCTGCCGTGTTCCAGTTCAATATAGGACCGCTCATGCATGTCCAGAAGCCTTGCCATTCTGGACTGCGAAAACCCACGCTCTTTCCTGTAGGAGAGAAGCGCATCCGCGAATGCTGCTTGAAACATCTGCTTTTCTGTTGCCTTCATTATAACCACTCCTCATAGGTGATGGCAACAGCATACCTGCTTTCATGCAGGATTGGAATGAGGCATACCTCATGTTTTTGTTGACAGGCCCATTGAGGGGCTTTTTTTATGCCCGGAGGTAATTGCCTGAGTGATGGCGCTCTGAGGCAGCGAAGCACAATGGCAAAGTGCCCACAGGTGATTACGCTGTGAGCACCAAATCTTCAAGGTTTATTTTGAACCGCTGGGCAGAGGCAGACTGGCATATCCGTCCGGCATTTTTATCGTGGACCAGTCGACCTTCTTGGCGGCGTAGACTATTTCTGAATATGTAGTTTCCTTTGAGGTCTTCCGATAAGTAACGAGAATTCGATCAGGGACATAGACGAGTGTGCGGATGTCCCCTTTGAGAACGGTGTTGGGAATATACCGTCCGATTCCACCGTCACGGACAAAACCCAGGCAAACGGAGACGCTTCCCGCGATCCGCTCCGTAGACAGAAGCGGCTGGGACTGATTATACATTCCGATCATGTTTGCTGTTAGGTTTTTTGAGAACACGCGAGGCAAGACATCCAGTTTCCAGTCCGCTGTACCGTTCTCTGAGAAAGCAAAATCTGCCTCCTTCAGGCGTCGATCAAGGCACATCTGAAAAAAATGGGATGGAGTAATAAGTTCAGGATCAGTTTCTAATCCCGTGAGATGTTGGAAGTTGCTGCCATCAAACGTGACTTCTACACAATAAGTGCGTTTGTGCTTGTCCATGCAAAGGAAGAGCAGGCTGCGGTCGATCAGGTTTTCCTGATAGGCATCCGCAGCCGCGAATACTATGGCCAGAGCTTCTTTCTTTGTTCTCGACATGAGTGTTTCCTTATGTACAAATTTTAAGGGAGGCTGTGACGCCGTAGCGCCACTCGTCTCCCTTAATGACTGATTTTATCGATGTCCGCCATCCGTAGGCCCATATGTCCTACATCAACACGGGTTTTATCGTTGCCCGCCAACCGCAGACACACAAGTTCTGCACCTGTTCGGATTTTAGGTGTCAGCCACACCGAGAGGATGACGCCTCTCTGCCATAACCATTATATGCGATGGAGAACCCTCTCGTCAAGAGGATGCCCGCTTTTTTTCAAAATATTCATGAACAGTTTCGTAGTCGCGCCAATCATGGCCGCGACTGTTTTTATTCCCGGAGGTAATAGTATTGAAAAACGACTATCAACTGACTGACGATGGAAGCTCTGTTACAGGGTGTATTTCTTGGACGGATCCTTTTTTATCATAGATGCCGCAGATTTTCCAGCTGTTTCTGAATTTTCATGGTCCCGTGGTAAACGCGGTTATCCCGTGGCACATACCAGCAGGAGAGCTGTTGGAGGTCATAAGACCTTTCCTCTGCACACGTATCTGATGAATCCGGAAGACGGCAATGACGTGGATCATGTGTCTGGCAACAAGATGGATAACCGCCGTGCAAATCTTCGAGTTTGCTCCCATCAGCAGAACATGTTCAATCAGAAGATGCGTAACACGAATTCCACCGGTTACTATGGCGTTAGCAAAATGAAAAACACAGGCAGGTATGGAGCATACATCCACTACGATGGCAAAAAGAAGTATCTTGGAACCTATCCTACAGCAGAAGAAGCATCCGTCGCGCGAGATAGAGCTGCCGCAAGTCTTTTTGGAGAATTTGCGAGGTTGAATCAGGAGGTGGCAGCAGAATGAGACGGCTGAAAAAATATACCCCGACACGATTCATGGCAAAGAACAGCCGGTACGATAAGGACGCGGCAGACTATGTGGTAGGCTTCATTGAGCAGCTCAAACATACCAAGGGCGAATTTTATAAACAGCCTTTTGACCTGATCGATTGGCAGGAGCAGATCATCCGGGATGTCTTTGGCATCCTCAAACCGGATGGCTATCGTCAGTTTACTACAGTTTATATCGAAGTGCCAAAAAAATGCGGGAAGTCCGAGCTCGCTGCGGCGGTCGCACTGTATATGCTCTGCGCAGATGGTGAGCAGCGCGCGGAAGTGTACGGCTGCGCTGCGGACCGTGACCAGGCATCTCTTGTTTTTGACGTGGCCTGCGATATGGTCAAGCTCTGCCCCGCGTTGGAACGGCGATGTGAAATCCGTCCCAGCCGGAAGACAATACGATTCGGCCCCACAAGCTCCACATATAAGGCCCTGTCCGCTGACGTTGCCGGAAAGTCCGGTATCAATGTCAGCGCCCTGATCTTCGACGAGCTCTGGGTGCAGAAGGACAGAAAGTTCTTTGAAATGATGACCGTGGGAACATCGGACGCAAGACGAAATCCGCTGCACTTTATCATCACCACAGCGGGCAACGATACCAATTCTGTCTGCTATGAGATGCATCAGAAGGCGGTGGACATTCTTGAGGGAAGGAAATTCGACCCTGCTTTTTACCCGGTCATATACGGTGCCGCCGACAATGAGGACTGGACTGATCCGAAAGTGTGGAAGAAGGCTAATCCCTCTCTTGGCATCACCATCGGTATTGACAAGGTAAAGGCGGCTTGTGAGCAGGCTCAGCAGAATCCTCAGGAGGAGAACGCGTTCCGCCAGCTGCGCCTGAACCAGTGGGTGAAACAGTCGGTGCGCTGGATGCCGATGGAGAAATGGGACGCCTGCGCATTCCCTGTCAGCGAGGACGATTTGGAAGGGCGCGTCTGCTACGGCGGGCTTGACCTCTCGTCCACTACAGATATTACGGCGTTCGTACTGGTCTTTCCTCCCAAAAATGAGGACGACAAATATTATATTTTGCCGTACTTCTGGCTCCCGGAGGAGACGCTGGATCTGCGTGTCCGGCGCGACCATGTGCCATACGATCTGTGGGAGCGCCAGGGCAGGATCATGACCACCGAGGGAAATGTCGTCCATTATGGCTACATTGAGCACTTCATCGAAAGGCTGGGCGAACGCTTCAATATCCGGGAGATCGCATTTGACCGCTGGGGCGCTGTGCAGATGGTGCAGAACCTTGAGGGCATGGGCTTCACTGTCGTGCCCTTCGGCCAGGGCTTCAAGGATATGTCCCCACCGACGAAGGAACTGATGAAGCTGGTTCTGGAGAAACGGATCGCCCACGGCGGTCACCCGGTACTGCGGTGGATGATGGACAATATCTTCATCCGTCAGGATCCTGCCGGGAATATCAAGGCGGATAAAGAAAAGAGCACAGAGAAGATCGACGGCGCTATTGCCACAATCATGGCGCTGGATCGCGCTATTCGCTGCGGTCTGGACAATGGCGAAAGCGTCTACAACAGCCGCGGGCTGCTGATTATATGAAGGGAGAGACTATGGGGATTTTGAGTGGACTGTTCCGGCCGCGGGATCATCCCAGGGACGCTACCACAGGCAGCGCATATCACTTTTTTATGGGCACGAGCGCGTCCGGGAAATCCGTGACGGAACGTTCCGCCATGCAGATGACAGCGGTGTACTCCTGCGTGCGTATCCTGGCGGAGGCGATAGCGTGTCTGCCGCTGCAGCTTTACAGATACACCGATACGGGAGGCAAGGAAAAGGCCGTCGATCATCCGCTGTATCTGCTGCTGCATGACGAGCCCAACCCGGAGATGACCAGCTTCGTATTCAGAGAAGTGATGATGTGTCACCTTTTGCTATGGGGTAATGCGTACTCACAAATCATCCGCAACGGGCGCGGCGAGGTTCTGGGGCTGTATCCCCTGATGCCCAGCCGCATGACAGTGGATCGGGACGAGCATGGCCGGCTCTATTATTCCTATCAGATGCAGTCGGATGACGGCGCGGATATGAAACAGGGCACGGTTATCCTCCGTCCGGAGGATGTGCTGCATATTCCTGGCCTGGGCTTTGACGGACTGGTAGGCTACAGCCCCATCGCAATGGCGAAGAACGCCATCGGGCTTGCCATCGCCACGGAGGAATACGGAAGCAAGTTCTTCGCCAATGGTGCCACGCCCGGCGCGGTGCTGGAGCATCCGGGGCTGGTCAAGGATTATGAGAAACTCCGCGACAGCTGGAACCAGGCGTTTCGCGGCTCCGGCAATTCCAATAAGGTCGCCATCCTGGAAGAGGGCATGAAATACACGCCCATCTCCATCGCACCGGAACAAGCGCAGTTTTTGGAGACCCGGAAGTTCCAGATTGACGAGATCGCACGCATCTTCCGTGTGCCGCCGCACATGATCGGCGATCTGGAGAAGTCCAGTTTCAACAATATAGAACAGCAGTCCCTTGAGTTCGTGAAGTACACGCTGGACCCCTGGGTATGCCGCTGGGAGCAGGCCATGTGCCGCGCCCTGCTGCGGCCTGAGGAAAAGAGCAAATACTTTATTAAATTCAATGTGGACGGGCTATTACGCGGCGACTATAAGAGCCGCATGGACGGTTATGCGGTGGGCAGGCAGAACGGCTGGCTCTCCGCCAACGATATACGCGAACTGGAAAACATGGATCAGATCCCGGATGACGAGGGCGGAAACCTGTATCTCATCAACGGGAACATGACCAAATTGCAAGATGCCGGCCTGTTCGCCGGCACGGAAGAGGAGGAATCCCATGAAAAAGTTCTGGAAATGGGTGATGAATGAGGCGTCCGTCCCGGACAATACCGGGCAGGAATTGCCTGCCCGTACCCTGGTTTTGAACAGCACGATTGCCGAGGAGAGCTGGTTTGACGATGACGTCACGCCGGCTCTTTTTGCTGAGGAGCTGAATGCCGGGGAGGGCGATATCACGGTGTATATCAACTCGCCCGGCGGAGACTGCTTTGCCGCGGCACGCATCTACAACATGCTCCGCGACTACAAGGGCAAGGTAACCGTCCAGGTAGACGCGCTTGCGGCTTCCGCCGCGTCCGTCATCGCAATGGCGGGAGATACCGTGCTGGTGTCTCCGGTCTCCATGATCATGGTGCACAATCCCGCGACTATCGCTATGGGCGACCACACGGAGATGGAGAAAGCCATCGCTATGCTGGACGAGGTGAAAAACTCCATCATTAACGCCTATCAGGTGAAGACTGGGCTCTCCCGCCAGAAGCTCTCACAGCTCATGGAGGATGAGACCTGGATGAACGCCCGGCGCGCCGTGGAACTTCACTTCGCCGACGCCATCACCGAGCGCGCTGACCAGCAGGACGCGGACGTGTCCGATTCGCTGCTTTTTGCCAGGAAGCCCTTCGTGCAGCAGGTCACGAACCGGGTCAACGCGCATTTCAACCGGGAGGAGCCTATGCCCGCTATCAACGCGGCCGAATTGTATGATCGGCTGAAAACCATCAAGGATCATTTTTGAGGAGGTATTGTATGACTGTTCAGGAACTTTACGCAAAGCGCGCAACCGCATGGGAAGCTGCCAAGCAGTTTCTCGACACCCATCGCATGGAGAACGGCACCCTGTCCGCTGAGGACGGCGCAGTCTATGACCGCATGGAAGCGGAGATCAACGATCTCACCAATGAGATCAACCGTATGAACCGGCTGAAGGAGATGGAAGCGGCTATGAATCAGCCCGTCAACCAGCCCCTGACCGGCAAACCCATGAATCCCCGCACCGATGAGGGACAGGCCACCGGCCGCGCGTCCCGCCAGTACGCCAGAGACATGCTCACCGCCATGCGTACCAACTTCCGGCAGGTCTCCAATGTGCTGGAGGAGGGCAACGACGCCAACGGCGGCTATCTCGTCCCGGATGAATGGGACCGCCGTCTCATCGACGTGCTGGATGAGGAGAACATCTTCCGCCCGCTGGCGACGAAGATCACCACCTCCGGCGAACACAAGATCAACATCGCTGGCACCAAGCCCGCTGCGTCCTGGATCGAGGAGGGCGGCGCGCTGGTCTTCTCCGATGCGACCTTTGCCCAGAAGACGCTGGACGCCCACAAGCTCCATGTCGCCATCAAGGTGACCGAGGAGCTGCTGTACGACAACGCCTTCAATCTGGAGAACTACATCATCACCCAGTTCGGTAAGGCCATCGGCAACGCGGAGGAGGATGCCTTCCTCAACGGTGACGGCACCGGCAAGCCCGCGGGCATCTTCGATACCGTCAAGGGCGGCACCTTCGCAGTGGAGCTGACGAACACCGGCATCAAGACCGACGATGTGCTGACCCTGATCTATGCCCTGAAGCGTCCGTACCGCAAGAAGGCATCCTTCATCATGAACGACAGCACCCTTGCGGCCCTGCGCAAGCTAAAGGACAACAACGGCGCATACATCTGGCAGCCGTCCTATCAGGCCGGGGAGCCGGATCGTCTGTGCGGCTATGCTGTGCATACCTCCGCATACTGCCCTGAGCTGGCGGCAGGCAAGGCGGCCATCGCATTCGGCGATTACAGCTACTACAACATCGGCGACCGCGGCACCCGTTCCCTCCAGCAGCTCCGTGAGCTCTTCGCGGGCAACGGAATGATTGGCTACGTCATGAAGGAGCGCGTGGATGGCCTGCTGGTGCTGCCAGAGGCTGTGCAGATTCTGTCCGTGAAGGCCGATGCCGGCGGCAACGGCTGATGATTGGAGGTGCCGGTCATGACGCTGATTTCACTGGCGGAAGCGAAGGAGTATCTCCGGGTGGACACAGCGGATGAGGACGCCGTGATCGGCGCCCTTCTTTCCGCAGCCGCCCGCCTGTGCGTGGACGTGGCGAGGCTGACGCAGGAGCGGTGGGAGGATATTGATTCCGAAAAATGCCGCTCCGACCGTTACAGCATGTCCGAGCTGACCGCTGCCCGGGAAACCATGCGCGTGGCGATTTTGTACGCTCTGGGCTATCTGTATGAGCACCGGGAGGATGCCGATCACCATGCCCTTGCCCTGACGCTGAGCTCGCTACTTTTCGGAATACGGGAGGGCTTCACGTTATGAACATCTCAGGACTGCGGGTGCGGATCACCATCCAGAGAAATGAGACGGTTATCGATGAATATAAAAATCACAAATCCGCCTGGACTGATTACTATGCCTGCTGGGCGACCGCCACGGCGAGTGGAAAGAGCGCCGAGGAGACCGAAGAAGCAGGACACACGCAGGAAGCGGACCGGCTGGATATCACGGTGCGATGGTCCTCGGAAACGGCAGAGGTGAACTCCAAACAGTATCGAATCCTGCTGGACGGGCGCATCTACAACATTCTCGGCATTGACGAAATGGGTTTTCGGAAAAACAGCCGGAAGTTCCATACGATTCTGACGGAGAGGTGACGCCTATGGGAAAGACCATCCCGGTCGATCAATTAGCAAAGGAAGTCATGGACGGTCTTGAAGAATATGCGGAGCTTGCTGCCGATGTGCTGAAGAAAGAGATTCAGGCAGCGGGCAAAGTAGCCAAGACCCAGATTGAGCAGACTGCGCCCCGAAAGACGGGACGCTATGCGAAAAGCTGGGCTGTTAAGAAGACCAGCGAGACTTCCAATTCGCTGGCTGTGACTGTGCATTCCAAAAATCGCTATAAGCTGACGCATCTACTTGAAAACGGTCATGCAAAACGCGGCGGCGGCAGAGTTGCTGCGATCCCGCATATCGCGCCGGCAGAAGAAAAAGCTGCGCAGTCGCTGGAGCAGAATATTGAGCGCGCTCTCAGGGGGTAATAGTGGAAAACCTTATCGCTATCATGGACGAGATCGGGCTCCCTTTCGCCTATCACCACTTTGCTGAAGGAGAAAGCCCTGATCCGCCTTTTATCTGTTTCCTCGTTGCCGGCAGCGATAACTTTGCCGCCGATGGAAGCGCCTATTTCAAGATCAATCAGATCCATATCGAGCTGTACACCGTTCGGAAAGATCCAGCGCTGGAGGACAGAGTCGAAACCGTGCTGGACGGGCACGGCATTTTTTATAACAAAACAGAGGTCTGGATCGACAGTGAAAAACTGTATGAGGTCCTCTATCAATTTGAACTGGAGGGTATGAACGATGCCGAAGAAAAAGAATAAAGTAAAATTCAATATCTGCAACGTCCACTACGCGATCCTGACCATCGCGGATGACGGGACGTTCTCTTTTGGGACGCCTATACCGATGCCCGGCGCCGTGTCCCTGGCGCTGGATGCCAACGGCGAGCCGACCAATTTCTATGCCGATGGCTACGCCTATTACACCATCGGCAACAACATGGGCTATGAGGGCGACCTGGAACTGGCTATGGTGCCGGAGAGCTTCCGCACCGATGTGCTCGGTGAGCAGCTGGACGCCAACAATGTCCTGATCGAGAACGCGAACACGGAGACCGTGAATTTCGCGCTGCTGTTTGAGTTCGATGGCGACATCCGCAAGATTCGCCATGTGCTGTACAAATGCGCGGCCAGCCGTCCCAGCGTGGAATCCAAGACCAACGAGGAAGAGGTCGAGGTGCAGACCGAGACACTCTCCGTCAAGGCTACGCCGATGGCAAACGGTGTCGTGAAGGCCAAGACTGGCGACGATACCACGGATACCGTCTACCAGAACTGGTACAGTGCGGTGTATCTGCCCGCCGAGGCTGCACCCGCGGAGCAGGGTAACGGATAAGGAGGAACAGGCATGGGCATGACAAAAGTGATCACCATTGATGGTAAGCAGGTGCCGTTCAAGGCATCTGCGGCTATTCCCCGGCTCTACCGCGTAAAATACGGCCGGGACATTTTCAAGGATCTGATGAAGCTCGAAAAGGCACTGAAGGAGAACAAAGAGGAAGACAGCGGCCTCGATGTGTTCTCGCTTGAGGCCTTTGAGAACATCGCCTATCTCATGGCCAAGCACGCCGACCCATCGATCCCGGAGACTGCAGAGGAATGGCTGGACGAGTTCAGCGTCTTCTCCATCTATCATGTGCTCC
>Ga0310694_10005101_pt1 | contig 12607 bp, 6 predicted proteins | sample 174DNAGHGhighgp2_FD_203884 | JGI IMG/M metagenome (GOLD analysis project Ga0310694, IMG submission 203884) | Sheep rumen microbial communities from Palmerston North, Manawatu-Wanganui, New Zealand - 1742 DNA GHGhigh gp2 (v2) (version 2) | ecosystem: Host-associated > Mammals > Digestive system >...
GTCGATCTTCTTCTTCCTTGCCCTTGCAGCCAGGATCGCCGCTTCGTTCATGACGTTTTCAAGGTCTGCGCCGGTGGCAAAGGGCATGCGCTTTGCAATGTTGCTGAGGTCCACGTCTTCCGCCAGTGTTTTCCCGCGGCTGTGCACCTTCAGGATGGCGACCCGCCCGTCCTGGTCGGGATAATTGACGGTCACCTGCCGGTCGAAGCGGCCCGGGCGCATCAACGCGGGGTCAAGGATATCCCGGCGGTTGGTGGCCGCCATCACGATGATGCCCTCGTTGACGGCAAATCCATCCATTTCGACAAGCAGCTGGTTCAGGGTCTGTTCGCGCTCGTCGTGCCCGCCGCCGAGGCCTGCGCCGCGGTGGCGTCCGACAGCGTCGATTTCGTCGATGAAGACGATGGCAGGGGCTACCTTCTTGGCTTGTTCAAACAGGTCGCGCACACGGCTGGCGCCGACGCCGACGAACATCTCGACGAAGTCGCTGCCGCTGATGGAGAAGAAAGGCACGCCCGCTTCGCCGGCGACGGCTTTTGCAAGCAGGGTTTTACCGGTTCCGGGAGGTCCGACGAGCAGGACGCCCTTGGGGATCCGCGCGCCGACTTCCGTATAGTTCTTCGGGTTCTTCAGGAAATCGACCATCTCCTGGAGTTCTTCCTTTTCTTCGTCCGCGCCGGCAACGTCCGCAAAGGTAATCTTGTTTTTCGTCGGATCCTGCATCCTTGCGCGGCTGCGGCCGAAGGACATGACGCGGCCGTTCCCGCCGCCCTGTGCACGCATCATCAGGAACCATACGACCGCCATGATGCCCAGCATGATCAGGTACGGGATAAACTCGTACCACCACGGGATGGTCAGCGGCGCGCGGTATTCGAGGTCGAAATCAAGGTCGTTGACCGTCACGTCGGAAAGGTTTTTGCCTTCCTTGTTGGCTTTCATCTGGCGGACGGTTTCGATGAAATCGTCCCCGATGGTCGTTTCAAAATCGTAGCTCCGCTCCGGGAAATCGACGTCAGCCGTCTGGGTCTGCCTGTTCTTTCCGTTGAAAACGCCGACCAGGGAAGTCCCGCGGATGGCGACGCGTCCGACTTCGTTCTTCTCGATGGCTGAAAGAAGGTCAGGGTATTCGATCCGCTTGCTGACGGTCCTGTTCAGGCCGCCGTTGAGCAGTATAGCGATCAGCAGCAGCGTGCCGATCAGGATAAAGTATCCGAAAATGCCTCTCGATGGTTTCTGTTTCAATCTGGTATCCTCCTGCATCCTGCAAAATGAAAAATATATGGAAAAGGGGCTTACTTCTGTTCGTAGATCCTCGGGCTGAGGATGCCGATGTCCGGAAGGTTCCTGTATGTCTGGTCGTAATCGAGCCCGTATCCGACGACAAATGCGTCCGGGATATTAAAGCAGCTGTAATCGACTTTCAGCTCCGGGATCTTCCGCCTGGCCGGCTTGTCCAGCAGCGCCGCAATCTTCAGGCTTTTCGCCCCGCGCTGCATCAGGATCTTCGTCAGGTAGCTCAGGGTGATTCCGGAATCGACGATGTCCTCGACGACGATGACGTCCTTCCCCAGGATATCGTTGTCAAGGTCCTTCAGGATCCTGACGACGCCGCTTGTCTTGGTGGCGCTTCCGTAACTGGATATCGCCATGAAGTCAAGGGTCAGGGGCAGTTCGATTTCGCGGATCAGGTCTGCAAAGAAAACGGAAGCCCCTTTCAGGATACATACGAGCACCGGTTTCTTTCCTTCATAATCCCTGGTAATCGCAGCACCCAGTTCATGTACTTTTTCGGCAATCTGCTCCCTGGTCAGCAGGATCCTGTCAAGGTCGCAGTAAAGTCCGGTATCCTGGTTCATGTTCTTTTCCTCTCCTTTGCCATCCACGGTAATCTTCCCTGCCAGGCAAGCCTGACGTTGCCTGCGTCCGGCTGCCATCCGGGGATTGCGCCGGCGCCGACGCCGGCTGCCAGCAGGACCTCGTTTTCCCGGCACAGCAGGGGAATTTCGTCGCGCCAGGGCTCGTCAATGCCCCGGTCTGTGAAGTAATCCTGCAGTTTCCTGCTGCCCTTCATCCCGAAGGGGCTGATTCGGTCTCCCGGTTTCCTGGTCCGGATCACGCACCCGCGGAGGAAGCTTTCGGGCACTTCCTGTGCTGTCCGTCCGTCCCCCGGGTTCCCTTCCGTGGGAAGCGTTGCGAGCACCGTCTCCCCGAACCGGATTTCGCCCGCGGTGTACGGGGTTTCCCCCGTCTGCTCCCGCGGCCATCCGCCGAGGTAGATGCCGTTCCTGCACCGGACTGCATAGGTGCCGCCCGGGAGGTTTACCTTGCCCCGGCTGCTGCCGGCAAGCGATGCCAGTTCAGCCGTCTGCCGTGCGTTCAGTGCATGCTCTTCCGGCAGGGGCGCGGTCATGCGCCACCATGTCCGGAGGATTCGTTTCCGTATCGGCTCGTTCAGCGCTGCCAGCGCATCGGCGTCGAGCCAGCGGCGGTAACTGTGTTCCTGCAGGAACGCCCTGGCCTCGCGGTCCAGCTGTTCGTTTTCGCCTGCAAGGATCGAAACCGTCTGCGCAATCCGCGCGGCAGCCCCCGGCGACATTTCCTCCATCACCGGGATCAGCCTGCTGCGGACCTGGTTCCGGAAATAAACGCCGCTGCTGTTCGAGGAGTCTTCGCGCCACGCGATGCCGGCCCTGCGCAGGGCCGTCCGGATCTCTTCGCGCCCGGTCCCGGAAAGCGGGCGGTAAATCGTAAAGCTTTCATGTTCGTCGCAGGCCCCCATGCAGGCAAGGCCTTCGGTGCCGGCGCCCCGCATGAGGCGCATCATGAACGTTTCCGCCACGTCGTCCCGGTTGTGCGCAAGCAGCAGGCTGCGGATCCCTGTCTGTGCGAGCTTGTCCCGGAAGCTCCGGAACCTTTCCTCCCGGCAGGCATTTTCATCCGTCCTGCCTTCCAGGTCCAACCGCACAATATGGAGCGGAATATGCAGCCTTTCGCAGATATCGCGGCAGAACGCTTCGTCGCCGTCGGATTCCTCCCCGCGCAGGCCGTGGTTCACGTGGATTGCTTCCGGCATGATCCTTCCGGCGTCCCGTGCTTCGGCAAGCAGGAACATCATGGCTGTGCTGTCCGCTCCGCCGGAAAAGCCTGCCAGGCACCTTCCTTCGGGAAGCGGCCCGGCCTGGATTCCGAGCTTCGAAGCATCCATGGTCACTGGTCCCTCAGCGGCGCCCCGCAGACGTTGCAGGGCTTCAGCTTGCTGTACGGTTCGTTGTTCACCTCAGCATAGGTGAACCTGCCCTGCAGCGGCGTGAATTTCGGGCTGATCTGTTTGCAGTAAGCGTCGTAATGGTAATATTCGCCGCCGTTCGGGTTGTAGTAAAGCTCGGTGGAAGGATAGATCGCCGGCGTGTCCGTCGGCGCGACCGTCGGGGTAATGTTCGGGTCGGGCGTTTCCACCTGTTCGTAGGACAGCAGGCTCTGGGGATCGACGTACCATTCGTTGTTTTCCTTGACCATCAGGATGGTCATCCGGAATTTTTCGCTCTTCTTCAGGTTGTTCCGGTCAATCGTGGCGGTCAGGGTCACCCTGCGGCTGTTGTCTGCGTCTGTGCCGGTGATGCTTTCAGGGGTGCAGTCGGTCGGACGCCTGTTGGCCAGGAGGCTGAACAGGCTTGTCCGCGGGTTTTCCTGCTTGCCCTGCCAGCTCGGCGCGCAAAGGGAAAGCATTTCATCCTGCCTGTTTTCGGACCAGTAGGTGAAGAAAGCAACAAGCCTTTCCATCAGGCTGTTGTCCCTCACTTCGGGGGTCGGGGCTTCCGTCGGGGCCGCCTGGGCGGCGTATACGCCGTCTGCCGGGATTTCCGGCATGGGGTCCTGGGAAACCTTTTCCGTCTGCTGTCCGCTTCCTTTCCCGCCGCCCGTCACGTCGTTCGGCTGCCTCAGCAGGAAGCTCACAGCCGTCAGGATGCAAAGGGCCAGCGCAAGGATCGAATAGGTCAGCCGCTTGTTTTCCGCGACAACCGGCCTGATCCACAGCGCGCCTGCCGTACCTGCGGCCAGTACGATCAGCAGGATCTTCAGCGGCGTGTTCCCCAGCAGGATTACGCCGGCGACAAACAGCGCAACCAGCACCGCGCCCATGAGCACGAGGTACCAGTCTTTCATCACGAACGGCCTCTTCCGGACCGGGATTTTCTGCGGGACATATCCGCCTCCGTTCAGCGGAATGGACGGATCGTATTCGGGCATTTCCTGGGCAGGCTGCTGCACCCTCCCCATCTGGCCGTAGGGATTGTAGCCCGGCTGCGGGTATCCCTGCTGCACATAGCCGGCCTGCGGGGGCTGGTATCCCGGGCTGACATATCCGGGGCTGTACGGCGTCTGCGGAATATAGCTTCCGCCGTTGCCGCCCTGCTGGGGCACGGAGTAGGCTGACGGGTTGGTGTACGGAAGTCCCTGTCCTGCAGACGGCGCTGCGTAAGGCTGTACAGGCGGCTGCATTTCCTGGCTGTATCCTTTGTTCGTTCCCTGTGCAAAGGGCACCTGCGGCGTCGTATATCCGGCCTGCTGCTGGAAACGGGGCGCGCTGTATCCGTTTGCCCCGGGCGCAGTATACCCGGATGCTCCCGGTGCGGTATAGCCGGATGCCCCGGGCGCGCTGTACCCGTTTGCCCCGGGCGCGCTGTACCCGTTTGCCCCGGGCGCAAAGTACCCGGCGCCGTTTTGCGGCTGCCCCGCCTGGGCAGGCGGATATCCCATGGGATTCATCCCGTTTTGCTGGAACTGTGGGTTTTGAAAATACATGTTCGGCTGTCCGTATCCCTGCATCCCCTGAGGATGGTTTTCATTCTGGTTCATTGCATTTCCTTCCCGCCTTCCGGCGTGGTCCCTTGCCGCATAAAAACAATGCAGCTTAATCATAAATTTTACCATCCTTACATTAAAATGTAAACCTTTTTTCTTGCCTTCATTTCCGGCCGCGTTCGTTGACATCCTTCTTTGCACTGTGGTAAAATTCATTTGTTTACAAGGAATGTAAGAAGGAGAACTTGCAATGAATACCACCTTATTAATCATGGCAGCAGGTCTTGGTTCCAGGTACGGGGGAAATAAACAGGTTGACCGGATCGGCCCCAACGGCGAAATCCTGATGGAGTATTCCATTCATGACGCTGTCGAGGCCGGTTTTGACAAAGTCGTTTTCGTCATTCGCCGCAGCATGGATGAAATGTTCCGTGAAGTCATCGGCAACAAGATCGCCAAAAAGGTCCAGGTCTGCTATGCTTACCAGGAATACGATTCCCTTCCCGGGAATTTCACGCCTCCCGCCGGAAGAACGAAGCCTTACGGCACCGTCCATGCCGTCATGTGCGCAAAGGACCTGATCCACGAGCCCTTTGCCGTCATCAATGCCGACGATTATTACGGCAAGGATGCTTTTGCCGCCATGGCAGCTTCGCTCAAGCGCCTGCGCACCCAGGAAAACATGGCTTCCATGGTTGCCTATTACCTGAAGAACACCGTTTCGAAGAACGGGCATGTGACCCGCGGCGTCTGCACGACGGACGGCACCGGCCACCTTGTCAAGGTCACCGAAACATACAGCATCCTTCCCTTTCCGGACGGGACCATCCGTGATATCCACGACGATCCCGACGGCGTCATCCTGGATCCGGACGCGCTGGTATCCATGAACCTGTGGGGTTTCGCGCCTTCCTTCTTCGATGCCGGCACGAAATACCTGGCGGATTTCCTCAACGATCCTTCCGGCGATCCTTTGAAGAAGGAATGCCTGCTTCCCGCTCTGGTCGACACGCTGATGCACACCTCCGGCCTGAAAGTCGAAGTGCTTTCCACGAAGGCTGTATGGTTCGGCGTCACATATAAAGAGGATAAGGAATATGTCGCCGGCGAGCTCAGGAAGCTCCATGAAAACGGCAGTTATCCCCCCGCGCTGTGATCTCCCGTTCCAGATTCATCTTGCATACCGGCAGGTAATTCCAAGGGTTGCCACGACAAAGCGGTAACCCTTTTTTCAGGTATGAAGGAGTGATTTGCTTGACTTCCTTTCTGCTGGGTATCGGCAAAGCAGCCGGATCCCTTCTTCCGGATCTTTTCTTTGCGCTTTCCTCCGGCGCTGCCGTACCGCCTGAACAACTGAATGTGTTTTCCCTCCTGCCCGGGCAGGAAACCTGCGAAGAAGCTGCAGCCCTCGCTGCGGACCTTTCCGCCTGCAGCCGGCTCATGGCCGGCAGCGGCGAAAAAGCACCCTTTGCCTGCGGTTTCACTTTTTCCTCCTGCAATCCTGTTTTCAGGCCTGTTTCCGATTTGTACGAAGACGCGGACGTCGCTGCCCTGGTCGCCGCTTTGCGCGGGAAAGGCCTGCCGCTGTCATGCCAGACGGACCGTGAAGCTGTGGAATGGTGTTTCACTGACCTCCTGGCCCGGCCGGATGATCCGTCCGTCAAGCTCTTTGTTTCATGGCTGGATGGGATTCGGGACGCTTCCCGGGATCAAACCCCGGTCCGTTTGGCCTGCATGGCGGATCTTACCGATCCTTTTTCCGCGGGTATCCTTTTTGCGCTCCTGCATGATTTCAGTGAAAGGTTTGAAAACAGACCGGTGTCTGTTTTTCTCATTGCCCTGGCGGAAACCTCCAGTCCCCTTCCGGACAGCTTTTTCCCGGCCCTTGCCGCATCCCTGGAATCCATCGACAGCCGTTCACTCCTGCGCCTGTCAGCTGAAGATGCAGCTGCCGGGCTGGACGCAGCCTGGATGCTGTCCCTGCCGTCTTCCATGGTTGAATCGCCGGATTCGCTGCGGTTTACGGCCTTTTCGGCTGCGCAGGTCCTCTCGCAGATTTACCGTGACGGGGAACATCCCGGTTTCGGCCTGCATATCCCGGAAACGGACGGTACCTTCTCCCCGCATGCCCTCGGCGGCCAGGCAGCGTCCTTCGCCGCGCACATGGGCCTTTATACCTGGCTGCTGACGGACCTGCTCCCGGCGCTGCGCCATTACCAGTCCCATCCTGCCAGGTTCCGTTCCCTGGCCCTGAATCCGCGCACGGCCCTGTTCCGTCAGGTGTTTCCCGCCGGTGTCCCTGCGGGCAGCCTTTCGGATGAGATCAGCCTGCTGGACAGGACGGCCGGGAAGCTGGTCTCCGCTTTCCTCCGTTTCTTCCGGACGATCCCGTCCCATCTCCGCTTTCCGGATGAAAACTCCGCGGCCTGGGAACAGGCTGTCAATGCCTGCGGAAGGTATATCACCGTCATTTCAGAATATGATATTTCCTCCTCGGAAGCCCATGAATCCGGGCTTGACGCGGTCCGTCCGGTGCACCGTGTTTCCATGGCCGATACTGATGAGGAGCAGCTGCTCCGCCGCCTGGAAGAAATCAGGCTTCAGGCTGAAAACGAGAAAAAGGCACGGGATGAATTGCTTTCCGCCCTCGGCGGCTTCCGTTCATTCCAGGTCAGGTACGATTGCCTGAAGCGCTGCCGTGCGGCGCTTTCCGATGCGCAGGCAAAAATGGCCGGCCTTTCCGGGGATCAGGACAGGCTTGCTTTGCTGAAACTGGAAAGGCGCATCCGGCTCCTGAAGGCGGCTGTGGCCCGCTGTGAATCGGAACTGGCCCCGGACGCCGTCATGGAAAGCATCTCTGCGCTTCCGAAGCGCATGGGCAATACGGATGATCCCTATGCCGGCACATTTGTGCAGCCCGAATCCTGCCGCTTCCTGGAATCTTTCCTGGATGTTGAAAGGAACGAACCGGCATCCCGCGTTCCGTCCCTTTTTGCCGGCCTGCAGGAACCGGACCTGAAAGCGTGCTATAAGGAAATGCAGGTCCTCTGCAAAAATGCCGAAGGCGTTCCGCCGCTTCCCTTGCTTCTTTCATGCGCCCTGCAGGTCTGTTCCGGCAAAGTGCCTCCCGAATTCGGCGCGGCGGCCGCCGGCACCCTGCCTGCGCTTCCGCTCCTTCCGGACCTCCTGCCCGATGCCGCGCCCTCCTGCATGAAGGACCTGGCCGCCCTGGTTCCCCGGGCCGGGGCCGGCACCGATACCGCCGAACAACGCGGGCTTCTTGCCATGCTCCTGCTGCGGCAGTACCGCCGCAGGTCTTCCGGGGAAGCCGCCCTTTCCGTTGCAGCCTGTTCCTCCGGCAATGCCCCGGTGCTGCGCTACTGGCTCGCCTCCCGCCATACGGACAGGGCTTTCATCCTGTCCCTTGAAAAGGACGGTGATTCTTCGCCCTTTGCGCTTGTGATCCCGGGAAGATCGTTCATCCCGGCTAGGCGAACCGCCGCCCAGGGCAGCCTGGTTCCTGCCTTTGCAACCTGGTTTGACCCCGAAAGCAATACTTTTGCGGATCCCTGCAGCTGCCTCGGCGAAGGCGACAGGAAACTGCTTTCGCAGTGCCTTTCCGGCTATATCAAGGCCCTTTCCGGCAGCGGCGGCTCCCTTCCGTTCATCCTCTTCCTGGAAAGCTTCCTGCAGGACCTTGCGTCCGAAAGCAGCCGCCGTACACAGGACAGTCACCTGAAGACCCGCCTCAGCGCCGCCTGCAGCCTCAGCCGGCTTCCGGCATATGCGTCCGGGATTTCCGTGGTGACCTGCGCTTACGAGCACTTCCTGGAGGAAGATTCCTTCGGGTCATGCCTTACGGGAACCGATGCTTTCCCGCCCGCCGCATGCACGGATATCCCGCAGGAAGTCCTTTACCTTTACCGCGGGATTGCTTTTGCCCGGGAGGATTCAGCGCTTCTCCTCGGCAGCCCGCATGCCCGCGGGGAGGATTATACGCTCAAGCGCCTTGCGGAAGAGTGTTCGCTGCTCTCCCGGTCCTCGGATGATTACCGGGACCTGCTCCTCGGCCAGCTGCGGGCGCTGATGGACAAATACCCGGATATCGTTCCGGAAGCCCGTGAGGCTGCGGAATCGCTGCTCCTGGAGGCGGCAAAGCCCGTTGAACCCCGTGAGCCGGTTTTCACCTGGCCCTGGGATCCGGAATCCCCCTCCATGCTGACGGTTTTCCGTGAATGCCTTGGGGATATCCTTCCCGGATATGTCATCGCCCCCTTCTCTGACCGGCTGGCCCTGTTCCCCGCCCGCGGAAACGACGTAATCGGCGATGCGCTGCTTTCATCCATGTGTACGCTCCGGCCGACGGAAACCGCCGCTTCTGAATCTGCCGAAATCGTGCAGGACGCTGTCCTTCCGCCGCTGTCTGCGAAATTCGGCCGTGCGCTGTGCACGCTCCCGGAGGGGCGGACGCTGCTCAGGGAAGGCCTGCTGCAGTTTGAATACACCGGCGAAGGTTCCTGCAAGGTAACCCTGACGCTGGACGGTGCTTTTCCTGTCCGCCTGGTCCGTGTCTACGCCCCGGAGGAAATCCTCCACCTGTATGCCCACGACATCCCGACGGTGGCCGTCTGGCCTTCGGTGCCGTTCCCGCCGGGGGAATGGAACGCATATTATGTCTATGCGCATCTGTCCGAACCGTATAGCGCCTCCGTCCTGCCTGAAAACGGCTCTTTCGGGGAACTCCTGCAGACGTCGGGCGGCCGTTACGCTGCCGTATTTGACGCGTTCCCCGTCTGTATTGCCCTGTCCCATGGGCAGGAAAGCGTCGGCATCATTCCCAATGTCCTGCCGAAGCCGATTCCGGAGGAAAGCGCCCCGGTGGAAATCTGTGTGGATTTCGGTTCTGCGGGCACTTCCGTTGTGTTTTCTGCCGACAGGAAGCGCAGGCCGATGCACGGTCCCGTGATGGTGCGTACGCTCCTGAACAATCCTGCAGCCTCCCGTGACCTGCTGCGCCGTGAGTTCCTCCCTGCTGTTCCGGTTTCCGCGCTGCTGCCCACGGTGTCGCGCATCTTCAGGAATGTCCCCGGGGCTGCCCCCGTTCCCTTTATGGACGGTATTATCCTTATGTCCAGCGACATCAAAGACCTTCTTGCAACGCCGTCGGACACTGTCTATATCAGCCTGAAATGGGAAGAGGAAAAGGGCCGTTCCGGCTTCCTCTGCCTGCATCAGGTGCTGCTGATGGCGGCGCTCCAGGCAAGGTGTGAAGGGGCGGCTTCCGTCTCCTGGCGTTTCTCCCTCCCGGATGAAATGGCGAAGGAAGGCCGGGAATCCCTGATGGGCCTTTTCCTTTCCCTGTGCGGAAGTGTGATGCAGGAGAGCGGTTATCCCGTCCCGCCTGAGGGCCTTCCCGTATCCTTCGCCTCGGAGAGTTCAGCCATCGGCGCCTATTTCAGGTACTGCGCGCCGGAGGACACCCGGGGAGGCTTTATGACCCTGGACCTCGGTGCCTGCACCGCCGATATATCACTCTTCCTGCGCGGCCGGGAACAGGCGGCAAGGACGTGCCAGATCCCCCTCGGTGTTCATTATATGCTCATCCCGTCCCTGCTCCGGGATCCGGATTTGTTCTCGCGTGAACTCGGTTTCTGGCCGGATGAGGTGTTCCGGAAGGATCTTGCGCTGCTGACGCAGTCGCTTCATGCCGCGCGGACGGATACGGCAGCGCTTCGCTGTACGCGCGTTTCGCTGGATTATTTCATTGCTGACCACCTGCCTGTGATCATGCAATGCATCCTGCAAATGTATTCCGCGGGAACTCCCTCGCGTACCGGGGCGCTGGTGCTTTTGCATTTTTCTTACCTGATGATGCTCTCCGGCCTAGTTTTGCTGCAGCTGGCCGTTGACCCGAGCCGGAATGATTTCCTGCCCGAACAGATGGCTTTATGCCTGGCAGGCCGCGGTGCATCCCTGATGGAAGCGCTCCCCGCGCCGGTTAAAACCTCGCTCTGGCATTTCCTCTCCATGTTCAGGAACAAACGTGTCGCTTCCCTTTCGCTGCTTTTCTCCGCCGAAAAGAAAATGGAAATCCCGGTCGGGCTTTCCATGCTCCAGGAAATATATCACATGCTTCCGCCGGCGTCCGCTGTCCCTGCTTCCATTTCAGTACGGCCTGCGGAACTCCTGCCGGAATTCCTCCTGCGGTTCCGCCGTGAGTTCCCCGCATCCTCCGAACTGCTTTTTCCCGGTTTCTTTACGGATAATTATTACCAGCCGTTCTCGGAAACCGGCGAATCGGTGGTCGCCGCTTCCATCGACCAGTCTTTCCAGCCGTCGGAAACGCCGCGCCCCTATGATTCCCTCTCTGCCTGGATCGGCAACCTGCTGGACCTGGTTCATCAGCTTCATGGATGAAAGGAACAGATACCATGGAAATGATATCGTCTGCAAAGAATCCCCGTGTTCTTTCCTGGAAATCGCTCCGGGACCGCAAGGGCCGTGACGCTTCCGGCGCTTTCCTGGTGGAAGGCGTGCGTATGGTCCGGGAAGCGCTCGGTTCCGGCCTGGAAGTTCGGGCGGTCCTCCTTCGTGAGGATTATGTCCCTTCCTTCCGGATTCCGGACGGGGTGCCTGTCTATATGCTTTCGGAGCATGCCTTTTCTTCCGTCACCGATACAAGGACGCCGCAGGGAATCGCCGCGGTCCTTTCCCGTCGCCCCTTGCCCCTGGAAGGCAGAAAACTCCTTGCGCTTGATGCCGTGCAGGATCCCGGGAATGTCGGCACGATCATCCGCACCGCTGACGCGGCCGGCTTCGACGGGGTCATCCTCGGCCCGGAATGCGCCGACCTCTATTCCCCGAAAGTGCTCCGTTCGACAATGGGCAGTATATTCCGCATGCGTTTCTCTTTCCCGGAAAACCTTCCCGCTGCGCTCGCCGGATTCCGCAGCCTCGGTTATTCCGTCCTTTCTTCGCAGCTGGACGGTGAACCTTTCTTCGAAAGGAAGGATGTTTCCGATGCCTTTGTGCTGATTATCGGCAATGAAGGGAACGGCGTCTCTCCCGCGGTGCAGGCGGAAGCCACGCACCGCCTGCGGCTTCCCATGCGCGGCGGCGCTGAATCCCTGAACGCCGCTGTTGCCGCAGGAATCATGATGTATGACCTTATGCGCAATTCCTGAAAAAACGCTTGACAAACGTGCCGTTCATCCGTATAATCCTTCATGTTGTCGCTGTAGGGGCATGGTGTAATGGTAACACGTGGGTCTCCAAAACCTTTGTTGAGGGTTCGAATCCTTCTGCCCCTGCCATGAAAAAACCTCCACTCAATGTGGGGGTTTTTTCGTGGTTGGGTTGATTAAGGGATTCGAACGGGTCGGTAGTGAAGACAGCCCAGTGGGCTGTCAGAGCCGACCCAGCTTTTCCGCAGAAAAGGCGAATCCTTCTGCCCCTGCTGACAAGCAAAATCCCTGCAGACTTTTAGGCTGCAGGGTTTTGTTTGTCAGAATAGAATAGAGGATTCGAACGGGTCGGTAGTGAAGACAGCCCGGTGGGCTGTCAGAGCCGACCCAGCTTTTCCGCAGAAAAGGCGAATCCTTCTGCCCCTGCCAGTGAAAAGTCCTTGGAAACGTTGAATTCCAAGGGCTTTCGCTTTTTATTGCATAAATCGTGGGTGACTTGAAAAGTTAAGTTCCAGTTTGGGGTGAAACGGAGCTGCAACAGGGTGAACAAGACCGGAGATAACTGTTACAAATCCATCCGAAAGCTATTGACCAGAAGTAGAACCGCTGATAGCATG
>Ga0310694_10005104_pt1 | contig 12604 bp, 15 predicted proteins | sample 174DNAGHGhighgp2_FD_203884 | JGI IMG/M metagenome (GOLD analysis project Ga0310694, IMG submission 203884) | Sheep rumen microbial communities from Palmerston North, Manawatu-Wanganui, New Zealand - 1742 DNA GHGhigh gp2 (v2) (version 2) | ecosystem: Host-associated > Mammals > Digestive system...
ATAAGGAGACATCTTCGTAGCTCCAAAATAAAAGAAGATATTACCAATCTCTCCATTTTGAAATCTTTCATAAGCAATATTAAACTCTTCTTCTGTGCCAGATCCTGCTTGAGGTGTTGGAGTTCCAAAACGACTTTTCATAATTCCAATGAACAAATCGTAATTTTCTTCCATCTGTTGATTTATAACCTGTTGGCCATATTCTCCCACACTTGGATATACATCTTTTTCCCATCGCACAGGAACAATGTGAAAGCCAAGACAACTTCCTAACCCATGGTTTATTTCATCAAAAACCTTTTCACATGCATTGCGCTCTTCTAATGTATCACTAGGCGAAGCTATAAAACATTTTATTTCATAAATGTTATTCATAGAACAATCATATTTGATTAAAATGCGAAGAATTTATCTTGCATCTTGTTTTTGAGATTAAACTTCTTGGTAGTGTCGAGGGCACGTTCTATGCAGATAAACTTGGTGTCTGTATGCTGCATGAAGTAATCTACAGTTTCATCATAAAGTTGTGAATCGACGGTAATAAACGCCGTTTTCACGCCGTCGGTAGCTTTGTAGACCCTGTTTTGAGTGAACTGCGACTGTACTTCCAGTTTATAGGTAAGCATAAAGCCCTGCTTAATCAGAATCTCCGTAATCAGTTCGTCTTCATTGAAAGCAAGGGTAAGCTGCTGTTCCTTCTGAGCGACATATTCTTGGAACAATGCAAGGTTCTCTTCTTCACTCTTATCTGGGTCTGGTGCAAAATCCACACGGGGAAAACTGGACTTACTCAGCGTGAAAACCTTGAAACCGAGTTGGTCTAACTGCTGTTGGTCTTCTGGAGTAATGAGTTTCCCTTCATAAGAAGCTTTTATCTTATCATATACAGCTTTGTTGCGGGCAATAGTTTGGTCACTAATCTTCTTATACCCATGTTTGGCTGCAACATGTTTTGCAGGGATTGCTTCAGGGAACTGAACAAGGATAAACTTTCGTTTTCCACCACTATCTTGTAGATTGCAATTAACCACAGCATGTCCTGTTGTACCTGACCCCGCAAAAAAGTCAAGAATTATACAATCATCGCAATTGTTCATCCGTATTAAATACTCGATTAGTTTGGTAGGTTTGGGATAATCGAAACCATATATACCAAGAGCATTCAATTCGCTAGTAGCACTTTGGGTTCCACCAAAATTTTGAAGAAGAGAAATTACGTGGCTTTTAAACCCTCTATCCTTAACACATTCTATTGTGCCAGATTCCTGAAGAACAAATGTAGTATCTTGACCCTTGGTGTCTTTTACGGGTTGCCAATTGTTCTCTTCATTCATAAACGCATCAAATTGGCCACGTGCAGCCCAACCGCTTTCAATCTCAACATCATTTACAACCTTATAGTTTTCAACAACAATGTCTTCGTCAAAATGTGGCCATTGATTCTGTCTTGCAGGAATTACGCCGCTCTCAAATTCACATGGGAAACCTGCTTTCAATATAACCTTCTGGACTGGATTCTTAGGCCCATTCTTAACGATTGTATTTCTAATCTGTGCATTATTGAGCTTACTCTTGTCTGTAATATTGGGATCAACTAGATGTGGAAAATCAAACTCTGCTGCGTTTTTGGCATAGAGCAAAATATACTCGTGACAAGTCTTTATTTTTGCCTGATTATCGAAGTTTCCATCTGTTCCCCAAACAAACTGAGCAATAAAGTTGTTTGGAAAGAAAACCTCATCACAGATTTTCTTTAAATGCATAACTTCTTTGTCATTGATGGAAATAAAAATAATACCATCGGGAGTAAGCAAAGAACGGGCTTGAAGCAAACGTGCATAAATATCGCTCATCCAAACGCTATGTATACGACCTTCTGGAACGGTTTCTGTGTCTACGATCACGCCATTTTCTGTTATACCAGTTTCTTCCCAGTATTGTTTCTTGTCCTGTGCAAAATTATCATTATATGCTGTCAGAGCATCTGCATTGTATGGTGGGTCAATATAGATGCACTTAATTTTTCCCCTGTAACTTGATGATAGAATCTTCAGAACCTCAAGGTTTTCGCCTTCAATGATGATGTTGTCAGTTGTGTCAGCGTTGACACTACGTTCTGCATCGAAATGTAAAGTAGCGCGTGTAGGCGTAAAGGCATTACGCTTAGCCGCAGATTTGCCAAACCAACGGAACTCGTATCGTTCCGTCTCTTCTACACTGTCCGGATTGACGGCTTTCTTTACTTCGTTGATATCAAGATGGCCTTCCTGCGTGAACCAGTCAGGGAATAGCTCTCGGAGGGTGTTCAGACGTTCCTCGTTCATATCGGGAGTTAGCGTTATGTGGTCTTTATATGTTTCCATTTGCTTGGGTGTTTATTATTTGTTCAGCTTGCGCTTTAAATGTTGAGTATTCACGTATTGGGGCTCTATAAACAGCCTCGATGCCGAGAGAGCGGAAATGTTTGATAGCACATTTGATGCGGGCTATTTCGTGAGGAGTAAGGGCCTTTTTGTCGTTAATATCATTGGTTCCTTTAATCTCAACAACGAAATAGTATTCCTGTTGGTCTTGATTATTGCGTAACGATACACGCTTCAATACGACTCCAAAGTCTGGCTCGTAATTGCCGATAGGTGTAGGAATCTTATACCATGAAGGGAACTTCAAAAAACAAAGCACATCGGGGTTTTTGTCTTTATTGTCGGCATCAATGGCAAATTCACGTTCGAGTCCACTGTCATAGAGTGTTTTATCCCATACGCCATGATTAGGCGTTGAGACGTAATTGTCGCAAGCATCTTTTGTGAAGTCGGAAAAGTCGAAGGGATAGACCTCATTAGTTGTATTGTACTCAACAAATCTAACCAATTCTTCAAGTTGCACCTGTTTTATTTTAAATGCAGCCTGTTCCAAAAAGACTGGCGGATTCTTCAAATACTCCTTTTGGGTTTCTATCTCTTGAACGATACGCATTACCGAGTTGTAGCACAAGCCCGTCTTTTCGCTAAGGTCTTCTACCAAGTCCTGTGGTGAATAATGTCCTTTTAAGTCGCGATCTTCCGAACCAATGTATTCCCGTTGCGATAAATCCTCAATGTCGCCAACACGATAGCTGGAAACTTCGGCTTTGTATTCAGCAATAGAAATAGTGTTCAATTCCTCTATACTACGACGTATGATGGCATCCTCGTCGAAACTCACACGATAGGTGGTTTTCTTAGCAATTGTATTCCAGAACCTGCGAAACACACTCTGAATGCCCTCGTCTTTATTAAGTTTGAACGTTACACGATTCTGGTGTTTGCCTTTATGTGTATGCTTGAGCTTAGCACCTGTACCAGACTTGCCAAATGCCTTCTCGTTTTCGTTCTGATAGCTGCGGGCAAAAGTCTCGTATGTCTCATTAGGAACCACCGTGAGTTGATTGATAACTTCATCGTCTGGTGTACCCTCCGCATCATAAACACGTTCACCCTGCTGGTTTACACAGATACGAAGACCACGACCTATTTCCTGACGCTTCTTGTTCTCAGAATAGCTTTCATTGAGTGTGGCAATACCAAACACATTTGGATTATCCCATCCTACACCAAGTGCAGAATGAGAGAATACGAATTCTATTGTGCTGCCAAATGATAATAGTTTTTGCTTGTTATGCAGGATTTCGTCGTAGATTTCTTTATTACTCTTATTGGTCTTCTCATTATCGGTGAATTCACCTGTAGAGGTCTTTGCAAAATAGAATCCTTGGACGGCTGTAACTTGTTCATCCGAAGGGGCTTGCCCATTATGAAACTCAGCATATACAGTTTTGTACTGCTGTTCAAAGATTTTCTTGATGACAGGATTTTCTGGGCTCATATAATTAGCCACCTTGTCAATGAAGATGAGTGAAAGATTCTTGATGCCTTTTGGCTTTAAACGTTGTTGGTTTTGGAAGTGACGGCGAATGAGCCATTCCAACTGTAATGCCCACACCTGTTCTTTATTAGCCGACGATGCACCCTCTTCGATGCTGGTGCCATTGGTGAACTCTACCACCCATTTACGAGTACTCAACTTCTTGTAAATGCGACTGATAGTAAAGTCAGAATAGGTGTCATTACCTGATTTCTCGGCAAGGTTATCACCTTTCTTCAAGAGATTGGAGTCTTTGAAGACGAAGTTCTCTTTGGTCTTGTTGTATTTCCAGAACTTCAACTTTACCTTTGGTTCTGTCTTGGTTTCCTGTACTTCGCTGATTTCAATTTTCAGCGTTGCCTCGTCGTTTTTTTCAGTCACGGTAAGTACTTCTATCTTTTTAACCAGTCCCAAACGATAACTCTCACTTGGAGTCAGTTGATAGAGCATATTCACCTTAACGGCATGTGTGGCTGAATAGCGGAACTTGAACAATGGAGAAAGTTTTGAAAGCCAAAGCTGTGAATTTTCCGTGTCCATACCTTCCTGCGGCTCGTCCATGAAAACGATGGGATGGGTGCGAGCAATAGCCTCAATGAAGGGTTTGTTATTGAATAGGTCTTCGCGCACTTCCTGGTTTAAAATCTTGTCTTCTGAGTTGAACGAGGCCATCGTCATAATCATAATCTGAGGTGTCTCAGCAGTAATGAAGTCACGAAGGTCACTCAACTTGGAACTATCATAGACAAAAGCATTAGGAGAAAAACCGTATTTATCCTCCAACTGCACTTTGAAATTCTCAAACGTATCTATGGCTCCCTGACGGATAGGGATTGACGGCACAAGAACGATGAACTTGGTAAGTCCATATTCTTTGTACAGCTCATATGCAGTCTGGAGATAGGTTAAGGTCTTGCCCGTACCAGTCTCCATTTCAATACATGCGTTTCTAGTTTCTTGAAGATAGGTTTGTAAGGGATCTATTCCATTTTCAACAGTAATCTTGTTTATGTTTGCCATCAATGCCTCCAAGGATAGCGAGCAGTAGTTTGCCCGAATGTCCTCATCTGTTGCATTGTCGTATGTATTTCGTTCCATCCCACGAAAGACCTCCACCACACTTTGTATGGCAGTTCTTTGGTGTTCTGGGGTTTCTAATTTGAATATCATTTATTTCATCTGTTTTATAAAATCTTAATCACATCCACAGGACGTGAACTTTTGCCAATTTTTACCCAATCTTCGCGAAAGCTGGGATTGGTCAGTATATACACATAGCCAGGTTCTTTCTTTTCCATGTATTCGCTGAGTTTTAATGCTGCAAAGATAATAAAAAACATTGAGAAACGCAAATGTTATGATGAAAAATCAAATTTAGGGATGTTTTTTGGGAAGATAGAGGAAAAAAGTCTATCTTTGCAGCGTGAAACATATTATTAACATTAAATCCACTTTACTATGGACGAATTACAGATCATCCAATCCAAAATTTACGAGATTCGAGGCGAACGTGTGATGCTTGACAGAGACATCGCTGCATTGTACAATGTAGAAACAAAGGTCTTAAATCAGGCAGTTAAACGAAACATCAAAAGATTTCCTGAAGACTTTATGTTTCAACTATCAAAAACAGAGTTCCAAATTGGAAGTCACAAATTGTGACCTCCAATTCCGACAAGAAGGGATTACGTCGGTCACCTTATGCTTTCACGGAACAAGGGGTTGCATATCTCATCACAATTTGTGACGACATCAAGGAAGCGACGGGCCTTTTTTCATCGTTTTGGACAATTTTTGAGGGGTTTTTATCGATTTGGCCAAAGATCGGGCGTTTGTCCATACAAGTTGAAGAAGAATTAGCGCAATTTCTTGGAATCAGCCATAAATCGTCGTAACTTTGCATCAACAAAAGATTAGTAATTGTTTCATCATAGATAGTTTCTTTTTCATACGTTTAGTTTTAGTTAATTAGTTAGAAACGCTTAGGACTCGCAGAGATGCGGGTCCTAAGTGCGTTTATGATACGACATTTCTAGAATATATGCAAATTTTCTCAGAATTATTTGGAAGTTTCAATAAAAGTTCGTATCTTTGCACCAGCTTCTTAGGAAGTTAGCATGTGCTACGGCACGTTGCCTCGCGGAGGGTTTATGCCCTCCGTTGTTTTTTAATAAAACTTTTGGTCATTATAAAACAACCTTTTCTTGCCTTTTTCGTATAACCAGACATTCTTGATGATGGCTCCAACTTTCAACCTAGCAACAATGGCTTGTCTTATAAATCGATCTGATGCTATAATGTTTGTCATATCCAGACTCAATTTTAACTGAGTGCAAAGATAGGAATTATTTCTGAAACTTCCAAATATTTACGGAAAAATCGATTTTTTGGACAATTTTTGAGGGGATTTCCGTGATTTGTCCAAAGATCGGGCGTTTGTCCATACAAGTTGAAGAAGAATTGGGGCAATTTTTTGGAATTGGCTGAAAAGCGCCGTAACTTTGCAGCAGATTTAAGCAGATTTAAAATTCCATTTTTATTGCACATAGTTTGGTTAATTTATGGTTGATAATTAAGTTTAAAGAGCTTGGGCCTCGCAGTGATTGCGGGGCCTAAGTGTTTATTTTGCCAGAAATCGCCCAATATTTTTTTCATTTTCAAAAATTCGTCGTATCTTTGCAGCATGAAACAGATATCGCTTTTTACCTTTTCAAGTATCGTGAGCATAGGCACGTTGTTGCTTTACAACATACCTTTCTTTAATTATGTGGCTCAAAACACCAACGAATCATTGGGCGGAAAGATCTTCCTGCTGACATCGCTGGTCATCATCATGCTGGCACTCAACTTCATGATGACTTACCTTGTGATGTGGCTGATGAGGATGGTCGGACGCATCCTGTTGGCGATCCTGTCCATCATCAACGCGACGGCCGTGTATTTCATCTACACCTACAGCGTAATGATCGATGCTACCACCATCGAGAACGTCTTCAATACCCGATATTCAGAGGCTTCGGGATTCTTCAGTTGGCCGATGTGGCTTTCCATCATTGGCTTTGGTCTGCTGCCTGCGCTGTATTGTCTGCTGTGGCCAGTCCGCTACGACAAGGCGAAGAAACTGGGTATCTATTGTGGAGGTTCGTTGGCGATCGTTGCCGCAATCGCAGCGATGAACATCGGTCAGACGCTGTTTGTCACGCAGCACGATACCGAACTGGGAGGACTGTTGCAACCTTGGTCGTATGTGGTGAATACGGGTCGTGTGCTCAGTTTCCAGCATGACGAACAGGCCGAGGAAATCAAGCTACCCGACGGCAAGATTACGGATACGGACAAGGCCGTTGTGGTGCTCGTTATCGGCGAGTCGGCACGTAAGGCCAACTTCCAGCTCTACGGCTACGAGCGCGATACCAATCCGCTGTTGTCGAAGCAGGAGGGACTGAAAGTATACGAGACGACGGCTTGTGCCACTTATACCACAGCCGGCACGAAGGCGATTCTGGAACCGAAGGACAGCGGCGACCTCTATGAGCTATTGCCCAACTATGCCTTCCGCACGGGTGCTGACGTATCGTGGCGTACTTCCAACTGGGGAGAGCCGCCCATCCATATCGATGAGTATCTCACCGATCCCCAACTGGCTGAAAAGTATCCTGGCACATCGAATACCTACGATGATATCCTGTTTCATGGTCTTCGCGAAAGGATAGAGTCGAGCCCGAAGGATAAGGTGCTGATCATCCTGCATACCAGCACCAGTCACGGTCCGAAATACGCCGATAAGTATCCCAAGGAGTTTGAGGTGTATAAGCCTGTGGCCAGGAATATTGAGGAGGGCGAGAAGAATATCGGCATGCTGATCAATGCGTATGATAACACCATTCGTTACACGGATTTCCTTCTGGATAGTCTCATCAACACCTTGCGTGATATGACGGAATGGAAGAGCGCGATGATTTTCATCTCCGATCATGGTGAATCGCTGGGTGAAAACAAGATGTTTATGCACGGTTTGCCGATGCGGTTGGCGCCGAAAGTGCAGTATGAGATACCGTTCTTAGTGTGGGTTTCTGACGGTTTCAGAACGTATAAGTCTGCTGACGAACTGCCGGCAGTACTGGAGCAGCATTACATCTTCCACTCCGTACTCAACCTATTGTCAATCCAATCGCCTGCTTACAACAAAGACTATGATATCTTTGAAATGAAATGAAGCGTATCAGATATCAGATATCAGTTTTAAAATCGCGAGTAGGTAGGGGAGAAAGATGATGGGGTGATAAAAGATGAAGAAGTAATAATTTAAATATTAATTATATTATATAATAATATGTATTATAATACATATTATTATATAATATAATTAAACTTCAGACGGACTTGGTAAGGGGGTCGCAAAAAAATAACTGATATCTGATATCTGATACGCAATATGGACAATTGTTAAAATATGTATTTCCAAGAAGTGTAAGTCATTGTAGTACCACGAAATTTTTGTACCTTTGCAATGTCAAAGAAAAAAAGACGAAATTTGCGGCCTGCCTGAGCAACAAAAATTGTCTGCGCGCGAGGCACCTGTTTCCTAGGCAAAGCCAAAAACGGAGTCATTTCGGAGACAAGTAAAAACATTTAACAATTTATTAACAATCAATTTATTAACCATTTAAAAGAAAGGATTAAATTATGGCATTGAAAGTAAAAGCAGTTGAACGTAACATTAAGTTCACGAAGGATGAGAACGACCCCGGTGTGTGGCGCTATGTAATGCAGCCCGACCTGTACATCGCACTGAATCAGGCGAAAGTGATTCGCGAGGCAGCTCTGCGCAGTGGCGTTAGTCAGGGTGTGATGAAGGCCTGCTGGGATGCAGCCGGTGAGGTGATCAAGGCTTGGGCAACCGAGGGACACAGTGTGGCTCTGCCCGGACTGGGTAGCATGCGATTCGGCCTGCGCGCCAAGAGCGTGGCAAAGGTAGAGGATGTGAAGACTTCGCTGATCTCAACCCGCCGCATCATCTTCACTCCTACTCAGGATTTGAAGGACGAGCTGGCCAACACCGCCATCCAGATTACCTGTTACGACCGTAACGGCGACGTTGTGAAGCGTGTGACCTCTGCAGACGCAGGTACCGTTGAGGACAACGAGAACGAGAACACCGGCGAGCAGAGTCAGCAGGGTGAACAGGGCAGTCAGCAGGGCAGCCAGCAAGGTGAACAAGGCCAGCAGGGCCAGCAGAATCAGCAGAGCGGTTATGCGCTGACGATCGCAACCAGCGGTAGCGGTTCCGCAACCATCACCCATGATGGCAACGCCGTGACCTCTGGTTCAAGTCTCAACGAGGACGACGAGATTGAGCTGAGCATCACGCCCGCTGAGGGTCAGGTGCCTACCGCATCCATCAATGGTTCGAGCATCGAACTGACTGAGAACGATGGTGTGTATACCGGTAGCTTCGCTATGCCCGGACAGGCTTCTGCCCTCGTGATCAGCACTGGTGTCAGCGGCGAAGGTGGCGACGGTGGCGAAGGTCTCGATAAAGACTAGCGCTGTGCGCAAGTCTAGTGAATAGTGAAAAGTGAATAGTGAATAGTATCGGCAGGAACTATGAAGAAGCGGATTATTGAGATTGCGGTGAAGGTTGTAGTAGCCGCTCTCACAGCCTTCCTGACGGCCATCACAACGACCAGTTGCATGGGTTTCGGACCACTCGTATTCTAAAGACCAAGACCGGCATCTTTCGAGGATGTCGGTCTTGATTATTTGAGTTTTTTGCCGCAATACGGACAATACTTTTGCATGTTGTCATCACTGACAGAAGGATCTATGAGATCAACAACACTACATCCTATGGCATCGGCTATTTTCTCCAGATCCTCAACTTTAATTTTAGGATTATTGATAAGACGGCTGAACTGGGGTTGAACTATTCCCAGCTTCCTTGCCACTTCTGTGCCTGTTAAACCATGAAGTTTGTATGCCCGTTTGATATTTTCGGCGATGTTCATCCGGATTATTTTTGGCAAAGGTAGAAAAAAAAACTTATACGTACAAATAATTGTCTGTGATAATTTTATAGCATGCTGCATTATAATTATAATGAAATATAACATAATGTGTTAATTATAACATATAATTCTTAAAATAATAACATTTTTAGTTATAAACTTATAGCAAACAAAAATATATTATTATTTTTGCATCGTGATATTAACAATTTAATTATAACGCAATTAAAATATGAATATTAAGTTTAATGCAGAACATATGTTGTTCCCACTGCAGTATGATGTTGGGGTTGACAACAACAATTATACACCAGTATCATTCGAACAAGTCAAGAGAATTATAAACAAACAAGTAGAACAACAAAAGAAAAAGTAATTATGGGAGTAGATGTTAGTTTTCACATTGAGGTGCGCAGAAAGAATGTGTGGCGACCTTTTATTTGGCAAACTCCAATGGAGTTTTGTTCGGACATTTTAAAAAAAGATGAAGACAAAGAATGGCAAACAAATAGTTGCTGCTATTGGTGCAGGTATTACCATTTCAGAGATTTTATAGAAGATTGTGCAAAAATTGGTTTGCCCGATGATGTAAGTCCTGAGATGAAGGAAAAATTATCGGGGTATGAGATGGGAAACGGCTATTTCTCGTTATCTGACCTCACCCATTATTATGAAACCGAGGAGAAGAAGATGTTGGCACACATGCTTCAATCAAGAGACTACCAGATGGTAAAACAGTTGAATCGTATAGAGAAGTATCTCAAACAAAAGCCTCTTGCTAAAAAAGACTGCTTAAGTTTTATATATTATGAGGAAAGGACTATTAAAGAGATTTATGAGGAATGTATGGAAGATTTGTGGTTCTTCCAGGCTCTTAAAATGAGTATAAGAAGTTTTAGTGTTAATGCTTTCTTCTACGCCGAAGACGATGACATACGGATTCTATATGCGATATCCTAGAGTTTTCTGGAAAAACAAAGATATGGACAAATACGAAATACCCTTTCTGACATTATGTATACAAGCATTTGCAGAACGTTTCGAATTAACTCGACAGGAGGCTTTCCTCTATCTTCAGGAATACAAAGGACTGGAGTTTTTAATTGAGTTCTACGATGTTGAACATTTGCAATCTATAGAAGAGACGATAGACGATTTAATCATCATATGTCAAAAGAATGGAGGAGCGAGCATCGCAGAGATGACGAAAGAAAAAAAGAGATAATAAAACGACCCACCGATTTAAGCACTGTTAGGAGGCTTGGCGGGTTCTAGCGGTGCAAAGATACAACATTTTGTGAATTAACAAATGATAGGGTTCGAAAAATGTGATTTTTCGCCCCAAAAACCTTCCGAAAATGTGATTTTTACTAGGATGGAACCGCTAAATTAGAGCAGAGTTGTGAGGAGGTTGCCGTGACCAATTACGTGGAAGTTGGAGTCTTGGGTGTAGTCGAATTTGGGCTCGTAATAGCCGAGGACATGATTGTTGCTGTCACGCAGGACTTGGCGCCCGCTGAATTCTGTGTCGATGTAACCAATGACATGTTGGTTGCGATCTCGTAAAGTCTTTCTAAACATAAGCAAAATGTATTTATTTTATTTACATATTTCTAATAATGCTTGGCAGCCTTCGAGGACGTCGCGCCAGGTGGCATCGAAGTTGCCGGTGTACCAGGGGTCGGCGACTTCGCCGGGACGGGAGGTGTAAGACATCAGCATGCGGATCTTGCCGTCGGGGTCGCCGCCACAGATGCGGGTCATGTTGCGGATGTTCCACTGGTCCATGCCGATGAGGAGGTCGAAGCGGTCGTAGTCGCTGCGGGTCATCTGACGGGCGCGCTTGCCCTTACAGCCGATGCCGTGTTCGGCGAGCTTGCGACGGGCGGGGGGATAGACCTCGTTGCCGAGCTCCTCGGTGGAGGTGGCTGCCGACTCGATGTGGAACTCGTCGTCGAGGCCTGCCTGGCTGACGAGGTGCTTCATCACAAATTCCGCCATCGGACTGCGACAGATGTTGCCGTGACAAACGAAAAGTATACGCGTCATGATTCTGAATTTTGGCTGCAAAGGTAAGCATTTCGGGGGAAACGGCCAAGATTTTCGAAATAAATCGCGAATTATTTTGTGATTCGGGTGATTTGTGGTATCTTTGCAAACAAAACCATTATTTAATTTCGAACTAAACCATTAATCAATATGAATATTACAGCTAAGGAAGGCATCACGGATGCCAGACAACTGGGCACGGGAAAGTATGTGATACTGGGTGTTCAGCATTTGTTTGCAATGTTCGGCGCCACGGTGCTGGTGCCCGTTCTGACAGGTCTCTCGGTGTCGTCGACCCTGTTGTTTGCAGGTGTCGGCACGCTGGTTTTCCACTTGGTGAGTAAGTTGCAGGTGCCGGCGTTCCTGGGTTCGTCGTTCGCATTCCTGGGCGGTTACATGTCGGTGAAGTCGTTGGGTGTGGAGCAGGGCATGACGGAGACGCTGGCTCTGGACTACGCCTGTATGGGTGTGTTCTGTGCGGGTCTGTGTTATTTCGTGATGGCGGGACTGATCAAGACGTTCGGCTTGGAGAAGATCCTGAAATACTTCCCTCCCCTGGTGACGGGCCCGATGATCATCGCCATCGGACTGGTGCTCTCGGGTAGTGCCATCCAGAACTGCACCACCAACTGGCCTTTGGCGCT
>Ga0310694_10005106_pt1 | contig 12602 bp, 9 predicted proteins | sample 174DNAGHGhighgp2_FD_203884 | JGI IMG/M metagenome (GOLD analysis project Ga0310694, IMG submission 203884) | Sheep rumen microbial communities from Palmerston North, Manawatu-Wanganui, New Zealand - 1742 DNA GHGhigh gp2 (v2) (version 2) | ecosystem: Host-associated > Mammals > Digestive system >...
CAGAATGCTGTTTCTCGTCAAGCTTTGCAACGCCGTCTCGTTGGCCATAAAGAATATGATGTTGATTCTTGGCATTGAGGTTCCGGAGAGAATGTAACAAGTTGTAATCATCTATTCACAAAAAAATAATAATCTGATGTTTTTTACAGAAGATATTACGTTGTCGACAATACTGTGTGACGAGGACGATTACCTGACCCTTTGGGGCTTGGCACGTTTGTTCCAAGATGTAGCCCTGGCACATTCCGAAACGTTGGGCGTTGGATATTATGGTTTGAAATCACTTGACAAAGCGTGGATTCTTACTCATGTGTATTACAATATTTTACGTTTGCCGATTGCAGGGGAGAGGTTAACCTTGCGAACATGGGCTAAACAGGACAACGGTCTGATTGCACCACGCGACTATCAGCTTATTGACAGCGATGGCGTTGTATGTGCTTCATCGTCTTCAAATTGGGTTATTCTTGACACCAACAGCCGCAAAGTGACTCGCCTTGGTGAGATTATTAAAGTCTATGATAAAGAAGCTGTTGATTCTACAAAGTATTCGAAACTTGAAAAACTCAAGATGCCGGATATGATGGATACTTTAAAGAAAATCGATGTGCCGTTTTCGTCAATCGACCATACATATCATGTCAACAATGCTGAGTATATAAAATGGATATGTGACAGCATACCTGAAATTTGCAAACCTCGTGAAGATAAGCGTCCGGAAATATCGGAACTCATGATAAATTATCTTCGCGAAACAAAATATGGTGATGCTAACGTAATGCTTTTACACAAAGAACAAGACGAAACCAAATACTTTCAGATTTTGAATTCTAATGGAGTTTCGGTGAATGCATTCGTAAAACTATGAGCACCTCTAATAATTATTTAAAACGGCGAAAACGCGAATTAAACGATTTTTAGAGGTTATCAAACGGCGAATTAAACGAATTGAGCGAATTAATATGTTGCTATTAAGGATTTTGTTTTGCAAGCAAAACGCGAATTAAACGATATTAGAGGTTATCAAACGGCGAATTAAACGAATTGAGCGAATTAATATGTTGCCATTAAGGATTTTGTTTTGCAAGCAAAACGCGAATTAAACGATTTTTAAGGTTATCAAACGGCGAATTAAACGAATTGAGCGAATTAATATGTTGCCATTTCATTAATCAAAAACCGTCAGAAAGTAGGACAATACAGACTGACGGTTTTCTTATTTCAAAATAGTCTACTTAACATAATCGGAATAATGAGAATTTTGAACCATCAAAAAAACGCCTTGATTAGAGGCGTTTTTGGGGTTAGTTTCAAAACTGAGTTCTATGAATCGGATTTGATTTCCGGAGTCGAATTTAATTCAATGTTTGAAATTAATTTTCAGTTTGAATTAAATTTTCAATTTCGAATTATTGTCCAGTTTCGATTGTTGTTTTTCAGTTTGAATTAAATTTTCAATTTCGAATTATTGTCCAGCTTCGATTGTTGCGATACGTTGTTGAATGGCTTTGGACTCGTTGTACATCTCAAGGGTCACGTAGCATGCGTTGAGAGCTTTCAGGCAGCTATAGAGATTCGGACGATGCTGAGCCTTAGCGTTTTCGTCGAGAGCGTCGATGAAGTTGATTGCGGAATTCAGGTAAGGAATTGCTTTTCTCAGGTATTCGTTACGTTCTTCGGTAAGTTTGTCCATGAGTGCTGTTGCTTCGTCCGAATAGTCGCCGGCGGCAATCATTTTGTTGATGGTTTCGTTTTTCTCGGAAGCGCGGTTGTTCATCATACTGCCCATACCGTAGTTGGCTTCGAACTGGTTGGGTTGTATTTCGGACGATTCCTTGTACATTTGTTCAGCCTTTTCATAGTCTCCTGCTTGGTCGTGGATGCCAGCTGCAGCACAGAGCAGAGCTGTGTAGTTGGGTTTGCCCTTGCTTTCTTCAACAGCTTTGTTGGCCAGTTCAATACCTTTGGCTTTGTTGCCGGTCCAGATGTATGCTTGTGCAAGAAGAAGGTTTGCGCCCGGGTCTTCGGGTATGGCTTTGGTGTAGCGTTCGGCAGTCTTAATGACGTTAGCAGTGTCTTTTGCATCTTTGTATACTCCGTACATGACGGTGTAGACATGCTGCATGCGCGGTTTGAAATCGTCTTTGACAGTGGGGCGACGAACCAGAGGGCCATAATGTTTCTTTACGCCTTCGTTGTCTTTAAGCATTTGGCAGCAGTAGCCGGCAATGTAGCGTGATTCGTTGGAGAGGTCGGCTTCGCCGGTGTTGTTGAAAACCTTGATTGCTTTTTCGGAGAAGTCAAGAGCTTCTTTATATTTGCCATCGTTGAAGAGTTTGATGCTCTTACTGTAGTAGTCAGTACCTACCATGCTGAAGATGTACTTGAGGTCGAAATCTTTGTCCTTGTCGAGCTCCTTGCAGCGCAGAGCGGCATTATATGCTTTTTCGCACCATTCGGGGTCGAGGTCTTTGTATTTGGATTTTGGTTTGTCGGCTTCGTTGCCAATCTGGCTGTAGATAAGTCCTGCATAGTACCAAGTTTTGGCATCGTCTTTTGTGTCTTCGTGGAGACAAGCTTTGTCGATGGCAGCCTTGGCTTTGTTTAAGTAACCTCTTTTGAGGTCAGACATTGCGCTCTGAACGTTCAGGGTTTGTGCATTCACGGCAAAACCGAGAGAGAGAAGCGCTGTAAACAATGCGATTTTTTTCATTTTAATAGGTGTTTTAGTGTTATTTTCCTTTATTTGTATTTTCGTATTATGGAATATTGTACGATTAAGATTTATTAAGTAATAGAGACTTTATTGTTGAGATGTCTCCCCTTCCGATTCGGTGTCGGTCGGGTTTTCGATGTTGCTGGGTTCTATCGGGTTGCCTTCAGGGTCGACTGCGTCGATGTTTTCGGAGGGTTGTTCGTCGCTTTCAAATTGTGCATCGACCTTGGTGATAGAAGCGATGGAATCTTTGCCTCTGAGGTTGATGAGTTTGACACCCTGTGTTGCTCTACCCAGGACACGAAGGTCGGCGACATGCATTCGGATTGTTATTCCTGAGCGGTTGATGATCATCAGGTCTTTATTGTCGTCTACGTTCTCGATAGCGATAACGCGTCCGGTTTTGTCGGTGACGTTGAGTGTTTTGACGCCCTTTCCGCCACGGTGTGTTGTGCGGTATTCGCTGATTGGTGAGCGTTTTCCGAAACCGTTTTCAGAGACAACCATGATGTTCTCGTCCTCGTTGTCGACGCAAAGCATGCCGATGACGAAGTCGTCCTGCGGTTCGAGGCTAATGCCCTTAACGCCAGAGGCTCCACGTCCCATTGGACGGAATTCGTCTTCTGGGCAACGCATTACTTTTCCTTGTCTTGAAGCGATAAGGATCTGGCTGTTGCCGTCGGTGAGGCGAGCAGTCAGCAGTTCGTCGTCTTCACGGATACCGACAGCGATGATACCGTTGGTGCGTGGACGAGAATAGGCCTCGAGATTGGTCTTCTTGACGATACCGTTCTTGGTGCAGAGAATGATGTAATGGTTGTTGAGATATTCTTCATCCTTGAGATTGAGAACGTTGACATATGCTTTGACTTTGTCGTCGGGCTCGATATTGATGAGGTTGAGGATTGCGCGTCCTTTTGAGTCTTTGCCGCCTTCGGGGATTTCGAAGGCACGTTTCCAATAGCAGCGTCCTTTTTCAGTAAAGAAGAGGATGTAGTTGTGGTTTGTGGCCATGAAGATGTGTTCGACGAAGTCTTCGTTGCGCACGGAGCTGCCTTTCGAACCGACGCCTCCCCTACTTTGTGTTTTGTATTCTGAAAGCAGAGTTCGTTTGATGTAGCCCATGTGAGAGATGGTGATTACGACTTTGTCGTCAGCGATCATGTCTTCGATGCTGAAGTTCGATGCGTCGAATTCGATGCGAGTGCGACGGTCGTCGCCGTATTTGTCGCGGATTTCAGCGAGTTCGTCCTTGATAACAGACATAAGGACGCTGTGGTCGCCGAGAATTTCCTTGCAGCGTTCGATGAAAGCCATTTTTTCGTCGTATTCGGCTTGCAGTTCGAGTCGGTTCTGCTTTGTGAGTTGTCCGAGTCGCATGGCAATGATGGCACGAGCCTGCGGGTCGCTGAAGCCCCAGCGGTCCATCATGTTCTGACGAGCTTCGTCCTGTGTTTCCGACTGTCGGATGAGAGCGATAACATCGTCGAGGATATCGATCATCTTCAAGAATCCGAGCAGGATGTGGGCGCGCTCTTCGGCCTTTTTCATGTCGAAGCGGGTGCGACGTGTGACAACATCTTCGCGGTGCTCGACAAAGCACTGGATGAGGTCTTTGAGGTTGAGCAGCTGCGGGCGTCCCTTGACGAGTGCGATGTTGTTGACTGCGAAAGAAGACTGGAGTTCGGAGAGTTGGAAAAGCTTGTTGAGAACAATGTTCGGGACCACGTCGTGACGCAAGTAGTAGACTACGCGTATACCATCCTTGTCAGATTCGTCGCGGATGTCTGTAATGCCAACAATTTTGCCGTCTTTTACCAGCTGGGCTTGTTTCTTTATCATTTCAGCCTTGTTGACATTGTATGGTATGCTGTGTGCGACAATCATTTCGCGACCTTTATGGTCAGTTTCGAACGAGGTTTCTGCGCGAATTATTATAGAGCCGCGTCCTGTTGTGAAAGCTTCGCGGACGCCGTTGTAGCCATATATGATGCCACCGCCAGGGAAGTCAGGTGCGGTGATGTGTTTCATAAGTCCCTCGATGGTTATTTCGGGGTCATCGATATAGGCAATGCATCCGTTGAGAACCTCTCTCAGGTTGTGAGTAGGCATGTTTGTGGCCATACCGACAGCGATACCGTTAGAGCCGTTGACGAGCAGGTTGGGTATTTTGGCGGGCAGAACGGTAGGTTCTTCGCGGTCGTTGTCGTAGGTAGGCATCATATCGACAGTCTCTTTGTCGATATCGGCGAGCATCTCGTTGGTAATCTGTTTCATGCGAGCCTCGGTGTAACGCATGGCGGCAGCGCCATCGCCGTCTATAGAGCCGAAGTTGCCTTGTCCGTCAACGAGAGTGTAGCGCATCGCCCAAGTTTGAGCGAGTCGGACCATAGCACCATATACCGAGGAGTCGCCATGAGGGTGGTATTTACCGAGAACCTCACCGACAACAGTAGCAGACTTTTTGTAGGAGGTGTTGAAATATAGACCCATGTCATTCATTGCGAAAAGGATGCGTCGATGGACAGGTTTCAGTCCGTCGCGGACATCAGGGAGTGCACGAGAAACGATGACCGACATGGCATAGTCGATATAGGCCGATTTCATTTCGGTTTCAATGTCGACTTGTGTTATTTTTTCGTTTTCAGATACCATTTAGTTATATATTTATAATATTGTATTCTAATTATATATATTGATAGTGTTTTTTTTGTTCAAGACAGCAAAAATACGTTTTTTTAATCGAATGGACTTACTTTTTGTGATTTATTAAGCATTTGTTTTTAACATATTGTTGTGGATAATCGCGTTTGTGACAAAATGTCACACAGTATTCACATATTCATGTTGATAATATAGTTTGGACTGAGACTTGATGTAAAAATATATGTAGTAATTTTGAAAAACCTAACAAGGAGTGTAACTGTTAGGTTAGAATACTGATACATAAAGAAATAAATGGAAGCAAAACTTAGTAAAAACAGTAAAAAGGTAATAGCGAACAGTCACGACGAGGCGATAAGGCTTAAGAATGGTAATATCGGCGTCGAGCATTTGTTTCTCGGAATCATACGTGAACCAGAGTGTTCAGCATATAAACTTTTATCATCATTAGGTATAGATCTTCAGGCAATAAAAGGTCGCATCGAGTCGGCCATAGGTCGTCAGGTGTCGGACATAACATATAACGAAGACAGTCAGATACCGATGCTGAAACAAGCGGAGAAGGTGCTGCGTCTCGCGTTCCTGGAGTCGACGAAGCTGAAAGAGCCGATGATTAGGACCGAGCATCTCGTTTTGGCGATCCTTATGGAGAATGAGAATGTGGCGTCGCGTCTCCTTGAGCGTGAGGGAATGACATACAACAAGTTTTTCGAGATACTGAAGAAGAATCGTGGAGATATGGACCAGAAGGAAAAGCCGAACGACGCATTCGGTACCAGGATGGATGCTGGCTATGACGATGACGACGATTACCCGTACGCCAATCCCGACGAGCCGTCGCGCAGCGACGAGGCCAAAAAAGGCAAGACCCCGGCGTTGGAAAACTTCGGCCGAGACCTGACCAAGGCAGCAGAAGAGGGACGGCTGGACCCTATCGTTGGTCGTGCAAAGGAACTGGAGCGTATTGCGCAGATATTGAGTCGTCGCAAAAAGAACAATCCGGTCCTTATTGGCGAGCCCGGTGTTGGCAAGTCGGCCATAGCCGAAGGGTTGGCACAGCGGATTGTCGATGGTCGCGTGCCGCGTACGTTATACCATAAGCGTGTGATATCGCTTGATCTGGCATCGCTTGTTGCCGGAACGAAATACAGAGGCCAATTCGAGGAACGTATGAAGGCCATACTGAACGAATTGGAGAGCAACCACGACGTGATTCTGTTCATAGACGAAATACACACCATTGTTGGGGCCGGCAGTGCGTCGGGATCGCTCGACGCGTCAAATATGTTCAAGCCAGCCCTTGCCCGTGGAGAGATACAGTGCATCGGTGCCACGACGCTTGACGAGTACCGTCAGTACATAGAAAAGGACGGTGCCTTGGAGCGTCGTTTCCAAAAGGTGCTTGTGGAAGCATCGAGCAAAGAGGAAACTCTTGAAATACTGAGCAATATACGAGAAAAGTACGAAGACCACCATTCGGTACGCTATACCGACGAAGCGTTGAAAGCGTGCATAGACCTGACAGAGCGTTACATCAGCGACCGCCTCTTGCCCGACAAGGCCATAGATGCCATGGATGAGGCCGGTGCCAGGGTGCGTATTGCCAATGTGCGTGTGCCGCAGGAAATACTTGATATGGAGCAGCGTATAGCCGATGTTGTCAAGCAGAAGAAAGAGATTCTGCAGCAGAAAAACTACAACGAGGCCGTTGCCCTTCGCGACGAGGAGCGCAAATTGACCGCCGAGCTTGAAGAGATGCGTCGTGCGTTCGAAGAAGAAGAGCGCGACAACCGAGTTGCCGTTACGGAAAACGATGTTGCCGAGGTTGTAGCCATGATGACCGGAGTTCCGGTGCAGCGCATTGCACAGAACGAAGGCACGCGGTTGCTCAAAATGGAAGATGAACTGCAGGGGTCGGTTGTCGGTCAAGACGAAGCTATACGCAAGATAGCTAAAGCAATACGTCGTAATCGTGCTGGTCTGAAAGATCCCAACAAGCCAATCGGAACGTTCATCTTTCTTGGTCCCACAGGTGTCGGAAAGACATATTTGACCAAAGTACTTGCTAAATATCTGTTCGACAGTGAGCAATCGATGATACGCATAGATATGAGTGAATATATGGAGAAGTTCGCCGTGTCGCGCCTCATCGGAGCGCCTCCGGGATACGTCGGCTACGAGGAGGGCGGCCAGCTGACAGAGAAAGTTCGTCGTAAACCCTACTCTATCATATTGTTGGATGAAATCGAGAAGGCTCATCCCGACGTGTTCAACGTGCTGCTGCAGGTGCTCGACGATGGCCAGCTGACCGACGGTCTTGGTCGCAAGGTTGATTTTAAGAATACCATCATCATTATGACATCCAATATTGGCAGCCGCCAGTTGAAGGATTTCGGTACTGGTGTAGGTTTCAACACGGCAGCCCGCGAAGCCGAGAAAGCCGATATGGAACGCGATGTGATTGAGAAGGCCCTCAAGAAATCTTTTGCCCCCGAGTTCCTGAACCGTATCGACGATATCATTTATTTCAATAGCCTCAAACGCGATGATATCCATAAGATTATCGACATCGAATTGAAGGGTCTCTTTAAGCGCATACGCACTATGGGCTATGAGATTGAAATTGACGAAAAGGCCAAGGATTTCCTCGTCAAGAAAGGTTGGGATGCCCAGTTCGGAGCCCGTCCGCTTAAGCGAGCCATCCAGCGCTATATTGAAGACGACCTGGCTGATGAGATTATCAAGGCTGACATATTGGCAGGCGACACGATACGTGTCACTACAGTGAAAAATGATAGCGACTCCCCCACCCTCGACGACGAGAAGATAGTTTTCGAAATCGAAAAGGGCGAAGCTTCGAAGCAGTTGAGCGAAGCCATCAACGAAAGCATAGAGGAAGAGCCCCTAACGGTATAAAGATTTGGTTTTGTGAAAAACAACAGGCGGCTCAACGAGTCGCCTGTTAATCATTAAAGGTATTCTCTTTTTGCAAAGTTCCTACTTTTTAGGCGCACTTCCCTGCCCGTTGCTGAACGGCTTGAAGGTCCGCTCTTCCATCGGGTTGGCGTTCCCCTTAGATTGTACAGTGAATGGGATATTGTAGGCCGTGACGGTGATGTAGCGTTTTGCCGCTCCGGCAAAGCTGCCCACATAGCCTTCGCACCCTGAACAAGTTGCTTGCGACAAACTGTACATATACCCACTGATGGTGAAACTGATGGTGCTGCTTGTCAGACTTGTAATGTTAACGGTAAGATTCCACCCCTGCCAATCACCAAGTTGATAGGTGCTTTCACCCATCGTAAGACTGTAATTCTCGTAGTACTGAACTATGTTCACGTTGTCGTTCAGCCAGTAAGCACTTTGAGTTGTGTCGAGGGTGGCATAGTATGTTCCGGTGCCGATGTCTTCCAATTGCATCCTGAACCATGGATAATCAGAGTTGGTTCTGCCTCCAATAACATACGTACCGTCCGATGACCAATACGTACCAATAAAATCTGTCGCCGTCCAGCTGTTTCCACCGAAATTGACTGTCATTGAGGTGTTGTTGCCGCCACCGCCGCTACTTTTGAAAGTTGCAGTATATGTGGCGTTGCCAGTTACGGTGATGGTACGTGTGGCACTAGTGTTGCCGTCGTTCCATTTCTCGAAATAATACCCGCTGTAAGGTGTGGCTTTTATGGTGACCGAAGAGCCGCTGGCATAAGAGCCGCCACCGGTAACATACCCCCAGGAGGTGTTGTTGGATTGCACGGTGATTGTGTAATATGTAACGTTACTTTTGAAGTATGCCGTGTAGGTGGCGTTGCCCGTGACGGTGATGGTGCGTGTGGCACTGGTGTTGCCGTCGTTCCACTTTTCGAACACATAGCCGCTTTTGGGTGTGGCTTTGAGCGTGGCTGTGGCACCGGCGGGATATGAGCCTCCGCCTGTCACCGATCCCCAACTGGAATTGTTGGCATAGACATTGATGGTGTAGTACGTCACCTTGTCAAAATTGGCCTTCAAACTGGTGTTTTCGTGCACTATCACTTTGCGTGGGTTCTCTTTCATTCCGTCGCTCCAGTCGACGAAGTGGTAACCGCTATAAGGTGTGGCTGTAAGGATAGCTTCTTCTCCATTTTTATATTCGCCACTGCCGCTGACACTGCCGTAGGACGGGTTGTTGGGCACCGCCGAAAGTATAAAAGTATCCTTGCCGCAGGCGAAAACCAACATAATGGTGGCTATTGCCGCAGCCAATAAAATTGGTTTGATATGTAGATGCTTCATAATATGTGTTTTTTGTGTTAATTGTTAAAAAGCGATTCCGAGACGCACAAGCAACTGGAGAACAAAATACTCTTCAGCATCGATGTGTACAATGCCGGTGTAGTTCTGCGGATTGCTGCCATATTGGTTATAGGACACATACTCGTAAGGCACATCGGCATTCAATTCTATATTCCGGGGTATAGCCACTGCCGTCACTTCCAGGTTCAGGTTTTTCCACCACACACCAAGTCCGGCTTGTATATCGCAATAGAGCCTTTTGTTCATTCCATTATTCTTGCTGAGGCTGACGGTTCCGTCGCCGTGCTTCATATTGAACGAATCGCCATTGTCATAAATATAGCGTCCGAAAAGCGTCATATTCAGCCCTATGCCGGTGTGAAGGTCGACGGAAATATCCGGTGCAGCCTTGAAATCCAGTCCCAGCATAAAAGGTCTGGCATTCAGTGCGTGAGTGTAGACTGAGAAGAACGGATGGTCATATTCGCTATTCGGCAAATCTCGTTGTTGACCATCTGAAGTATAAACCTGATACATCCTCTCGTTATAATAGCTGTGGAGCACTGTGCTGTACGGAGCAAGGCCATATTCCATACCCCAGTAAACAGAAAGATTGGAGTTGTTGAAAGGCTTGCGGAAACCCCAGTTGATGACGCCGCCAAAAGGCATCGTGCTGCGTCGTCCATATGTGTTTTCGCTGCGGCCGAGATCGAGAGCTCCGGCTCCAAAGCGCACAAAATACTGGTACTCGGTCTGAATGCGCGTGCGCTTCACGCTGACGCTACGGGTGGTGCGCACCTGTGCGGAGATGGTACCGCCAAGGCAAAGCAGCGCCAAAACAATCAATAACTGTTTCTTCATAAGGTCTATGGTATTATTTGTTTGAGTTTATAGCGGGGGCGGGACGGTAGCCCGAGGTGACCTGCAGCCAGGTGGTGTCACTGTCCTCCATAGTCCTGAAGTTGACATAGACGGCAGGATAGCCGTTGACGACCACTGTGGCCTTGCCGTCGGCTACGTATACGTCGAACATCGGCGACACAATGACATCGCACAGATGCTTCTGGGTGGAGAGGAAAGCTGCTCTGTTCTTCAGCTTCTCCACTTCGCCATTCATCGAGAGGACATCATCCTCGTTGAACTTCCATTCGTCACGGATGCTGCTTTCGCCATCTATGCCCTTCTTTACCAGCAACTCGGCAACGAGAGGCTTGACATACGAGGGTGCGTTCATATCGACCATCTTCACCTGTGTGTCGCGAACGATTGTAGAGACTTCGTAGCAGCCGACCGTAATCATAGAGGCTGCAATCAAACATAGAGTAACAACTGCTTTTTTCATAATTAACCGTTTTTTTGTTGGGTCTCTGAATTGTTTTATCATTGTCAGCTCCCCTCGGGTGAGAAACCCAGTATACACCGTCAGGATGCCAATTGTCAGCATTTGTGTCCTTGACAGCATCCACGGCATTTCTCCCAGTTTCTCGTTTCGCCATCTAATATAAGAAAAGCGTGGAACTGTAACATTTACGCATTGCCTCGATGGTCGTAGGATACCTGGCTAACAATGACGAAAAAATACACTACCACGCATAGCGTAGAGCATAAAACGTCATTCCATATAGCCAGTAAATTTCCTACGTTTACGAGTACGGAATGAGTAATACACCTAAAGTCGTCGGGCTGTCATATATCGCTCCCAACGACAATGCAAAAATACGCTTTTTTTTGAAGTTAGACCTTATTATTACAAAAAAAATCAATCACTCATTTTAATATTTTGAAAATCAGATATAAATATCCGATATCAATCATAACTGTTTCTGTTGGATTATGAGTTGCAATGACATCTGAAGAATGAATATAACTCCAAATCATTCCAAAATATAGAAAGGCGAAGCCTCGTGCCAGCTCAGCGAAGCCATCAGAGAGAGCATTGAGGAAGAACCTGTGACTGTTTGAGATTGATTAATCTATGTATATAATAAAACGTCGAAGTTAGAACTTCGGCGTTTTATTATTATTCCCCAAACCAGGCTTCGTTGGGTTTGACGCGGTGCATCTCCCAGGTGTCCTTGCGGCCGTTGGGATAGGTGTAGGACCAGATGAACCACTCGTTGTCGAGGCGTTCGATGTCGAAGGTGAACCAGCGGTTGCTGTTGGGTGTGGAATGCTCCACAATCTTTGAGGAATATTCAATAAACCAGTTGCTCCAGATGAAGCTTGCCAATGATCCCATTGAGAAACCTTCTGCCAACTCGTTGAAAAGGAACTTGCCCTCCTCGGTGCGCCAGCGTCCTTTGCAATGGTAGCCAAAGTCAAATCTCCAACCACTTATTGTTGTCCATTCGCCTTTCATCGTCTTGATGCGGATGGAATCGTTCATTGCGAGCGTGTGATATTGAATGGCATCGTCTTTGTATGTCCCGTCAGCCTTGAAGCGCAGCGTCCCCTTCTCGTCGCAGTGGATGGTGCCGTTGCCGTCGGGGGCCTTGTAGTCCCACGAGTGCTCATAGTTGTAGGTGCCAGGAATGAGGTCGGCATTCTGGGCGACACAACAATACGTTACAGCGGAAAGCATTAAAAAGAAAGCTAACAGTCTCTTCATATCGTTTGGTTTTGAAAAGGGGAAAGCCTTTGCAGGCTCTCCCCTATCCTTTTATCCGCAGGCAAGGCTGCCTGCGTACCATTATTAGTTTTCGGCGGGCCAGACGGGCTGCAGATTGCGGTCGCCGTAGGCGTCGTCGATCTTGCTGATGGTCGGCCAGTACTTGTCGCCGTGTTCCATCGGGAAGGCAGCCACCTTGCGGCTGTAAGGATAGTTCCACTCGTCGGCGCAGACAACCTGCATCGTGTGCGGAGCATTGGCGATGGGGTTGTTCTTCTCGTCGTACTTGCCGGTCATGATGTCGTCGATCTCCTGACGGATGCTGATCATAGCGTCGCA
>Ga0310694_10005109_pt1 | contig 12597 bp, 11 predicted proteins | sample 174DNAGHGhighgp2_FD_203884 | JGI IMG/M metagenome (GOLD analysis project Ga0310694, IMG submission 203884) | Sheep rumen microbial communities from Palmerston North, Manawatu-Wanganui, New Zealand - 1742 DNA GHGhigh gp2 (v2) (version 2) | ecosystem: Host-associated > Mammals > Digestive system...
TTGTGGACAGAAATGTAAAAAATATGCTTGAGTTTTATCGCAGAGGTTCTTTTGACCGAGAGGGAAGACGGTTTGTGTGAAAAGTACAGAGAGGAGTATGCTGTATGCCATTTAGCAATATTAAAGTTGCAGTGTTCGATTTTGACGACACGCTTGCAATACATTTGAACAGGTATTATCTTGACGACAGAAAAAATTCTGAAGAAACGTGGCTTAATTTTTACATCAAAGCTTACACAAATCCCGATTTTTTTTACGATGAGGTCGAAGTTTGTTTAGCTCCTGAATCTTTAAAGCTTCTTGTTTCCGAGCTTAGAAATAACGGTGCCAAAATATATCTGCTTACCGGTATGCCGTGCTCGTTAAATTTTGAAGCAAAGAAAGCTTTTGTTCATAAATATTACGGAAACGATATCGAGTGTCTTTCCGTGATGGACCAAAAGACTAAAATAACCGCTATGAAAGTTCTCCAGCGGCTTCACAGCTGTTCGCCTGAGCAGATTTTGCTCGTAGACGATATTCCTTCTAATATCGGTCTTGCTAAAGACGCCGGTTTTTCTGCCGCGCTGACTACTGATGTTTTGGGTAGTGTCGGAGTATATTTTCTTGAATTTCACAATACAAGGCCGATACCGTCGCCTTCTCTGATTGACGAGTTTGAAGAAAAAATGTTTCACTCGTTCTCAAAGGACTTCAAAGATGTTTTTATTAAGTCTAACGGGGGAGAGCCGGCTGTAAATAGCTTTTTCACATATGACCTCCGCGCGGACAAAACGACAGGCAGAGCTTTAAAGAAAAACAGAGTTATAAAGAGGTTGCTGTCTTTTAACAAGGATGATACTGAAAATATATGGGATGCAACAAAAATGCTTGAAGAAAAACACGGCGCTTTTATTCCATTTGCAACGGACTGTAACGGAAATTACATTGTTCTGAATGCAAGTAATTCCGTGTTGTTCTACGACAGTAATCGCGATGATTTTGAATTTGTTGCGTATTCGTTTTCGGATTTCTTAAGCGGGTTGTATTAAGGTGCTTAAAAAGAAGGTAATTGAAATGAAAGTGTGTAAAAATTGCATCTGCGTGACATTGTCAATCGTCGTTTTGCTTTTGACGTTTGCGTCGTGCGGTACGGTGTCTTTTGAAAACAAGTCTCCTGCAATTGCCGTTACTAAGCTTAACGTGCTTTCAGCGTCTGACGTGTACGATATGATTCAACCATACGATTTCAAAAGAACTTGGAGTTCAAACGGCAGATTTATTCAAGCTGCGTATCTTGCAGTATTTGAAGAATATCTTAATGAATCCGTTAATTTTAATGAATGTCAACGTGCGTTTGATAAATCAAAATTCAAGATACAGCAATAGAAAGGTACGGAAGCTTGCTATTGAAAGCATTCCGCAGAATGGCGACAAATATCGCAGAACTTTTGATTACCGGTGGAAAATTGATTAATTTCAAACAATAAATTTGACAGAAAGGACGGTTTGTAATGCTTTACTCTGATAAAATCAAACAGGCAATGAAAATCGCATATAAGGCTCACGACGGACAGTTCGACAAAAGCGGCTATCCGTATATTCATCATCCCCTACATCTGGCAGAACAGATGGACACGGAAGACGAGGTTGTTGTGGCTCTGCTGCACGATGTTGTTGAGGATAGTAAAGTATCCATAAAACAGCTCAAGGAAGCCGGTTTTTCCGACGCAGTGATTACAGCTGTATCTTTGCTCACAAAGCCCAAAGAAGCCGATTATTTTGATTATGTAAGACAAATCGCATCCGACCCGATTGCCAGAAAGGTAAAAATGGCGGATTTAATGCATAACAGAGATTTATCAAGACTGTCGCGGGTTACCGAGAAAGATTGGCAGAGAGCTAAAAAATATGAAAAAGCGTACAACTTGTTGAGATGGGGCGACGAGCCCAAATCGGAGGTGTGATATATGAAAATTAAAAATTCAGTTAAAACTATCTCATTAATATTGGCAATTATAGTCGTGGTGGAAGTGATTTTCACATCCTGCATAAAAATAGAAATTAAAACTCCCGCTACGCAAGACGGCAATATGAACTCAAATTCCGTACGGCTTAATCCATTAACTTCGTCTGAGGTGTTGAGTAATTATTTGGTTCAGCCGTATGATTTTGAAAGTGATTGGAGTCGTAATGACCTGCTCGTACAGAGTGCTTATATGGCCATCTTTGACAGGTTTCTTCAAAAAGAGGTTGATTTGAATAAATATCAGGACAAGCTCGACAATTCCGAATACAACTATCCCGTTGAATCGTTTGAACTGTCGTTTGATGAAGAACCATATTACATAAAGCTTAATGCATCGGAGCGTAAAAACATTTTTATCGCCAATGCCGCTTACACATACAGATTAAGCAATTCTCAAAGAAAGCTTATTTTATCGCATATCGACGATGATATGAATTTAAGTATTACAAAAGAGTTAATGTCTCTCGTTGAAACGACTTGGAAAGACGTCTTGTTTGTACCGCTTGAGAAGCACGATTCGGTCCACGAGATTATAATTGACCCGTACGGAAATTGGAAGGCGTACAATGATGCAATTCGTATAGATATACGGTTTGATTTTGATTATGACGAATTCGACAATGTCGACGATGATTATGAGAGATATAAAAGTCAGTTTGCAGAGGATGTTGCACGTTCAATGCAGAACGAGCTGTCAAAAAAGTTGAATCATAACGTAAGCGTTGCAATACGTGGATTTGATATTGACTCGGCAAACTAACAATGAGCTTCAGACAAGGAGGTTTCAATATGAAATTTAATAAACTTGTAAGAGATAAGATTCCTGAAATAATCGAGAAAAACGGAAATACAGCCGTTACTAAAACTGTTACAGATGACTATGAGTACGCTCAACTGCTTAAAGAAAAGCTCAATGAGGAAGTTTCAGAATACTATGCTGAAGGAAATATTGAAGAGCTTGCTGATGTACTTGAGGTCGTTGACGCTATGGCTGCACTTAACAAGCACAGATTTGATGACATTCTTCCGGTTAAGGCAAAAAAGCGTGATAAGCGCGGCGGGTTTGAAAACCGTATATATCTTGTAAATACAGAATCAAACGACGAGAATCGGTACAAAGATTTTCAGATAAGAAAGCCGACGTTTATTCCAGGCGCCGAGCCGAAGGATAAGGAATACTTTTTGTTTAACTACGATTTGGTTAAATGGAGGGTTGATAATATAACCGGCGAAGAATTTTGTTTTTCAATTGCGTCCTTAAGATATGATACAAAAGAGTCGTGTTGGAATTTTGAAAGTGTGTCTGATAGATATCTTATGCACCGTGAAGATGGTCTTGAAGATTGGTTGAAAGAATGGTGCGAACGAAAAGGCGGGGAAATAGAATCATATTTGCTTGACGAAGATAAACTGCCATACTGAACAATTCAATGTTGATTTCATAGCTTAAAGCTTAAAGGAGGCAAATCGGTATGAAGAACGAGAAAAATCACGTTTACTGCACAAATTGTGTTCATTGTCGGCTTGATGATATGGCTCATACAAACTGCGGTTTTGAGGATGTTTGCAATTGCTGGGACCCTGAAGATAGCAGAAGCATATTGGACAGACCGATGTATAAGGCAATACCTGAACCGGCTGAAGAAAACCTTCAGAGAAAACACAGAAGGGGAGCGAGCCGTGCAAAGCAGAGGGCTCGTGAGCATCGGCGCTATGTTCGCGTCATAAGCTCCGGCGGATACAAACCGTCGATTTGGGCTGATTATGACTTTGAGCGTGAAGAATATCCCAGATACGGTCGTGTTCAGCGTGCAAAGCACAGCCATCGTCAGAAGTTTTTGAAAAATTACAGCAACAGAAGAATAAGAAGAATGCCGGTTGATAAACCCATCGGTAAAGGTAATGCTTATCGTAAGCAATTCGATTACTGGTGGGAGTGGATTTAATAACTCTAAATAAAGGAGGTTAAAAATGGATAAGCATAAAACCGGAACAAGTATGTGCGGAACAATTGAGTACACAAACAGTGTAAAAAGAATCAGATGTAACTGCGAAAGCTGCAAACACAGTAAAATTTCGGCGGGGGCACTTTTTTGTACATATTACGATATTGTAAATCCGCATAAACGTAAATGTGCGAGATACTATCGTGTGGGAAAAAAGCGGGGAAAAAAGAAAGAAACAAAAACTAAAAAGAATAAAAAGGAAAAAGCTCTTCAGCTAAAAAAAGAAAAATTCTTACTGACTTCAAAAATAAATAAATATTTTATGGAAGAGTTGAATATGTCGTCGAATGACGCCATTGCAAGGACAAATCGCATAAATACATACGATGATATTGCGAAAGAGTTCGGAAAATGGATTGATGAAAGAATTTTTCCCGAAAATGGCGTCAGTGTTAACGGGTACAATGCTAAAACAATTCACAAAATTGCACCCTCTATGAACGGAGCGGGAGTATATAATATACTTGTGGTTATGAGAGAAAACCCTGAAAATGCAATGATTACGTTGCGCCGATATAGTAATAAAATAATATAAAAAAGGAGTTCTTAAAATGAAGCTTAAATTCGATAAAAATACAGTAATGGACGAAATTGAAGTTCGGAAGAAAGAATGGATAAAGGAGAGCTCTGAAGGGCTTGCATCGGCTAAAAAGAAAAGAGCGTTGTTATATATGATAACGGTTCTTGTGTGTCTGTGTATGGTAGCGGGATTTATATTCTGTGTCATAAACAGAGATGTTCCTTTTGCGGATATCGGAATGATATTTATACCTTTGATTTTTGCAGCGTTTATCTACGCTTCTTATGTCGTTATAAGCGAGTACAGTATTGAGATTAAATATTACTCGTTCGACTACGAGAGCATAAAAGAACGGGAACGCGGGCGCGTCCCGGGAGAAGAATATCTTAACATTTCTGAGTCCGATAACAAAATACTAAAGGTTTATCTCAAGGATTCCGGTTTTAAAAGTACACGCAGGGTGTTTATCGTATGCTCTGACGAGTCTGGAAATGTCAGTGAGAAAGAGCTGCATTCTGCTGAGGTTATATATAACATCAATGTTGATGATGCCGTTCTTGACTTGAATAAGAACGAGGTCGTAATGCCTTATGTAGATAAGTTCGATAAGCAAATGTGTGTCTGGACACCGGAAATTGCTTCTGCATAAAAAGAGGCTTCCCGTCATACGGATAACGAGAAGCCCATATATTTATAGCAGCCGCAAAAAATATAACATAAACAGGAGTGCGGCTACTCTGTGCTGGCAATAATAGCATATGTTTCATATCACAAAAAATGTGAAATAAAAATGTTAACTTTTGATGCCATTATACTACATCAAAAACAGTAAATCAATATATATCACAGAAAATGTTGCGTAAAACGGACCGGATAGCGTCTCTTAAGAGCGTGAGTTGTCTTGAAATCTTGACTTTTTTGTGTATGTGTGGTAAATATGTGAAAGCTTACACTTGTCATAGCTGCGTATATTGATTTAATTTCAGTTCAAGCTCTCGCCGAATAGGTGAGAGCTTTTTGCTTTGCGACCCCCAACACTTGGCAACTATGTGGTGAAAATATTGATTTAAAAGGAAAATGTTTTGCCGGAAGATAAATGGGGGTTGCAGACTTTTGTGAAATTTTCAATTGTTGACGCAAATTAATTCTACAGACTAAATAGCGTGAAAAAAAGTTGACATTGTGAAAAGAAAATAGTTGTAGTATAATATTTACAAGTATAAGTATGTGAAGTCGCATATATGTTGAAAGCTCGTTTAAAAAACGGGCTTTTTCTTTTTGTCTCGGGGTCAGACGGGGCAATTTATCGGCTTTGCTTTCCATATATCTTTGTAATTGTTATTTATATATTTCTGATAGGAGGTATGTTTTATGGATTTAAAAAATAGGAAGAGCAAAAGAATTGCAATTGCCGTGGTCAGCGCTATAATTGCAATTGTTATGCTCGCTTCAGCGTTTACGGTTTAAAAGTGCGCTTGACAAATCGTTCGGTGTGTGATACTATAATTACATAACACAAATCTTTAAATGTATATATTCTTTGCTGATAACTCAAAGGGGTTATTGGCAATTTTTGTAAACAGCGGCAAAAGGTTAATAATTATATTTCATATATATGCAGATAATTATTTGTGTAATAAACAAAGGAGGTGTCTTAAATGACACAGAAGAAAAAAATAGCAATTATTGTTTGCGCAATAATTGTTCTCGCTACGGCGATTATAGTGCCGGTAACGGTACACAAGATTCACAAGAGTGCGGTTGAACCGTCGACATCGGGCGTAGTTGAAAATACTTCAGAGAATTCTGAGGTAGTTTCGCTCACTCGCAGAGAAACGACAACCACTGAACAGGAAACAACCGAAGCTCCGTCTACGACAGAAGCGCCGGTAACCACGGCTCCGGAGACCACTACCAAAAAGCAGAATCAGAGTGTGACTACGACTAAGCCGAGTACGACAAAGACTTACACAACTCAGCCCGCTCCGACTCAGCCGCCTGCACCTGCAACAACTGCTCCGCAAGGAATTACTAATACTTATGGGCTGCCTGATTGGATAGTAAACGCAGCAAGAACGCAGAACGACCTTGATGTTGCGAAAGATTACTATTATGAAGACGCTCAGTTTGCGTCAGGTCAAGCTAAAAGTAGTATTTGCGAGCGTTGCGGAAAAAAAGATGGCTATGGTTCTCACGGAACTTGCTTTAAAACTATGCAAAGCGGAGGATATTGTCCTTTCTGTCACGCTTATGTCGCTTATGGCGAATGTCATTCACATAATTAACTGTTTTAGGAGGTAGATTGTTATGAAAAGAACACTTTCTTTTTTACTGGCAATTTTTTTGTTACTCTCGGGTTATTTTTCGGTTTATGCTGTTTCCGGTGATTGGTATGCTGCCGCTCCGGACTCACAACGCGATTATAACAAATCTTTTAACGATGTTACTGAAACCGATTGGTTTTACGAAAGTGTTATGTATTGTTCCGCCGGTTACATAACCGGTTATGAGGGTTTGAAACAGGGATACTTTGGTCCTGCCGATAGTCTTCAAAGACAGGATTTTGCAGTAATTATGCTTAGGTTTGGAAGTGTTTGTGTTCCTTATGACACGGATGACCCCAACAGCTTTGATAATGATTACTACGAAAGCTATAACGAGTTATTACCTGAGCCTGTAAAGCCTAAAGTTGGTTTGTGGAATAAAACTCCGAGATGGAATATGGATGAGCTTATTGAAAATATGCTTGCGGAAAAGGGACAATTAAAAGATATACCGTCTGACTCATATTACACGCTTGCGGTAAACAGCTTAAGAGCGTTAGGTATTATCAGCGGATACGAAAACGGCTATTTCGGTGTTGGAGATAATGTCACACGTGAGCAGGTTGTAACCATATTATATCGTTATGAAAACAAGCCGGAAATAACCGACGAAATGTACGAAGCGCTCGATGCGTATAACGATTCCAATAAAATCAGCTCTTGGGCAAGGGACGCCTTTGCTTGGGCTGTCAGCACCGGTGTTATCAAAGGAAAAAACAGTAATACGCTCGCTCCCACGAACAACATCACGCGAGCTGAGGTTGCTGCGATAATTCAGAGACTTGACCATATTCACCATATAATGTTTTATCACAGCGATTATCGCGAGGATTATGTTTTCGATACCGAGGTTGACGAAAACGGTAATTATATTTCCTTTTTTGATGTGTTAAACGGATAATTTTTAGTTAACATTTTAAAAGACTCGTTCGTTAAGAACGGGTCTTGTTTTTTGGGCTTTTACGAATTAATACTCTACATATATTATTGAGAAAAGGAGGTTGTGTATAATGATAAACAACAAACATAAGAAAAACAGCTTAAAAAATTGTTTTATGATTTTATTTGTAATTTTTGCTTTGCTTATTTCCAGCGTTGCTGTTTATGGGGTTATTAACGATGCAAGCGGCAACCCCGTTAATCCGGGAGGAAGTAATGATGCCAACGATTACGGCGTTCCTTCCAATGCGTATATGGGTTCGCCGTATCCGATTACCGGCTTTCGTGTTTCTATTATTAATAGATATAGCGGTTCAGTTAAGGGTACAACGAAGAATATTTTTATTACGAACATTTATAAAACATATTCGAGAATGTTCACCCAAACTTATAATAAATTACAAATGAAAAATAACAAAGAGGGAACATTCAGTATTGGCAGCTATCACGGTTATGAATATTCAACCGTTGGTTTAAGCGGTTTTGGAAATAGTTTTGATTCAGAGCAGTTAAAAACTTGGGAAACTGATATTAATTGCAGAAAGCTTGCGTCCATAGTCTTATATGGAAATGCAGATAAATGGTCTGATGGCTGGAGTTCACTGCTTGCTCCCGGGGATGTTGTTTGTATTGAGCCTTTATATCCATTAAAAATGAATAAAGTACGCTATTATCTAACAATGTCTGAATATGCAGTTTTTTGCGCTCAAAGAAAAAGTCCGTCTGCTTGGAATGAAAAACCCGGAAACTCTGCAACCAATAGCTTGGGATATATAGGTCAAGAGACGAATTTTATTTGGCCAACAGGTGTTCGTGCAGACAGAGGAACTCTTGCTGATGCCGGCGGCGCAGGAAAAGGTATTGCTGCTGCTACCGGTTTGGGTAGCACATACTCTGCGAGTATGGAGCGTACTTGGGGTCAACTTGTTGATTATGCTTATGGAGTTCACTTTGCTTACGAAGACCCCAGACCCGTAGAGACTCCTAAATACACGGTTGAAGTGTTCCGTGTTGCAAAATACTTAAATAACGATGGTACCGGATTTGTGACGCATACAAGCACCGATTATCCGGGGCTTGGTACTTACGGTTACGGTTTTGAAAAATACACTTTCAAAGTTGAACAAAACACAAAAATATATTTGAGTAATATTCAAAACTGTGGCTTTACCGGAAGCGAGGAGCTTTATCGCGGTATGCCGCAGTCTACAACAAACTTACGAACAAATGTTTGGGCTCCGAGCAACGAAGTAACAACTAAACCTTGGCATTATTCGTACTCCCGCTTTGCTGTTTATAGACAAGTTAACGGAACAGATAATTACTCTTTTGACGGAAGATGGTATACAAAAGAGGAAAGCGCTAATCCGAGCGTTACGGTTAACGGTAACCTCAGAATATTCGTAGAATACACTCCTGTGGACACTACTGTAACAGCTCAAAAGTGGTATTATAAATATGACTCGTCGAGCCACAAGATTATAGATTTTGTAAAGCACGGAGAGCAGGAAAGAAACGTTCCGATTGCCGCCACGACTTCCGGCTCAACATTGAACAATATGTTCTGGCGTACTGTTCTTAAAAAAGATGATAATCAACAGTTTTACGTATATTCCGGTGAAAGATGGAAAGGTAATAATTACGGTAGTGAACAGGTGTATAACCAATACTACAATCCAACCTGGCCTGGTAGAGACGGTGTTGAATATGAATATTACGGTATGCTTGACACTGTAAGCTCTGACTCGCAAATAAATATCAACAATACTAACAGTAATATGTGGTTTGTTGATTATTTAGGAACAGCTCAGGCAAAGGGTTACTTTATGAACGGTCAGCTTGATTCTGATGCAAGTAATAAAGCTAACCAGATGAATATGATATATAAGCCAATTTTAAGTAAAATATCTGTTGAATATTACAGAGACGACGAAACCACACCGTTCAATTCGTCTGATTATTTTTATAGACCTACAGCCAATATTCATTACGTAGACCAGTCAGGTACGGGACTAATGGAAACACAAACAGGAGAAATGTTCTATCTTGGCGATTATTTGAGTAATGGTGTAATTGATTATAATACTTATGAAGTAAAGCGTGTAACTTACACGAGAAGCGATGCTTGCGTTGCTAAGACCAGCAGAGAAAAGGTGTCTGATTGGACAAATTCACTATCAAAGAGTTTCCGAGTAACTAAGGGCGACCACGATGATTCTGTTGTTAAAATATATATCGTATCGAAAGGCGATTTAAGAGTTAATCATTTTATTGAGGGCTCTTCAACACCTACATTCACGTCAAACGCTAAATACAACAGGGATATAATCCTTGCTGACGGAACTCATATTACCGGCGATACAATAATCCCAAAATCTTATGAGAAGCCTTCCTCGAGTTTTAATCCTGCGGCAAGTGCAATAAGATACAATTTTGCTATTGATAACACCGCTTCTGATTATGCGGTTAACGCTACAGAGGTTACTCAGGGATTCACCACGTCAGCCTCATCTAAAGTTGTAAACATTTACTATAAATCATACGTTGATGTTGTGGTGCGTCATTTTAAAATGGCGCCGGGCTCATCAGTTTACACACAAGATGGGGAAGGCATAAGAATTAGCGGCGTTTACGGTGCAGGCGATATAATTAACGCTGCTCAATTTACTAAAAAGTCACTTATTAATCAAGGTTATTTGCTTGAAAGAATCAAATTCAACAATTCCGTTGTTCCAAATAATAATGGAGTATACAATGTTACTGTTGGTTCTTCAAACAACGTAATCGACCTTTATTATGCTCCTGAATACAAGACCGTAAACGTTCGTGCAGTTTATCTCAATTATGACGAAAACAATAATGCCGCTAATTACGGCAATCTCGTCGGACGTAGCGGATGTATCAATCCACTTTACGATAACGAAAAAACGCAGGCAGTCAATCTTGGAACATATACCTTATATGAAAACAGTGATGCTGTAACGCTGAACTGTCCTGCTGACGGTTCGTATTCTTTCAGCTATAATGGAATGAACTTTCCTGAGAATAAGGTTGGAGTATATAAAACGTCAACAGATTCCAATACTTACGCGGCGTACACGAAAACAACGTTTGGATATAACGATGTTAATGACGGTGATGCAATCGTAATTTATTACGCTCCGTATCAGTATAAAGTTAATTACGATAAAAACAGTCAGTATGCGTCCGATACATACAACGAGGCTGGCGGATATTATGAAATGGAAAATGCAATGAGCGTTAATCCTCTCGCGGTACAAAATGTCAATTATCCAACTCAAGATAATAAGTATCGTGACCCAGCAGCAACATTTGACGGCTGGCGCCTTAAGAATAATGAAACCAACAAGTGGTACGGTTATTCAACCGCCGGTAATGCTGCAACGCTCGGCTGGTATACAGAGCCGGCTGAATATGCTGTTATACCAAACAAAGGTGCCATAAACATCAATAAGCGTTGGGGTAGTGTTACGCTTTATGCTCAGTGGAAAGAGATTGCCGGTACAGGTATTAAGGTTTATTACTCTTATCAGGACAATCCTTTCACACATAATATTACCGGAGTTACCGGTGAGATGAGAGAACAGGTTATTACGGCCGATAGCAGAACGCTTCTTGAAAATCAGTTCAAGAGAAGCGGATACGACTTTAACGGCTGGAAGGTTGCGCTGGTCGCAGTTGACGATAACGGTAATGCCGTGTATACCAATAATCTTGGCAATCTCACGACCGCAACAAGTGGCAATCTTGCGTTGACAAAGAACGGTAATAACATTTATACTCAGGCAACTTCGGCTGCTTTACAGAACATAAACATCGACACGGAAGATGAAGATGGTGGTTCGGTTGACGAATCCGGTCTTCGTTGGGTCGGTAAGTACAATAAAGCGTTAGCAAACGGAAGAAATGTAATGTATTCACAGGTTACCGGCGTTCGTTCGACATTTGTTTCGCCTAATCACTCAATCCTTAATATAAATGACGGAATCGTGAATACTAATTTCACGACCTCAGCTAACTGGATGAACGAAGCTTATGTTACGACAGTTGGAAAAAACACTGATGGTGTTTATACTCTGTCTTCGGATACAATTACCAATTTTGACGGTATTCAGAGATTTAATACCGCTTTGGGTTCTGCTTCTGGTACATTCAAATATGTCATCGTTTGTTATGCTCAGTGGAAGCCTGCGCCTTATGACCTTCTTATAAGGTTTGTTGATGAGGACGGAAATCCGGCGTTTACAAATGAGAGAAACATTAAGGCTTCAATGACTGTCGATTGGACCTATATGGGTGACACTCCGGTAACAATTGGCAGTAAAACGTATAATAGCGGCAGCTTAGTTTACAGGAAGGTAGTTAACGAGACAGTTTCTTCGAGCAGTGGATATTTCTTTAATCACGCTCAATATAAGTTCGATACAAGCAAAATCGGAAATCTTGCCGGTACGCCTGAAGGAGACGCCTTTATTGACAACTGCGTTCTTTCTATACATCCTAACTCAAACAATCAGACGTTAATTGCGTTGTATTTGGAAAATACTCCCGGTTCCGGAGTTTATAAAAATGTAAGCGTTATGGCTGAATACGACAACGGACCTAAAGCTGTTAGCTCGTTAAACGGTAGCGCAATCGGAGAGATTTTTACAAACGATGCAAGCGATAAATGGAACCAGTGGAGAACAGAGGTTGTCGGCGACAGGGAAGTAGTTGTCAGACTTTATCGCAACTATAATGTAAAATACGATTTACAGAATGGTGCTCTGTCGACTATGG
>Ga0310694_10005112_pt1 | contig 12593 bp, 10 predicted proteins | sample 174DNAGHGhighgp2_FD_203884 | JGI IMG/M metagenome (GOLD analysis project Ga0310694, IMG submission 203884) | Sheep rumen microbial communities from Palmerston North, Manawatu-Wanganui, New Zealand - 1742 DNA GHGhigh gp2 (v2) (version 2) | ecosystem: Host-associated > Mammals > Digestive system...
GGTGGCGGTGCCATACATGTCGCGATAACAGCAGAAGCGGGCGTAAGGCTCGAGCCACTCTTTGTTGTCGTCGAAGAACTTCTTGTATGCTGCCTTTCTCTTCGTGGAAGCCCACTCTTGCTGGAACGCCAGCCGCAGGTACTCACGCTTTGCACGGTTCACACGCTCATAGTCTATCTGAGGCAGGTCGTTGAGCTCGCGGCGCAGTTTCTCGAACTTAGCCTTCTGCTCCTCGTCCTTCAGCGAGGGCAGCTGTCGCAGGTCGGTGTACTGTGGGTGCAGGGCGTAGATGCTTATGCTGTTGTAGGGATAGGAGTCCTGCCAGGTGTGGGTGATGGTGCTGTCGTTGATGGGCAGTATCTGCAGTATGCGCTGCCCGGTCTTTGCACACCAGTCGACCATCATCTTCAGGTCGCCGAAGTCGCCCACTCCGAAACTGCCCTCACTGCGCAGCGAGAAGACCGGCACCACTGTGCCTGCCCCTTTCCATCCGGGTATGGCCATCCACGCCTGCGGCATCTCCTTGCACAGGGCCTCGCCTTTCTGCACCTCGGGCAGCAGCAGCCTGCGGTTCAGGCCCTCTTCCCAGGTCACGCCGCCGTTGTCGCTCAGGGCCACAAACTTCAGCTCCACCTCTTCTGGCAGGCGGGCCGCGTCGAGCATGGCCACCCACTCGTTGGGCTGCTGCTCAAGCATGTGTATGGCTTTGCTGCAGTCCCAGCCGCCAAGGTAGCTGGATGCCCCTACTACAGCCAGGCGGTCGCCCTGGCGCAACTGCGGAGCACGCACCTTGAGCATGAGCATGGCCGACGGCATATCATGGCCTGCGACGGCAGGTTCCTTGCGGCTAAGCACACAGTCGGTGAAGGCCGACGAATACAAGTATGCGTCGTCGGGGATGTCTATCCAACGGTCATCGGCAGCATAGTGGACCATGGCAGGCGACAGCGTAAGGAGATGGGGCTCGACCAGCCACTCAGTGCGCACCACAGTGTCGCCACGCTGCACACTATAATAATAATGTAGTGAAGCTTCCTTCTTGGCACCAGTCATGTTGCACTCATAGCTCCACCTAAAACCGTCGCGAGTGCTCATGGCACGGCTCTCGGTCTTACCATCTTCGCCTATAATGTTTATTACAAGCTGCTCACCAAAAGAGGTTTGGTATTCAAGGTTGAATAGTATTTTCATTGTCTAAAGGTTTTTGTTTACAATCTTGCGTCAAAATTACAGTTTTTTGTGCAACCTGCCAAAGACCCAACCACCATTTAAGACATTATCCGATGCAAACGTTTGCATCGGATAATCCTCTGAATCAGAGAGCTGGCTACGCGGCGCAGCATAGACGGTTTCTGCTAATTCACCCACAGACTTTCGTCATTCATGCAGTAATTCTTACGCCACAATATTTGGCGGTTTAAGAAATAATCACTACCTTTGCACATGAATTGCTTAATCAAGACAAATGAAACGACTTTTGCCACTCGTCATCCTGGGAGCCAGCGCCGTCATGCTGGCAGGATGCAAAGAGAAGAAACAGAGTGAGGAAACCATCACCACCCACTACGTGCCCTACAAGCTGCAGGCTCCCATAGCCATGGCCGAGGACAACCAGCAGGCCAGCGCGCAGTGGATGGGCAAGAGCTATCATGTAAGTGTCAGCAGGCAACCGCTGGACAGCGTGATGGTCTCCGACGACCGGGGCCAGAAATACAAGGACAACCGTGTGAAGATAGCCGTCACCAGGCCCGACGGCTCGGTGTTCACCGAGAAAGCGTTCACGAAGAGTGCCTTCATGTCATATATCCAGGAGCCATTCAAGAGTGGTGGCATCCTTGCCGGCATACGCTTCGAGAACGCCGAGGCTAAGGGGTTGAAGTTTTCGGTGGTGGTGGCCATGCCCGATGCTGTCGACGATCTCTTCGTGCCCCTTGAGATGACCATCGATGCCGACGGCGGGCTGGGCATACGTCAGGACGACGACATGAACCTCATAGACTACGACGTGGACGACGAGGGTGTGTAGACCTCTCTCCACTGGCTGCTTAGGTCAGTCATGCTCTTGAAGACGATGTTGGCCCCCTTGTCGGCCAGCATTTCTTCGGGCAGCGGACCAGTGTTCACCGCTATGGTGAAGATGCGGGCCGCCACGCCTGCCTCCACCCCCAGGGGGGCATTTTCCACCACCATGGCCTGCCACGGCTGCAAGCCACCCACCTTCTTCAAGCCGGCCAGATAAGGGTCGGCGGCGGGTTTCCCACGGTTCACATCGTAGGCTGTGACGATGTGGTCCACGCTGAGGAAACGGCCGAAGTCGTCCAGCAGACGGGCTATGAGCGGACGCTGCCCGCTGCCTGTCACTATGCCGATGGTGATGCCGTCGGCCTGTATCTGCGCCATCAGCTCCTGCACTCCGGGCATGATGGGAGAAGGTGTCATGGAGTGGAAGATGCGCGACTTCAGGTCGTACATCTCTTGTGCCTGCTCCAGGCTTATCTCCCCACCCTTCTGGCTCCTGTATAGGTTTCTCACCGTGTCAATGCCGCGGGCACCCTCGGTGGCGTAGGCGTCGGCGGCGGTCATCACCAGCCCGTAGTGGGCCATAGACTCGTGCCAGGCCACCACATGGTTGGGCATAGAGTCGTAGCACACGCCATCCATGTCAAAAAGCACGGCCTTGGGGCACAAAGCCCCAAAGCCATGCTGGGAAAGATACCGCTCTATAGCGGACACAAACTTCTCACTTCTCACTTGCCAGCCTCTCTTTGATGGCTTTCGACTCTGCCTCATAGCCGGGCTTGTCGAGCAGTGCAAACATGTTCTTCTTGTATGCCTCAACGCCAGGCTGGTTGAACGGGTTCACACCCAGCACATTGCCGCTGATGCCACAACCTATCTCGAAGAAATAGATGAGCTGTCCGAGGTAGAACTCGTTCAGTCGTGGCACGCTGATGCGTATGTTGGGCACGCCACCGTCTACGTGGGCCAGACGTGTGCCCAGCTCGGCCATCTTGTTCACCTCGTCAACACGCTTGCCGGCCAGGAAGTTAAGGCCGTCCAGGTTCTCCTCGTCCTCGGGGAAGAGCAGTTTCTTCTCTGGCTCCTCTATCGAGATGACGGTCTCGAAGATGGTGCGCTCGCCGTCCTGTATCCACTGTCCCATGGAGTGCAGGTCGGTGGTGAAGTCGACACTGGCGGGGAAGATGCCCTTCTTGTCCTTGCCCTCGCTCTCGCCGTAGAGCTGCTTCCACCACTCGCTCATGAAGTGCAGCTTGGGCTGGTAGTTCACCATGATCTCTATCTTCTTGCCCTGCTGGTAGAGGGCGTTGCGCACTGCGGCATACTGTGCGGCGGGGTTCTCGGCGAAGGGCACGTTCTCGGCACACGAGGCCTCCATCTGCTGTGCACCCTCGACAAGAGCCTTGATGTCGAAGCCGGCGCAGGCTATGGGCAGCAGGCCCACGGGGGTGAGCACGGAGAAGCGGCCACCCACGTTGTCGGGTATGACAAACGAGGTGTAGCCCTCCTTGTCGGCACAGGTGCGGGCGGCTCCGCGACGTGCGTCGGTGACGGCCACTATGACCTTGCGGGCCTCGTCCTTGCCGCGCTGGGCCTCGCACTGCTTCTTCAGCAGGCGGAAGGTGAGGGCGGTCTCGGTGGTGGTGCCGCTCTTCGAGATGTTGATCACTCCAAACTTCTTACCCTTCAGATACTCGGTGAGCTCGAAGAGATAGTCCTCGCCGATGTTGTTGCCGGCAAAGAGGATGGTGGGGTTCTTGCGGTCCTGTATGAGCCAGCCGAACGAGTTGCCCAGTGCTTCGATGACGGCGCGGGCACCAAGATACGAGCCACCGATGCCGGCGACGACCACCACCTCGCAGTTCTCTCGCAGCACATCGGCACAGGCCTGCAGCTCGGCCAGGAACTCAGGGGTGATAGACGATGGCAGATGCAGCCATCCCAAGAAATCGTTGCCGGGGCATGTGCCTTTCTCCAGCGACGCGTGGGCTGTTTTCACTTGTGGCTCCAGTGCGGCCACGGCACCCTCAGCAAGAAAGCATGAGGCTTTGGTAATGTCAAGACTGATGTTTTTCATTTTATTTTCTTCTCGTTTTATGTTAGTGAATGTAGAGTCAAGTCTATCGGCTTCCAACTACTTCTAAATACTTCTTCTATCGACTTCTTACTACTTCTTACTACTTCAAAAAAATCACTTGTTTTTCTCATAGTACTCCAGGGCCAGCTTCACGTTCTCCTTCACGGCATCGCTCGAGAAGGTGGCGCCGGTACGTCCGTCCACCTGTGCCGTCTTTGCCTGGGCCACCTTCATGCCGTCCCAGGCGTTCTGCAACTGTTTCTTCACAGCGTTCCAGTATTTCGGTGTCTCCTGGTTGGGCAGAAACTCTATCTTCTCCACCTTTCCCTTGCGTATGTAGACCTTCAGCGGCGTGGGACCGCTGTAGCCGTCGACTTTCTTTCCCAGCTCGGTGGTGTTCACCACGTAGGCACCACCTTCCTTGACCATCACCTTGTCGTCTTTACCAGCGCTCACCAGCACGATGGCCAGAACCAGTGCAGCACACGAAACAAACAACTTATTCATTTGACTATTTTACTATTTTACTATTTTACAATTTTACTATTTTACAATTCTACGTTGTCTTTTTTAACCACGAATTTTACGAATTACTCGAATAGCTGCAAGTCGCAATTCGTGCCACCACATACTCCGACTGCGTGCCTATGCGGAACTTGCCTCCCCAGATGCCTATGCCCGACGACACATAGTAGCGTGTGTGGCCACGCTGCCACTCACCCCAAGAGCACTCATACAGACGGTCTGTTATCCACGATATGGGCCACACCTGTCCGCGGTGCGTGTGTCCGCTCAGCTGGAAGTCTATGCCGGCACGCTCCGCCTGGTCCAGGCTGTACGGCTGGTGGTCGAGCAGTATGGTGTATAGCTGGTCTCTGCCCCTGCCCTGCCCTACTGTCGGGCTGTCGGTGCTGAGCAGCGAGTCGGTCTCGCTCACTATCTTGCCCAGCGCCTTGCGGTGAGCGTTAGTGCGGTCGTCGCGGCCTATGAGCAGCAGGTCGCCCACCACGGCACAGCTGTCGCGCAACAGGTGTATGCCGGCGTCGCTATAGAACTGCTGCGCCAGCGGCTCACCCGTGTAGTACTCATGGTTGCCCAGACAGGCATAGACAGGGGCCTCTATGCGGCGGAACTCAGCAGCCATGTCCTCGTCTATGAGCGGACGTATGCTCATGTCTATTATGTCGCCGGCAATGAGTACCACGTCGGGCCGCTCCGCGTTGACCATGTCCACCCAGCGGGCCAGCTCCTTGCGGGGGTTGTGGTAGCCCAGGTGCAGGTCGCTCATCATGACCAGCCGCAGCGGTTTGGCCAGCGGCTTCGTGGTGGTGAGCAGCAGCGTCTCGCGCACCTTGTGGTGGTAGCAGATGTTTCCCAAGAGGAACACCACGAAAAGCCCTGCGGTGAGAGCTGCCGTGGTGTAGAAATTGTGGCACAGCCACTGCTTAGGCACCACATGCAGCAGGCGTCCAAGGTCAAGCACCAGGAAGATGAGCGTCAGGTAGAGCAGGATGAAGATGCTGGAGTTGCCCACGTCGTACACCAGACGGGCCAGAGGCATCGGCAGCTGGTCTACAGTGCGGCTGAGGTTGGCAAACAGCAGCAGGAACGACACCACCCCCACCCCAATGATGCCCACGCGCCACATACGCGACAAGGGTACCAACGTCCACACATGCCAGCCAATATAGACCATGGCAAGGATGGGGAGCAAGAGGAAAACGAGCATCCACATATATTTCATTGTGCTTATTGTACGGTGCGTGACCGCTTCACCAGTCCATTTGATGCTAAATTTCTGCAAAGGTAGAAAATAATGACAAGAAAGAGGCCTGTTTTTATGAAATGTTTCATAAAAGGCACCGTTTTTTATGCTTTTTTCGCTACTCGGCCGAAAGCCGTCAGTTGACCGTTTGCGGCTTAAACCCCAAGCACGATTGCGGGGTCAATATTCAATTTGCGGCTCATTTCCCTCCCGATGTTTAGGGTAGGTTCTCCTTTTCCGGATATGATGTCGCTGATACGGGAGGTGCTCACACCAAGCATTTCTGCCAGCTTTGCTTGTGTCAATCCCATTTCATACATCCGCAACTTCAGTATTTCTATCAAAGAGGGAGCCATGATGGGGTAGTGTATTGCTTCATATTCCTCTACTAAGTCAGAAATCATATCCAACTCAATATAATTCTTGTCGGTAACGGGGGTGTCTTCGTGTACCAACGGGAGGAGCTCGTCTATCCTTTTCAATGCCACTCTATATGCGGCCTCGTCTTTTATCTGTGCCATAATTTAAATGTTTTGAATATCCTTAATCCGGTCATATTCTGAATGTGTACCTACAAAACGGATGAAGCATATCCTCAAAATCTGGCATATTCGAGCAAAGTGCACCTGTCACCTGGGCATCATCCATGACCATAGACTATATTTTTCTGTCAGGTACTCTGTTCTTGTTTTATCACCATTGATGTCATCGTCGCTTGCAACGGGAGGCTTTGCAAAGCCTATCAGAGACTGAAGTTCTGGTGAAAGTTCTTCCAGCCTTTTCATCTTGTATGTCTTTTTCTTTGCGGGTTTAAAACGAGAAACAAGCATGGCTACCCATTCCTCGACGCTCAGGCCATCAGCCTTGGCGTAATCCCGAGCCATGTTGTACAATGAAGGATTTAAACTGATTGTTGCCATAACATTTTATAGAGTTTATTTAAAGACATCTGCTTTCACGCTTGCAAAGGTAAGCATTATTTCCTTAACCGCCAAAACTTTCTGCCGAAAAAAAATATTCAGGGCACAGACCGCTTGCGTAGCGGCTGCGCCCTGAAAACAGTTGTGAGTCATGTCAGGAAGTGGGGGTTACCACTTCTACTCTTCTTCCTCATCCCATAAGCTACGGCGACGGGAGAAGTCACCGGGGTTATTACCACCTGGTGTTATCGGTTCTTCATCACCAAGACCACTTACAGGGGTATTGGTATTAATAGAACCTTCACAGATATGGAAACCAGCGGTCAACAAGACCACTTCTGTTGCAGGATTTATATATGTTTTCTTCATAAAAAATAAATTCTAATAATTAAGTTGTATTCTTCTCTGTTTTCCCGCCATGGCAAAGCCAAACAATGTTCAGCTTTGCTCATGGCTTTAGAAAACGTTCGCAATAAATATTATCACTTCACCACGACCTTCTTTCCATTCTGGATATAGAGGCCCTTCTGAGTCTTCATCACACGCTGGCCACCCAGATTATAGATGGCATCGGTGTCAACTGCCTGTGCTTTGACCTCGTTGATTCCTGTTACCATATCATCACCGAAGTTGAACGATATACGGGCACCTTCTGCAGAATTATTCACGAAGTATGCACGGAAAGCCTTGGCACTTGAAGCGCCATCACCATCCTTGTGATAGTAGTACTTTGTACCGTTGATGAGAGCAAAGGTCACTTTGGTCAGATCGGTAGAAGCGGCGTAAGTACCAGTCATCGTATAGGTGATATTGGCATTGCCTTCGGCCGCTTTTTCAATGCTCTGCAGACCAGTAGCGGGCAGGATGACGCCATCGATGGTGTAGCTTGAACCTGCACCTGCATTAGCCTTCAACATGAATGGACGGCCGGCCTTCACCTCTGTTGCATCGGTAAAGTCAAGTGTTACGCCAGATCCCTCGGTGTAAGTGATGCCTGTGAAATCCTTCACGGCTGTAGCGTTGAAGATGTCCTTCACCTTGTCGACGGTTGCATCGAACGGCAGAACCAGACCATTCCACCCTTCTACCAGAGTGCGATTGAAAGTAACATTGGCGAACTTCTCTGCGGGAGTATAGGTTTCAGCCTCAGAAATGACAACATCCTCGGCAACAGCCTTTGTAATGTGGAAGCCAGTCATGAAAGTATTGCCACTTGGAATGACACTCAGGACATAGTCTGCATTCTCATCAGCAATGAAATATAGCTGGACAGTCTTCAGAGCACCAGCCACGGTGCAAGCAGTTTTGTTTGCACCATAGTTTTTAGTAGCCACAGTAGTACCATTCTTAAGAATTGTAAGGGTGAAATTTTTGTTAGAATCATCTGCCCAAGCACAATACTTTGCCTCAGCCACATAAGTCTGCCCTGCTTTCAGTGGCATGGTGTAACCCTGTATCTCACCATAGTTGTAAGTTCCTGGATGTACAAACAATCCTACCTCATTCTCACCAAGGCAAGCCTTACCATTATCACCGTTGCCCTTGAAGGTCTGGCGAGTGTTTCCGTTCTTGGTCACCCAACCTGCAAGTACCACATTATCAGCTGTGGCTTGAATCGTTGCATTTGCAAAGTCACCATCGTATACAGCATCCACATCCTCAGTATTTGCAGTCCATGTCAAACCTGTGATAGCAGTAGTCATAGCATTAATGGCAGCTTGATATTGTTCATCCTTATTATCTAACATTGCCTTAGCAGCACTGAGATTCTGGAGATTTTCTACATTGTTGTAAGGTGCATACTCGCCAGCCTCGAAGCCCAAAGTAGGTACGGTCACTGCGTCGTATGCCGTCTGCAAGGCTGTATAGTCGAGGGGAACAGGATTAGCCATAAGCACGATATCATCAAGACCTACCCAGTTGTAGTTGGCAGTAGTCCAGTTAAAGGTCAGGGTAGTGGGAGTCTCGCCATCGGATGTAAAAGTCAGCACGCGATATTCCCAACCGCGACCATTGTTCGAATTTGCATAAGTAGCTCCGTCAGCAAATGTAGCAGTGCCGTCGGTAGCGATACCACGTCCAGCAGAACCCTTATGAGCAAAGGTGATGGTCTCAGTACCATCAGTCAATGTGAGACGACCATTAGCAGAAGCACGTCCCTTGGCAATCAGGGCATAGTCACCAGCAGGCAGAGTAACGGTCTGTGTCATTTCAAGGGCAGCTTTGTTGTAAAGATCATAATAGGTATCGGTTGCAGTGCCATCCCAGCTTTCACTTTTGTTCGTACCAGGAGCATTGGTCCAGTCACCAAGCTTATCGGTGAAGTCGTTCGGATAATTTGTTGCATTTGTAGCAGCGGTGTACTCAGCAACGATGTAGTCCTCAACCTTCAAGTCGGCTGCAACAGTTGTCTCACTGATTGTGGGCAGCGTCACACCAAGAGTAGAAGCAACATTAGCGTTCAATTCTGCAAAGGCAGTATAAGTAGGAGCAGCAGCAACAAAAGCGTTCGAAGCAGCCTCCAAAGCTTCCTTGGCAGCAATAAGAGCAGCCTTATTAGTACGGTCAACATCAGCATAAGTGGTGAGGGCTGCAGTCAGGTCTACTTTTTCCTTACCAGTAACAGCGGCGTAAGCTGTGTTAGTAGAATTGGCAGTAGCTGTGTTAAGTGCAAACTCATAGTCGGCAATGTAAGCGGAGAGGTCTTCGCCCTCAGTGTATTTGCAGTTGTAGAAGGACAACCAGCTGATATTGCTGTTTGCAGCAACGGTAATCGTAGCCACCAGTTTTCCTTCAGCGTCAGTCGTACCTACGGCAGAGAAGTTACCAATGTAGAACTGTCCAGCATTAAACTGTGCACCCGCTGAGATGTCGACAGCCTCACCGTCGCCCACCTTCATTGTTATGCCATTGGCAATCTTTGTCTTGTTGTCTGTCTGACGCACGCGGGCACGAATTGTAAATGAGTATGTTTCACCTGCTGTCAGTCCAGGTATTGTTGCAACGATGCTAGTAGCACCAAGACTCTGAGCATCATTTGTCCAATACTCAAAGAAAGGTGTGACGAAGTTTGAGCCGTCAGTATTTCCTTCATTTGACCATGTGTTGATGTAAAGGTTCTTTGTATGATCAACACACTGCTCGCCACCAATAGTCCATAACGAAAGCAGGATATCGTCAATAGTGTTTTCAGATCGATGTGCTGTAGAAGTTTTCACCAAAGCACTGGCCTCTGCTGTGGTCAGTGTTCCAGCTTCATATTTTGCCTTTGGCTCTGTGTAATAAGTAGCGTATGAAGCAGCTGTGTAAACGTTTGTGCCTGCAAGAATGGTTTCCGCTTCATCGAGATAAGCCTTGGCGCCAGCATAGGCAGCTACTGATGCTTTTGCATTATCAACAGCTTGGCTCAGGATATTGTAGTTTGCAATGGTCCTACTACCTTCAAATGTTGAGACGGCAGAAGCAAGAGCAGATTGAACTTCGTTATTCATCTTACCTGTTATGCCATTAGCCTCTTCAAGTATGGCGGCTGCATCTTCATTAGAAACAGCATCGCTATAGTAGGTTAATGTTACATTGTCAAAGATATACCAACCAGCTTCATTAAATGCAGGGAATCCAATAGTCAATGCAAGATTACCATCGTTTCCTACATAAGTATAGACAGTTGTCAGGTATTTGCCTGCATTGAACAAAGCTTTTACAGCCCCCATATCATTAGGAGCTGAATTGCTTGTAGCATCGCTTGCCCAAGACTTAATCTGACCACGATAGCCGTTAGCATCCAGATATGCATAGCTCACAGCCTTATAACCATCTGTGTGTTCCCTAGTGTAGCAATCAGCGTTAGCTCCATCACGATGTAAACCGTTGATAGTCACCTTGTAGAGGCCCTCTTTCAGTCCTGTAACAGTCTGGGTGAGTGTACCACAACCTTCAAAGCACTCAGTACCATTAGCGTTGCTCGTAAGATTCTTGTTACGATTAGACTCCTTGTTGTATGTCCAGCCAGAAGTACTAGACTCCAAGGAAGCAGAGGATATAAAAGAAGTCATATTGGTAGAAGCAAACTGGTTTGTGTTGCCAATCAAAGTTTCCAACTCGGAAGTTGAGGCTACTGTATAACCAATTTTGGAAGCAACGTCAATGCTGTTGGCTTCTACTTTTGCCGCAATAATCTCATCGCGTTCACTTTGAGAGAGGAACTTCCAGAGGTACATACCTTCAGCGAGACCAGTCTGATCTCCTGAGTTGCCTGCCAACAAGTTCGTGAAGCCAGCATCACCATCAGCATTGATATAGACATACTGCTCGTTTGTCCCCCATAGGTTGTTCCTTAATTTGTAGTTGCCATCTGAAACAGCTATGATTTCAATAATACGATTTGCTGCAGTACCCTCATCTGAGTACATCCACCACTGTCCACCATAGCCATTAGTGTTTCGGTCAAAAGCTGTCAATACATATTTGCCATCTGAAGCCGTCAGTTTGATAGGTGAACCGTAATTGTCTGCCAAAGCACGAGTACCCCATGTTGCACCACGGCTCATGAATAGGCCTGTTGTTTCATTGTACAAATAGTAAATACCGTCAGCCGTTGGCGTCTGGTACGCACTTGCTGTCATACCCCCTGCCATTAGGGCGCACGCCGCGATTAATAGTTTTAGTTTTCTCATAAATTAAAAAAATTTAGTTAGTAAAAAAAAGGTGGATTGTCTTTTAATTTTAGTGTAGAAATTAAATAATCAAAATGTCGTAATAATATTTTTCATATCGAAATACATGAGGCGGGTTGTCTGTTTCACAAATGTTTTGTCTTTCCTTGTGCAGACAGACTGAACATTCCTGACTCTTTTAGCATTTTTAATATGCCTTCATTTCGCTTTCTGAGTAAAGCTGTATTCTTTTAGGGTTTCTTTCCACCTCTTCTGCACGCTCTATGAATCTGCGTGCTGACTCTCCCTTGAGCGTGGGTATAATCTTGATTGGTGTTGCCATATCTCTTATTTTAAGTAAGGCAAATATCTTAGTTAATAGTTAAACTGCCTTGCCATCATCCCAAACCGTCGATGTAGGCGCAAAGTTACAAAAAATCTCTGAAACATCCAAATAATTTATGGAAAAACTACAGTTTTCGATGCGAAATGGCACCGAGCTGCGATTAATAGTTTCAGTTTTCTCATAAATTAAAAAAATTTTGTTAGTAAAAAAAGTGTATTAATTTGTTTTAGTCATTTGTTATTGTAATGTCCGTAGGCTTGCTCATAGATGATTACCTCATAGGTCATAGCCCTGTCTCCTTAGGAAATCTGTAAGGTTTTCGTTTGGCAGCATGGCTACAGCTTTGCCCTGCTTTGCCTTATCCACCCTTGCAAAAAACTCATCTTTCGTCATGAGGGTCTCGTCCTGTTTCTTCGAGGCAAGCTTCTTCAAGTACTTCAAGGCCTGCCTGAGCAGTCCCTCGTCTTCTGCTATCACACCCATAGTACGATAGATCTCGGCATTGAGTTGCATTGCTGTCATAGCCTCTACGATAAACATTTTTTTTAGATTAGGTTACAAAGGTAGCTTTATTTTCTGACACCGCCAAATCTTTTCACATTATTTATACTGCAAGCCCCGTAGCTTGATGGTTTTGAAACGAATTGGAATAATGGAAATAATAGTTCCACGAATGAGAATAATATTATTATTCAAGTTTCGCAAGTTCATGCACGTGCCACCTTGTGCGGCAGCCGCTCCCCTCCCTTGTAGGGGAGGGGCAGGGGTGGGGTCAGTATTATTCTGCTCGTGCTTGTCTCGCCACGAGTGT
>Ga0310694_10005113_pt1 | contig 12592 bp, 10 predicted proteins | sample 174DNAGHGhighgp2_FD_203884 | JGI IMG/M metagenome (GOLD analysis project Ga0310694, IMG submission 203884) | Sheep rumen microbial communities from Palmerston North, Manawatu-Wanganui, New Zealand - 1742 DNA GHGhigh gp2 (v2) (version 2) | ecosystem: Host-associated > Mammals > Digestive system...
GGGTTCGAGCCCCATCGTTCGCCCCAGTAAGACTAAAAGCCTGTTAGAGATAACAGGTTTTTTATTAGTTCATTTTAATATTACTGTAAATATAAAAACCTTTTAAGGTACATATATGTACCATATGAATGATTATTACAGTTTATAATGATCTATAGATTTTTTTAAAATCTTCTTATATATAAAAGTACAGCTTTTTTATGAACTGTACTCTTTGCTTGATCATTGTATTTTGAATGATTGTCTTATTCTATACCAGTCTTAGGTGGAATATATGGTGTATCTCCTCCACCGCCTGGACTGCTTTCTCTTGTTATCCTGAAGGCAGCAGAACAAGACATGCCTCCGGCAAATTCAGCCGAAATTTTATGATCACCCAAGTCTACTCATAATCAGTTTCCTAAATGAACCCCAATCTAATTGAAACAAGTTGCTACAAACAATAAGCAATCATCCCTACAAATCCGAATTTATCTGCATATGAACATGCCATAATCTTTTGGAAGATCTATAGCACCGATGTTTATATCAGCTATTCTGAATCATCAGTAGAAATACAGGCCCATTCTTTCCTGCCACATTTTTGGCATCTTATCTCAACATCAGGCCAGAGATCGCCAAAGATACTGCCGGGTCTGGTAGCTCCTGTTTTTTTCCATTGGTGCCGTTTGTCCCAGGTATTTGGACAGTCGGCGCTTTCATACCAATCAGCGAGGTCATCAAAAACATTTCCGCCTGATATGGTTGTCAGTTGATCATCACTTAAAGATTCTCTTTCTGAAATCATTTTTTCTGCCTGCTCCTTTGTGAGCTCTTTGCCGTTTTCCTTGGCTTTTGAAATAAGCATTTCAGCTGTTATTGTTTTCATATAGCGATCCTTTCTCTATCAATTAAATATGCATTTTTCTTTACTGTAATTATATACGATAAAGTTATCCTAGGTGGCAATGAAACAAATAAATCTCTTTGTAATCTCTCACTTTCCAAACCGATTTGGATATAATGTACAGATAACCCTGAAATGTCTGTAAGATCATGTGACCCAGCCCTAATGAAACATCAGTTTATTTTTTATCATGTATCATATGACTCCACCCATCTGATACATTTATGTTCCAGGGTCCATGTTTCATATGGATGCCTTTTGAAACATGAATTGACATGTATCTTTAGGGTATCCCCTATTGAAACATTGCCTATTAATAATCAGGATGTTTTGCTTGCTGTTTTGAGTAAATACGGCATGTATGCAACATGCATATAAAAAGGGGTATTGTAAACTATCGTGGATTTGACCCCACAGGTTAGTTCACATTACCGATTTATCTTTTTTCTTCATTCCCACTCTATCGTTCCCGGAGGTTTAGAAGTTATATCGTAGACAACTCTGGATATTCCTTCGACTTCATTGGTGATGCGGTTGCTGGCTTTTTCAAGAAGCTCATAAGGAAGCCTTGACCACTCAGCGGTCATGAAATCATCGGTAGATACAGCTCTTAAAGCCAGCGTATAGCCATATGTCCTCTCATCGCCCATGACCCCCACGGTACGCAGATCGGTAAGTACTGCAAAATACTGCTGCGGTTTATCTATATCCGCATCCATGATCTCTTTTCTGAAGACCTCATCAGCTTCCTGAAGGATATTTATTTTTTCCTCAGTTATTTCACCGATGATTCTTACTGCCAGTCCCGGTCCCGGGAACGGCTGTCTGTAGACCAGATCTTCAGGGAGGCCAAGTCTGATTCCCACTTCTCTTACTTCATCTTTAAAGAGTTCTCTTAAAGGTTCAATAATTTCTTTAAATGAGATCTTATCAGGAAGTCCTCCTACATTGTGATGGGACTTGATGGTGGCAGAATCTCCTTTTCCTGATTCGATCACATCGGGATAGATGGTCCCCTGAGCCAGATAATCGATATCTTTTATCTTCAAAGCCTCTTCTTCAAAGACTCTGATAAATTCATTTCCGATGATCTTGCGCTTTTCTTCAGGGTCCTTTACGCCTTTTAATTTATTCAGAAAACGCTCCTTGGCGTCTACTCTGATCAGATTGAGATCGAATCTTTCCCTGAAGGTCTTTTCGATATAATCGGCTTCATCTTTTCTTAACAGACCGTGGTCCACAAAGACACAGACCAGATCGTGACCGATCGCTTTGTTTAACAGCAAGGCCGCAACTGAAGAATCGACACCGCCGGATAAAGCCAGCAATACTTTCTGACCTTTGAGCTGTTCACTGTACTGCATAACTGACTTTTCAATGAAATCATCCATCTGCCAGTCAGGCCTTATCTGACACACATTAAAAAGGAAATTGGAGATTATCTTGCTGCCATACTCCGTGTGTCTTACTTCCGGATGAAACTGGACGCCATATAGTTTACGCTTATTGTCTTCTAATGCTGTACAAGGACACTTGTTGCTGTATGCCGTAATGATAAACCCTTCAGGTACTTCACTTATGTAGTCTGAATGAGACATCCAGCAGATACTGCTTTCAGGTACATCTTCAAATAAAACACTGCCTGAATGATTAAAAAGGATCTTTCCGTATTCTCTTGAATCTTCACCCTTCTCGACCTTGCCTCCTGAAAGATAACTTAAAAGCTGGGCACCGTAACAGATACCTAAGATCGGGATATTGAGATCGAGTATCTTCTTGTCATAGCGCGGCGCATTATCCGCATAGACGCTGTTTGGGCCGCCGGTAAAGATGATACCTTTATAGTCTTCTTTGAGAATCTCATCGATATTTATCTTGTTATAAGGAACGATCTTCGCATAGACGTGCTGTTCACGTACCCTTCTGGCGATCAGCTGATCGTACTGTCCTCCGAAATCAAGTACCAGGATCTTATCCATTTTATCCTCCTAGAATTCCACCTGAGGATCATCAGGTATCACATCTTCTATCAGCGGTTTTACGCTTTCAAGATAATTCTTTGTCTGTTCAACACTTCGTCCGATAAACATCTTTGGTCTCATGATCGCCTGAAGTTCTTCTTTATCTAATCCGAGTTCTTCATCTTCACAAAGCATTCCTAACAGATCGGCTTTTTCACCATTATTCAGCTTTTCGATCGCTTCCATGGAATGTCTGCGGATGATCTCATGAACTTTCTGACGGTCTTTTCCCTTTTTGACCGCTTCCATCATGATGTTTTCCGTAGCCGCAAATGGAAGATAATCCTGCATGTGGGCAGCGATGACTTTTTCATTGACTCTGATATCCCTGGCGATCTTCTGGCCAAGACGCAGTATCGCATCTGTACACAGGAATGCTTCAGGAAGGGAAATGCGTCTGTTGGCGGAATCATCGAGCGTTCTTTCAAACCACTGTAAAGAAGCTGTCATCGGACCATTCAGGGCATCAATCATCAGATAGCGGGACAGCGAACAGATCCTTTCACAAAGCACCGGATTCCTCTTATAAGCCATAGCTGAAGAGCCGACCTGGCTATTCGCAAAAGGTTCACTCATGAAACCGTCATGCTGAAGCAGACGCATGTCATTGGCAAATTTATATAATGACTCGCCGATCCCTGACAATGCATTGAGGATCAGGATATCAAGTTTTCTCGGATAGGTCTGTCCGCAGACAGGAAAACACTCCTTGAAACCGAACATCTTCGCAAGTTTATTATTCAGAATATCGATCTTTTCCGTATCACATTCAAAAAGGTCCAACAGACTAGCCTCGGTTCCGGTCGTTCCTCTGCAGCCTAAAAACTTTATTTCTTCCAGGACATGGTCTACTTCTTTAAGATCTGTTACCAGATCCTGCAGCCACAAGGTAGCTCTTTTGCCTACAGTCGTAGGCTGGGCACTTTGAAAATGCGTATAGGCTACGATCGGTGTGTCTTTATATTGATCCGCAAACTGATAGAAATAACAGATCAGGCTCTGAAGCTGTTTTCTGATGTATAACAGCGCATCACGATAGATGATCAGATCACCATTATCGGTCACATAACAGCTTGTGGCACCTAAATGTATGATACCTGCTGCTTCAGGAACAGCCTTTCCATAGGCATAGATATGAGCCATGACATCGTGTTTAACTTCCTTTTCTCTTTGCTGTACGATCTCATAATCGATATCATCGATGTGTTCACCAAGCAAATCTACCTGCTTCTTACTGATAGGAAGTCCCAGTTCGCTTTGAACTTTGGCCAAAGCCCACCAGAGTTTTCTCCAGGTGCTGTAGCGATGATCACTGGAAAAAAGCTCATTCATGTAGGCGGAAGCATATCTTGATGATAAAGGTGATTCATAGGTCTTGCTCATATCTTCTTCCTCTTAACAGAATTAATTATAGTTTACTTTAACGGTAGATGATGCTTTCTCTTTCAGGACCAACGGAAATATAGGCAAGCGGACATCTTATCCCTTTTTCGATGAATTCGATGTATTCTCTGGCCTTTATAGGCAGATCTTCATATTTTCTGATATCAGAGATATCGCATTTCCAGCCGTCAAAATAACGGATGATCGGTTCAGCTTTATTCAGCTTGGAAGGAAACGGAAATTCGTCTGTTTCTTTTCCATCGACCAGATAAGATACACATACCGGTATTTTATCCATGTAACTCAAGACATCGAGTTTGGTTATGGCTACCGCATCACAACCTTGGACCTTTACACCGTATCTGGTGGCGACCACATCAAAAGCCCCCACTCTTCTTGGCCTGCCGGTCTTGGCTCCGTATTCGCTTCCGGCTTTTCTTAATTCTTCAGCTTCTTCATCAAACATTTCACTGACAAACGGTCCTTCTCCGACACAGGTCGAATAGGCTTTGGCTACACCGATGACCTTGTCAAGTTTCAGATCAGGACAGCCTGCACCGATCGGTGCATAGGAAGCCAGTGTGTTTGAAGAAGTGGTATATGGATAGATACCGTAATCGATATCTCTTAAAGAACCAAGCTGTGCTTCAAACATGATCCTTTTGTCTCTGTTTTCATTTAGATAGAGCGTCACATCACAGATGTAAGGTTTTATCTCTTCTATAGTTTCAAAGAATTCCTTTAATCTGTCTTTAGTATATTCTTCTCCCCCATAGGCTCTGATGATCATGTCTTTCCAGGCCATCAGATCTTCGATGTGCTGCATAAACAGTTCATCGTCGAATACTTCACCGGCCATGACCGTCTTTTTCTGATACTTGTCCGAATAGAATGGAGCTATGCCCTGCTTGGTCGAACCATATTTCTTGTTTGCCAGTCTATTTTCTTCAAGCACGTCAAGATCTACATGCCAGGGCATAAGTAAAGAAGCTCTTGAAGAGATCTTGAGGTTTTCCGGTGAAATAGGAATACTGCAGTCTCTGACAGTCTTCATTTCTTTAAGAAGACTGATCGGATCCAGAGCCACTCCGTTACCTAAGATGTTTACCACATTCTTTCTGAAGATCCCCGAAGGCAACAGATGCAAGGCAAAGGTTCCGAATTCGTTCATTACCGTATGTCCGGCATTCCCTCCTCCCTGATAGCGGATGACGATGTCATAGTCTGAAGAAAACAGATCGACGATCCTGCCCTTTCCTTCATCTCCCCAATTAACACCGACGATTGCAGTGTTGTTCATGACGTGCTCCTTTCCTAATCGACACCAAACAGCAGTTCAAGATAGGTCGGGAACGGCCAGAACTGACGGTCGGTGATCTTTTCAAGTTCATCGGCTGCACTACGCATCTGATCCATCAGAGGGATCATCACATCATGATAGTAGAATGCCTTCTGTAGAGCTGATGAGCCAGGAACCTTTTCAAGTGATTCCTCTGTTTTAATTATAGTCTCGCTGAGCCCTTTCTTGAGTGAATCTATTCTTCTGATAAGACCGGTTTCATAAAGATCTTCACTGTATAAGCCTGTTTCCTTGTAGGAAATAAGCGTACTTAAGAGTTCTTTTTCAAAAGCACTTACAGCCGGTATGATATCCTTCTTCAGCATGTCTACCATACATAAAGCCTCGATATTGATGGTCTTGTAGTATTTCTCAAGATAGATCTCATATCTTGAATGAAGTTCCGATTCAGAAAGTACGTTATTGTTTGTGAGTACTTCAACGTTTTTTTCATCAAGATAATGGCTCAAAGCCTCCGGTGTAGAGGAATAATTGCTCAGGCCTCTTCTTTCAGCTTCCTTGATCCATGATTCATCATAACCGTTGCCGTTGAAGATGATACGCTGATGTTCGTTGAGTGTCTTAATGATCAAGCTATGAATGGCAGTATTAAGATCTTCAGCCTTTTCCAGTTCATCCGCAAATTCCTTAAGTTCTTGTGCAATCACGGTATTTAAGATCGTATTAGGCGTAGAAATGGAAGCACTTGAACCTGGCATTCTGAATTCGAATTTGTTTCCGGTAAATGCAAATGGTGAAGTCCTGTTTCTGTCAGTGTTGTCCTTCGGGAATGAAGGGATCGTATGAACGCCGATCTGGATCGATTGACAGGCCTGATCAAATACCGTATCATTGACGATACTTTCCAGGATCCCTGAAAGCTCATCACCCAGAAACATCGAAATGATAGCCGGAGGAGCTTCATGTCCGCCCAGACGGTGATCATTTCCGGCTGAAGATACGGAGATCCTGATCAGATCCTGATATTCGTCTACGGCCTTGATTATGGCACACAGGAAAAGCAAAAACTGGGCATTCTCTGAAGGTGTATCGCCAGGATCAAGCAGGTTAACTCCGGTATCGGTCTTTAATGACCAGTTATTATGCTTACCAGAACCGTTGATATTGGCATAAGGCTTTTCATGAAGCAGACATTCCAGATCATGTTTCCTGGCGACCTTTTTCATGATCTCCATGGTCAGGTTGTTCTGATCGGCTGAAACGTTTACGGTCAAAAAGTTATTGGCCAGTTCGTGTTGGGAAGGTGCGACTTCGTTGTGTTCAGTCTTGGCCTGAATGCCTAAAGCCCACAGTTCCTCATTGAGGTCTTTCATGAATTCCTGTACACGAGTCTTTATAGATCCGTAATAATGATCGTTCATCTCCTGGCCCTTAGGAGGCATGGCTCCAAATAATGTTCTTCCGGTGAGTCTCATGTCTTCCCTTAAGTCATAGTATTTCTTGTCCACCAGGAAGTATTCCTGTTCAGCGCCGGCTGTCGCCTTGACATGGTCGACATCCTCGTTGCCAAAAAGATGCAGGATCCTCATGGCTTCCGTATTCAAAGCTTCCATCGATCTCAATAAAGGAGTCTTGTGGTCCAGGGCCTCTCCTGAATATGAACAGAAGATCGTCGGAATACACAGGATACCGTCTTTTATAAACGCATATGAAGTCGGATCCCAGGCTGTGTAGCCTCTGGCTTCAAAAGTGTCTCTTAAACCGCCTGACGGGAATGATGAAGCATCCGCTTCACCCTTGATCAGGTTGCTTGGTGAAAACTCCAAAGTGATCTTTCCGCCCTTGGCCGTCGAGACAAAACTTTCATGTTTCTCGGCTGTGGCCCCGCTTAACGGATGGAACCAGTGGGTAAAATGAGTCGCCCCGTTTTCAATGGCCCACTCCTTCATCGCCTTGGCGACTTCCTCAGCTATATCCTTATTCAGATAGGAACCTCTTTTGATGGTCTTATTCAGTTCCTGGTAGGTCTTTGCTGAAAGTCTTTTCTTCATCATTTCATCATTGAATACCTTGCAGCCAAATGTCTTCATAATGTCAGTCATAGTTTATTCCCCCTGTTTTTTATATTTTTGTGATCCAGCCATACGGATCTTCCATCTTTCCCCATTGAATGGATGTCAGTGTCCTGAACAGCTCATCACTGAAAGGACCTGTTCTGTGCTGATTGATGATCACACTGTTTGCCTCGTATGTGAGTTTTCCGACCGGTGAGATAACAGCAGCGGTACCGCAGCCGAATACTTCATTAAGTCTTCCTTCCTCACCGGACTTCATGATGTCGCTTATTGAAAGTTTCCCAACATGGACTTTTATGCCTTTTTCTTCACAGATATCAAGGATACTCTGCCTGGTTATGCCCGGTAATACGGTGCCCGTACAGGCAGCAGTATATAATTCGTGATCGATCATGAAGAAGATGTTCATGGAACCGACTTCTTCAACATATTTGTGTTCAATGCCATCAAGCCATAAAACCTGAGCATAGCCTTCCTTTTTGGCCTCCTCGCCGGCCTTGATCGAGATCGCATAGTTTCCTCCGCATTTGGCGAAACCGGTAAGTCCCGGAGCCGAACGGATGTCCTTTTCTTCCACATAGATATCGACAGGATTTAGTCCTGAGGCAAAGTAGGAAGATGAAGGAGAAGCGATGATCACAAATTTATAGGTCTTTGAGGCATGTACGCCAAGTCCGTTGTCTGTAGCAATGATGAATGGTCTAAGATACAGTGAATTGCCAAATCTGTATGGTGTCCAGTCTTCAGCTTGTTTTACATAAGCTTTTACACAATCAATGAAGTCTTCTACTTCGATCGGTGGTATAGCCATCCTTACAGCTGAGTTATAAAATCTTTTACCGTTGAGATCAATCCTGAAAAGATTGATACTCTTATCATCACATCTGTAGGCCTTCAATCCTTCAAAGATCTCTTGCGCATAGTGGAAGACCATGCAGTCAGGATTAAGACTAAGCGGATGATATTCAACGATCCTGGCATCATGCCAGCCCTTATCGGGGTCATAGTCCATCTCAAGCATCTTATCCGCAAATACCCTGCCGAATCCCAGTTCATCTTCATTTAAAACAACTTTCTTCTTTTCCTGTTTTTCAACTCTTATTTTCATATCATTCACCGCTTCTTCCGTAATTGCTTAGATATCTTGCACTAGGATCGCTTACCTTACAGCCTTCCCACTTCTGGTTAGGCAGCCAGTAATCGATGATCAGTTTAGCCATATCCGGATAATACTGTTCAAAGATCTCTCTGTATAAAAGACTTTCTTTGGTGTAAGGCTGACGATATACGTATTTCTTTCTTTTATCTTCAAATTCCTCATCGCTGTAATTTTCTTCAGCGTATTCTTTTAAGATCTCAACTAATGAATGACCTACCGCATCGGAGAAGGCTGCCTTATCCCTGAACAGGATCTCTTCAGGAAGGATCCTGTCTTTTTCAAAGGCGTGTCTTAATAGATATTTGCCCATATTGTATTTATTGAGTTTAAGTTCGGGATCGATGGACATTACATATCTTACAAACTTCAGATCGCCAAACGGCACTCTGGCCTCCAGTGAGTTGGCAGAGATACAGCGATCGGCTCTTAAAACGTCATACATGTAGAGTTCCCTGATCCTTTTTTCCTCTTCTTTCTGGAACTCATCGGCACTTGGCGCAAAATCAGTATACTTGTAGCCAAAGAGTTCATCGGATATCTCACCGGTAAGAAGTACCTTGACATCGCCTGTCTCTCTTATCTTCTTGCATAAAAGATACATGCCTATCGAAGCTCTGATCGTCGTGATATCCCAGCTTTCAAGAATTCGGATCACTTCCGGCAAAGCCTCTATAACATCTTCCTTAGTTATGATGACTTCAGTGTGTTTACTGCCGATGTAGTCAGCCACTTTCCTAGCATACTTGAGATCGATCGCATCTTTTTCCATACCAATCGAATAAGTCAGGATCGGTTTATCTTCCAGTTTCTGGGCGATCGCACATACAAGTGATGAATCAAGTCCTCCGCTTAACAGATACCCTATCTTTGCATCCGCATCCATTCTTTTCTTCACGCCATCGATCAGATAATCATGGATCTTGTCACAAGCTGTTTCGAGATCATCATCACTGTATTTTTCAACCTTTTCAATCTTCGTATAACTTACAAATTCGCCATCAAGATAATAGGAACCGATCGGAAACGGATGGATGTCCTTACAGAAAGGCATCAGACTTTCTGCCAGAGAACCGAAAGCGATCTTTCCGTTATCTGTATAGCCGTAAAACAGCGGTCTGATTCCGATAGGATCTCTGGCTGCCAGCCATTCATGTTTCATCTGATCATAGATGACCATGACAAATTCCGCATCCAGCATTTCAAACATCTTCAGTCCGAACTTTTCATATAACGGCAGTATGATCTCACAATCGCTCTCAGATATGAATTCATAGTCCTTTTCAAGTTCTTTCTTCAGTTTCCTGAACCCGTAGATCTCACCATTGCATACACAGGCCTTGTCATGAAGCCAGAACGGCTGCATGCCCTGTTCTGTAAGCTCCATGATCGCCAGTCTTTCAAAACCGATGATCCCGTCAGGAACTTCAACAGCTTCAGACTGATCAGGTCCTCTTTTGCTCAATGTTGAAAGACCTTCTTCAAACTTCTCTAAATCAGTTTCATGATCGGTCGATACCAGTATTCCGCACATATCAATGCCCCCTTAAACTAAAAACAGTCCTTATCCCCAAGGGACGAAGGACTGTCATACTCCGCGGTACCACCCAAATTATCGGTCTAATCCGATCACTTTACGATCGACTATCATCGATCTCCGATTCTAACGGTTCGGCTCCGTCGGTTACTACTATTGTTTCGTTCCGAAGCTCCCGGGTGTTCTTTCTTCAGCATCTCATACAGATTTTCCACTGTCATCTGCTCACTATCAATCGATTATCTGCTTACTTTTCCCGATCTCAACTTATGTAAATCATTATATTATTTTCTGAAAACAAGTCAATATATTTTCAGAAATAATTTTACAAAAGTTACTGTTCACAAACAAAAAGAAAAGATCATTTCGATCTTCCCTTATAGTTTAATCTACCTCATGTATATGTGACATCGTATGTTTTAAAGAGTGCGTGGATCAGTATTATGATTACCATGTGGAGGAGGGCTTTCTTCAAGACCTTGTGCCTCACAGATTCTACAGCTTGTACCTTTGTATTTATTTCCGCAAACCGGACAGTTTAAAAGCTTATCATAATCCTTGTCATCCTCGCTACAAGGAATAAAACTACTACAACAACCACCAGCTACCATATTCAGCTCTTCATAGCTCAGTTTCATGCCGGCTTTTTCAATGATGCTTCTTTTTTCAGATATGTCTTTTGCGTTATTTACCTGTTTTTTGAGATCGCCTATCAGTTTCATATTGTTATTTGTTCCCCTTATATATCTTTGTTTCCATCATAATATGGAAGCTATTATGATTTTTCTCTGTTTTACCGCGAAAACAGAAACATTATTTTATTCTGTTCATTCAGGTTTTTTAGTGGATGAGAAACATTATTGTGGTGAATAATGCTACATTAGAGGTCCCAGTCCAGCATCTATACTTTCTTGATTCAGCATTCGCCTAACACAATCGAATTCCGAACCGCTGTAGCGGCTTGAATAATTGGCGAATTCGCTTTTTGCTTTTTCGTAATCCCCTGATTCTATTGCTATTCCGACACAATTGGCATAGTGATCATGGTAATAACCTTCGCCTGTATAATAGTTGAAAGGACTGGAATAGCCCCATGGATTACCTGACCTCCAATATTGCCAACCGTCAATATACTGACCGCCAGCCACCATGTCCAGCTCATCATCGCTCAGTTTCATGCCTGCCTTTTCAATGATGTTTCTTTTTTCAGATATGTTTTTTGCGTTATCTACCTGTTTTTTAAGATTACCAATTAGTTTCATGATATTGTCAGTTCCCCATATTGATCCAGATCATTAATAACATCATAACATAGAGATTATAAGGACAATTCTTTTCCTTATTTGTACGATGAGTGTTTAGATTGTGGCAACAGATTAATACAGTGTTACTTTCCAGACTGATTTATACATAATGTACAAATAACCATGAAATGTCTGTAAGATCATATATCTCTTCCCTGATGAAACATCAATCATTCTTGACTATGTATCATATGACCCCACCCATCTGATACATTTATGTTCCAGGGCCCATGTTTCATATGGGTGCCTTTTGAAACATGATCTGACATGTATCTTTAGGGTATCACCTATTGAAACATCCTGCGAAAAACACAATCATCCGGTTGATGATGAGGATATAAAAAAATGCGGATCCAGTTGGTTTAGCTGTTTCCGCGTTTTTTCTATAGAAAAATAATTAAATTATTTGCAGATGTGAAGTTAAAAGCGTCATGTTTTAAAAACATTGATGTCAAGCACCGCTGTTTTTATCAGAATGTTCTGATTGTTTTTTCAGAGACTTATCAGGATATGGCAAGTTAGCTTCTTACTTCCACTTATCATTGATGAAATCGATCGCAGCCTGCAGATCATCACCGGTTTGATCGGTAAACTTCGTTTTAAAAGCACAATCAGTCTCCCAGCCTTCCTGCAAGGCCTTGATACAATAGTCTTTATCTTTACCCAAAGCCTTGTACTGTACCATCATTGCCGTCAATAAAGCATAACCGCCCAATTTGACTCTGCCGCCGCTTGCCTCACTGAGACTGTCCAGTGATAACTCATTTGCTTTCTTTTCTGTTGACATCTTTAGTATTCTCCTTTTGTCTTCTCTTATTTATACGATGGTTTCACGATGATGGAAACAGATTAAGATCTGCCTCACATCATAAACCCGGAACGATCCATCAGGTTTCCTGCTTAAGCTTCCGCAAAAAACAGGTCAGATGC
>Ga0310694_10005114_pt1 | contig 12592 bp, 11 predicted proteins | sample 174DNAGHGhighgp2_FD_203884 | JGI IMG/M metagenome (GOLD analysis project Ga0310694, IMG submission 203884) | Sheep rumen microbial communities from Palmerston North, Manawatu-Wanganui, New Zealand - 1742 DNA GHGhigh gp2 (v2) (version 2) | ecosystem: Host-associated > Mammals > Digestive system...
TATTCCCAGGTAACAAAAGATTCTGATGATATTCTTATCCATGGCTACATCTGACTTTCTTACAAAAATACTCGTTTTCACTTTCAATTCCAAGACCGGGTAGGGGAGTGGTCCTGGGCGGTTTGGGAGGTCTGGACCCTAAGTAGGGGACTATCAGAGCATGAAAAATCCCCGTCCAGCCGAAATGGCCGCACGGGGATCGAAAAGAGAGACCGCAGAACCAGTGTTCTAAACTTTGTAGTTCAGGCCACGATAGGTATATCCCGCTTCGAAGGGACCGTCGATATAGCGATTGCTTTCCAAACTCACATGGACGCAAATGCATTCCAGGTAATCAGCGCCGTATTCCCACTCGATAGTGGCGTAACCCCAATCATCAGTCTCTCTGTTAGCATCGACCCAGTTTCCCCGTGTAGTTCTTCCGGAAACCAAGGCATTCACACACGGCCAGTCGTCCCTCCCGTTCTTGAGAATTTGGACTGTTACTCGTTTTGTACTCATAATTTGAAATATTTAAGGGTTAGTATTTAAGTAATAAGGTCCTTCTGCGAAGGAGAATCATCTTAGCAGTAATAATGGCAGGACTCCTGTTCCGGGTCATCGATGGAAGAAACGAATACTCGTAGTTCCTGCTTTGCCTTCCTCCTGTCGATGTATGGAAGAGGACGACGGGAATGGTAATTGTCTTCGGTGTCGAACCGGCTTTTCTTCATTGTTTTACTCATGGCTATTGTCGTTTAGTTTTCAACTCGTTTTCTTTTGCTTTCTATCCATCAAGACATGAATGTGCTTGAAATCTACCAACCCGAGGTCATTATTTTTAAGGAATTCGTTTTTTATTAGACCGATCCGACGCCCGCCCCCCCGGGACTCTCAGGAGTCTGGGCACGAAGCCTCGGCACCATCCTTAATCCGGCCGCGACGAGAACTTCGGTGAGCGGACCTTCAGCGTGACGCGATACCTACCGGACGGAATGGCCGTATCGCCCTTGACTTTCATGGCGAGGATCTCCCTGGTCGACATGGATGCAGACAGGCCACGACATTTCCTTTCCAGGACATCACAGAAAGGACAGCCATCTAAATACAGATCCATGGTTTCTTCAGAGTTTGAAGACTCTTTGTCTTCCGTACAACCAAAAGACAGGAACTCCGTTATTAGCTACCAATCCCTGCATGGGATGGTTAAGAACAATTGAGGGAATCGACTGATAGTGATCAATAACTATGCGTCAACTCCCCCGTTCATTTTTGTTACACAATTTACGTTATGTTAACTAAATCCTCCCTATTCCAAGACAACTTCGTGTACCAGCTCTAAATAGTGGACACGAAAAATGATTAAAAACTGTTGATTAAGATTAAGGGTGGACTAATATAACACTTTTCGTTGGTGAAGATTCACAGAAACGGATATCAACTCGCTATGAACGAGATCCTGAACGAGAAACCACAGAACTCTTCAGACCTGTGTCGTCCAGTATGAACTCCTCTTCATAATCGAGCCTCATGACCTTGACAGGACGCCCATCTCCACGATAGAGGCGGCTGAGACAATTGACCTTTCCCGTATCCCGGAAGCCGCATTTCTCCAATACGCGCCCGGAAGCGGGATTGTCCACGAAGAAATCGCTCCAGAGCGTCAAGAATCCCTTTTTGTTGAAGCAGTATTGGACCATTCCACGTAGTGCCTCGGTGCAGAGCCCCTGATTCCAGAAAGGCTTGGCGACCCAGTATCCCAGCTCAGCGTCTTCTGGGCCGATTGGGATATTGCTTTCAGCCGCTGAATAATAACAGATGCAGCCGATGGCCTCCCCGGTCTCCTTTAGTTCAAGCGCCCAGGTATGGCCATTGGAAAAGATGTCCCGGATGACAGCAAGGCTCTCCTCGATACTCTGGTGGGGGGGCCATCCGGCCCTTTCCCCTACCTCCGGTTCGGAGGCATACTTAAAGAGTGCCCCGCTATCGGAACTATTCCAGGGACGTACCCAGAGCCGGGCGGTTTCGAAGATATGGTCTTTCCGTTCCATCTTCAATATCACTCTCCGCCTTGGAGCAGCCGCATGTACTCATCATAAGGGATTGTCCTTCCTCCCATGGATTCGAGATGATCCGTATGAAACTGGCAGTCGATCAGTTTCTCCCCTTCCGCATGCATCTTCCGCGCAAGGCTGACCAGTGCTAGCTTGGAAGTGCCCGGCTCCAGGGAGAACATGCTCTCTCCCGCGAAAACGCCATTCATATGGACGCCGTATAGTCCGCCAACAAGCTTGTCGTCCCTCCATACCTCGACGCTCTCGGCGATGCCCAAGTCATGCAGCCGTGTATACGCTTCGACCATCTGGGGCCCCAGCCAGGCGCCCTCCTCATGAATCCTGAACTCGCTGCAGTTGCGGATGACATCGCGGAACGCGGAATTGTACGTGATCCTGTAGATACCCTTGTTGAACAGGTTCCTGGTCGAATGGGATACGTGGATCTCCGATGGGAAGATGACAAAGCGATCGTAGGGGCAAAACCACTCGATGTCACCCTCCCGGAAGTCGAAGTAAGGGAATACGCCGTTTGAATAGGCCTCAACGAGCGTCTCCGGGGACAAGTCTTTCCCGACAGCTATGCGACCGTAACCGTTCCCTTTCTCGGGTTTCGGAAAAAGAGCGTTTATATTTCTGTTCCGTTCCATAATCTGGTGCTGTCCTTAGTTCTGCTTGACAGATCAACCATGTGTGCCAGTTCGAACCATTCCCGAAGGGCATTTCATATCCGGCTATTCTTCGGGCGTCTCCTGGAGCATCCTGCATAAGCGGATATTCTCTGTCTCATATTTCCTGTCAACCTTGATCAGCAGGATGGGTTGCATGGACCAGGTCTGGCTCTCCCCTACCCTTTCATTGTACGTAAAGACCAGTTCTCCGCTTTCCATGTGCAGGGATTCGGGCTCTAGGTCGGTTTGAAAACCCGTAACGGGATTCACCACAGCAATGACGAACTCCTTGCCGAAATCAATCGGTGTGGGTTTTCCATCGCCTCCCATAAAGGATGCCATGCCGAACAAGGAGGAGAACGCCTCCTCAGTATCTATTTTCGGATTGTCGGGAATGACCTGCCCGTTCTTGAAGAAATAGTTGTCAAGTTCCGAAAATGGGACATCCGAAGCGCCATTGCAGCTTACCAGGGCCGCTAAACTTACCAGGAGGGAAAGGATTCTTTTCATCGATATTATCATTAATCCCAAACAAGGAAATCTTTATAAAAGCAATTGTAAAGCTTGGCGAAGGAGAGCACATGCATTTTCATAATTATAGTTCTGCTTGTCATTGCCCGGTGTGATCATTTTAAACAAGTAAGTCTCGTGCTGATTTGTACGTGGAGGGGCAAATAAGGGCAACAGGTTAACGCCTCGGCAATCATCAATGAGAAGAGAGTTGTCGCTATTAAAATCTATGATAGAAACGAAGAAATAGCCGCCGTGGATGCGGGGATTGCTGTTGTCTCCGATATAGATTACGTATGAATGCCCATTGATGGAGATCGAATAACCCAAATGGTTGTTTCTTCTTGGAATTCCTTTTGTATAAATCTGGAACCTCTTCACATTAACTTTTGAATCAAGTTTCTCCCTTTTGAGATTCTCCAAGCCGTAGATTGTCATTTGTGCAATTCTCAACAAGTCGGTACCGGTCTCCTTATGTTTATCATAATACTCCTTAACTGCGTCTATCTTTGAATCAATACTATGGATAAGCTGATTGAAATCCTTCTCAGGGAACTTCGCATTTAAAATGATTCTAAGTGCTTCATTCTCATTCTCGAGCAAGAAGAATTTCGCCTGTAAATAATTGACATATTGGGAAATAGCGCTGTTTAGGAACACTTGGTTAGGCATCTCCGAGAGCAGTCGGGAAAGCGAGCCAGACAACCACGGCAATAGATTGTACTTGTAGGACATATTGACAAATCTTTCCCGAAAATCCGGCTCATAATCGCAATCATCGATAGTCCAAGAGACCTCACCGGGGTCTTGACCTTCAGAAGAGAGGTATACGACAAATATCTGTTCTTTTCTGTATCCCTCTGCCATTAAATGTTCTATGTAACGGGCCAGTTGACTCTCCTGTTCAACAGCATCGTTTATCTTGTTCTCGAAGATAATCGCATATTTCCCCCGTTCAGAAACAAGTAAATCTATACGCCCATTCGTGTTACTGCAATTCACTTCAGGTTTAATGTCCGGAGATCCCACAGGAATTGCATTCCAAACGGGCATCCCCGTCTCCCCGTAAATCGAATCCAACAGCGACTTCAAAATAGGATAATCATCACCGGAGCGGAATTCCAGGAACTTTTGAAGAATACGGGTATGGGCATTTTCACATACTCTTCTCCTGTCTTTTGCGATAGTTCCCTTTCCACTATCGTCATGAATGTGGACCTCTTCCAAAAGATTGATGTGATAAGGATTCTGCAGTCTTTGTGAAAGGGTGTTTTTAATTTCGGTGAGGAACTGTTGGGTATTGTCCCCTGTTTGAGTGTCGCGAGCCATTGGAACAGTGTTATTACGCAAATATAGCCATTTTGCCATATTTTGGCAAACGTGTTTGGGTTTTCCAAGTATTTTGACATATATTTGCTGCCCAAAATCACAAATAACATATAACTACAATGGATGGATAAGGTATAAACTCTTGTCCTGGGTCATCGTCACTTATTTAATACACTTTTAAACTATCAAATACCATTATATATGAAGAGAGTTATTGTTTTCAGAGTTGAGGATGTTCTGGTTAAGGATTTCAACAAACAGGATATTCTCAAAAGGGCCATCTCCATCGAAACCAACAAACTCAAGAAGAGTGTTGGGTTGGATGTTCTGGAGAAGGAGTTGAAAAAGAAAGGGAAAAATGATGAGGATTGTGATGTGTTGAAGGAGGAGTGTGTTGAGAAGTGGAGAGAGATTGAAGGAAAAGTGAAAATGAAGGAAAAGGAAAAGAAGGAATGGGTGGAAAAAAGAGAAAGGGTATTTTTTGAGAATGAGTTTGAAAGAAGTAAGTTCAAGAATGGTGTTGGAGAAATCATGAGGGTTTTGAAGGGAATGAAGGAGAAAACGAAAGTGGAGATTGTGTTTGTAAGTGATTATCGGAAAAGTAAGGTCTCTTCAATGGGATAAATCTTACGATCGGCGCAGATGACCCTAGACACCGGCTGGCACGGTTCGCCTTTTTGATATGGGTTTGCCCGTTTCTGTACGTACAACTCATGGAAGACTAATTATTTTGGCATCAAAACCCGCTGCAAGGATTTCCTTGATCTATTTACTATCATAATATGAAGTTTATCTAGTATTAAGTATAGTAACTTTTTCAGATAAATTCATGGTAAGTGCATCCTTGGTCTTCACAAATGTAGCGATTCTTCTCAATGTTGGCAAAACAGGTGAAAGATTTCGAAAGAGTCCAGGTATAAGGTCAATGAATAAACGCAGAAAACAAACATGAAGCAGAACAACATGCTGGGTAAGGACGGCCTTACCGTAACAAGTGCCAATCACTTGGCAAACATTGCCAAGGAGATGTACGAGGCTCTCGTGAGCAGGCTTGAGTCTCTGAGATTCTACTCAAGGGATTATATGCTTGCCATAGCGGGCAAGACTTTCAGAGTGGAGAATGAGTCTGAGAAAGCCGAACTTGAGACCCTTGCCATTGGTCTCAAGGAGATCGGAACTCTCAAATCCCTTATTGCCTACCTGAGGGAAGGTATCAAGGCAAAAAACCAAATGAACACAGACTTTGCTTTTGAAGAGCATATTGAAGAGCTTATCAAAGCGGGTCGTGAGGACCTTGAAAGACCCGAGGCGAAGAAGGAGGTCACTTTTGAGGAAGAGTTGGCCAAGCTTTCCGCAGAACAGAAAGCAAGGTACTATGCCCTTGAGGCAAAGTGTGCCACCATTGGCTCATTTATTCACCCTGACGGGGCATTTGCCAAGGCCCGCAAGGAGTTCTTGGAGCACACGAAAGACCCGATCAAGGTAGTCGGGAAAGGCCAAGAGGCAGAAATCAATACTTTCTCAAGCAGTTTTACGGCCGAGCAGATTGACTCTGTATTCTTTGAACTTCAGAAGGAATACAGAACCATCCAAGCCGAGTTCAACAAACTCAAGGCCGAGGTGGATGAGAAGGTGGCTGAAGCCAATAAGCAGATTGCAGCTGATGCCTTGAATGCCACGAAGCTTTGGCTTGACACCAAGAAGGTGGAAAGAGCGCTGTATGACTCCGAAGTGAAGGCACTGAAGATTGTGGTTCCTCAGAATCTGAGGGAGGTGTATGAAAGGGTGAATGCCGTTGCAAATGCCAAGTAGCATTCACACCTTCCATTCATTAGCTCTTTGAAATATTGTCCAGGACCCAGGCCGCCGGTTTAGGGGGCTGAAAGTCCGAATATGGATAGCCGAGGGGAGTTGATTTCCGGCATCGATCATCAAGAAGCAGGACCGGCATCCGGTGGTTCTCGAAGTTGCCCTATAGACAACGGAAAAGCTATCTGGCCCGGTTCCGTCTTGATTCGCCATGATTTCCGGACGATGCAATTTCTCCAAGCGGCCGAAAGCCAGGTTGATAAGCTCAATTGCATTCCCACATGGGAGCAACCCAGGCCGCGTTAACAAAAATGGCTGACTTTGCTATCGCACTCGATCTCGAGTCGTCCGGGTTATTGATAGGGCTCTTGTCAATGTTCCCCGAGCGCTATCCATAGGTCAATATATTCCTCCGGTCGGAGCCTGCCTTTACCAGGTGCTCCGACCGGTTTTCTTCATAACAACACCATCAAATAACGATTGGGTGATCTATCAAAGAAACGTATCCCGAGTATGGCCAAGGCCTATTTGATGCTTATTCGTAGATTGTCTTTTTTTATACATCATCGTCATCTTTTTTTTCGTATCTTTGTAAAGATACCACAGAAGCGATAAGAATAACACTGCAACTACTGTTCGTAGTGTGCATATGTTTCAAGACTAATAATATGGATAACCTTAAAACGTTATTGGACAATAATGATTTGACATCTCTTAAGGAGATGACGAATGATTTCTTTGTCGCTGCGGAAGGATATGGGAACAAGCTGAAGCTTTCCATAGCGGTGGCAACGATCATAACAACGTCACTTTCCCTGTTACGGTCTGTCGACACGGAGTCTTTCATCTCAGAGCTGAGGGACAAATTGAGCAAGGTTGAAGCAGATGTGGCGGTCTCGAGGGAAGTCCATATGGACCATCTTCGTCTTGACAATGAAGTCCGTTCTGCTCTGTGTAAAGATGGTGACGCCCTTTTTGATGCGTTGGAAAGAGACATCCGTGATGCTTTGATGAGAATGGATACTTCCCTGAAAGAGCTCATCCTGCTCCGAGATAAACTTCCCATGTCCAAGGTCGTTGATGGCCGGAAATAGGATATGTCATCGTTGAATCTACTCGCTCTTTGGCGCACAGGGACCAAAGCTTTGGGGCCCGGGGTGAGGTATTGCATCTGGACCCAGGGCTGTCCTTTCAACTGTAAAAGTTGTACCACACCGGAGGGAAGGCCCATCACGGAGAAGATGCTGATTGATCCGTTGGAACTTGCGGATGACATTGTATCGAGGAAGCAAATAACCGGGATTACCATAAGTGGAGGAGAACCTTTTCTCCAAGCTCAACCGCTAGCCGTGTTATTGAAAAAAGTAAGATCCCTCCGCCCCGACATGGATGTCCTTGCTTTTTCAGGGTATAGATATGAGGATTTGGTATGGGAGCAGGCCCGTGAACTCCTTTCCCAGTTGGACCTCTTGATAGATGGGGAGTATGTCGAATCTTTGAATGACGGCATCGGACTGCGGGGGTCATCCAACCAACGTTTCATTTTCCTTTCGGACCGCTTAAAGTCATTTGAGGAACAGTTCGAGAATGGCCCCAGATCATCTGAAATGATTATAACCGATGACGGTTTATTCACAATAGGAATTCCAAAACATAATCAAAGAATATGAGTGCAACTTTTACTGCATTTCCTGTCGCGGTATTAGCAGGAATTGGACATGTCATCACGAGAAACCGAAGAAATCGTCACAACGATTTCGATAGTGCTTTGCGTCGGGCGGAAAGAAATGCCGAGAGAATGATTGAGGAGAACCGCCGGCATATGATGGAGGAGTTTGACATGGCGGTGGACTATTTGTCCGATGAGATGGCAGAGATGGACAGAAACCATCGCGAGGCCATGTCCGATCTTTCGGATAGGGTGTACAAGGATTTGGCACACCAGAGACAGGAGTTTAACAGGCAGATGGCAGAGTCGGACCGCAGGCACAGGGAGGACATGGACCGTCTGGAGGACTCCATACACAAGGATATGGCCAAGCAAAAGCAGGAGCTAGTAGACCGCATCGAGACTCGTTCCCGTGAGCTTCATGATAGGATCAACAACGTGACAAGGGTCATGGAACAGAACTTCAAGGAGCAGCGGCAGCAGATACAGAGGGTTAACCAGCGCGTCAACACGCTCTTTGAGCGAATTGCCCAGGAGGAAGGTAGGATGCAGGAGGTCGTTGACTCCACCGTAAAGCTGTTCGATGCCGTTTCAAATCGGACGCCGGTAGAGGTATTCACGCCAACCCAGTACCAGCGTATCTCTGCCAGGTTGAGGGACCTGGCACAAAGCAATGATCCGGCCGCATCCAAGATTGCTGTTTCAAGAGAACTGTGTTACAAGATCTGGGAGATGGAGGAGGATGCAATCCTTGCCAAGGCCCGGCATGATGAACTCTACTACCTTGCAGATTCGCGACTGTCTGCTGTCATGGAGTCTGCAGAAGCCAACCGTCGCTTTCCAGTTGAGGCAAACGACGAGGAGTCTTATGATCTTGAGACTGATTTTTGGACGAGGGGTGAATACTTAAAGACCCTTAATGAACTGTCAACACTCAGGTCTGAACTCGACTCGGATCCGGATCGTATTCCTGATAGCCGGTTGGAGGAAATCTGCGAGCAGATCTCCGAACTTGAGACCAAAACCATTGGACTCGTAGAAGAGGCCATTCGCAGGAGTTTTTTGTCCAGGCGCAGGCTCGAGATGTCCGTTGACATCGTGCAGGCCCTTCAAAACCAGGGATGGCAGATCAAGTACGAAGACGGGAAAGCGGATATCAATTATCTGGGTGGAGAGACAGAGAACGACATACGGGAATCCGTTTATTCAATTCTGACAGGGCCGGAGGATGAGGAACTGACAATCATCGTTGGGCCCAATGCGGATGAGACGGAGAATCTGATTACTTTCCATAGGAATGATGATCGCATCCTCAGTCCCCAGCAGTACGAAAGGAGTCTGGATGATATTCGTAAAGAGATCGAACAGAGCGGCTATGTTTTAAGCCAGGGAAAGTGCTGCAACAAGGACAAAGATGACAATCCTATCCCGGAGATGAGGTCCCCGAGGTTCCTAGATGGGAAGGGCGCTACAAAAGAATTGAAACAAAGGATGAGATAGCATGCCCGTAGAAAGGATAAAAAGGCTTCAGATAGATGACCGGGGACTCTTCACTGGGGTTTTCGGAAAGCTGGATGATTATTATATCGATAATGATTTAAGGAGATATACCCTTATCCAAGAGTTGTACCTGTATCTGACGGAGGAAGGGTACCTCACGGTATTCTATACACGTGACCAGAATTTCTTTACTTTCAAGGAGAAAGATTTAGCAGAGCTGTTCTCTTTGCAGCATTCTGCGGAATCTAAAACGCCAAAACGCACCAGCTTCCTTTCCCAGATAAAAAGTCCTTTCACATCCGGCGTGAGCAGGGGTCTTCGCATCAAGACAGATAACGAAGAGTCCAATGCTCCTCTTGCCCAGTCGGGCGCGGCAGAGAATCAATATCCTGGAATAGGAAAGGCCGAAACCAAGGGACTTGGCACTTTTTATTTCCTACGGAAACGGGAAAGGGTCCTAGATTTCATTTTCTCCTATTCTGACAAGTATCCTGACAAGAAGGTCGCTCTAGTTTTCCCGTCTTCAAAGACTGAAGAGTTTTCAAATGATAAGGATATCTTAACCAAGTTCCTTGTAAGAAAGCAAGACTCCCTTCTGTCAGAATCACATTTGAGAATCCTGGCGCTTTATGATTCGGAAAACGTTGTCAACCTTAGAAACGATTTCGACCATGAGCGGGGATTCTTCTATGATAGAGTATTCAAGAATATTCTATTCAGCAACGAGAGCGAGACGAATATACTTGATGAGGATCTCTTCCTGGTTGGGGAACCGAGGTTGGATGAAGTCCGGAATTGTCTCAATCGGAAACGTCTCGTGGATGGTGTCGACAAGCTGCTCTCCCCCATCCCATTTGAGAAGTTGTCACATATCTTATGGCAATTGGAGAAAGTTGAAACTGATAAAGGGGATCGGCCGATACAGTTTATCTCCGAACTGGATTCAATGGATAGTGAAGCTTTATCCAAAGTCATTTCGGGATTGAATACTGATTCTTTCCGTGACAGGTTGAATGCCCTATATGGCATAGAAGACATCAGGAAACAGTTTGACAAATACGTCAATCTTTTCAAGGCGTCTAAACGTAACAGCCGCAGCTCCTTCCGTTTTCGTCCTCATATGCTTTTCCTCGGTCCTCCCGGAACCGGGAAAACCACAGTTGCAAAACTCTTTGCCGGAGCGCTTGCGGAGGAAGGTCTTCTTGAACGCGGGCATTTGATCACGGCAACCGTTGGTGACCTCGTGGGACAATATGTCGGAGAAACCCGTATCAAGACGGCTGCCGTCTGCGAGAGAGCCCTTGGAGGAGTTCTTTTTGTAGATGAGGCATATGGGCTTTATAATCCTACAACGGAACACAACTATGAGAAAGAGGCCCAGGAAGTTCTGCTTCAGTATATGGAGAACCACTCTGACCTTATTGTCATCTTCGCTGGTTATAAGGATCAGATTATGGAGTTGTTGGAGAAAGGCAACCCTGGTCTCAAGAGCCGTTTTAACATCGATCTCTCGTCTTTTGAGTTCCAAGAGTACACTCCAGAGGCTTTGTTTGAGATAGCTTTGCGGAATCTTCGGGGTTACGAACTGACAGAGTCCTTCAAGACGGCCTTGAAGCGCGTCATTACATATCAGTACCAGCATCGTGATGACAAGTGGGGTAATGTTCGAGAAGCGGAGAATCTTGTTGGAGCTATCATGGCGGAGTATTCATCGAGGGGTGATTCGGGTCCTGTCACGGAAGACTATATTCCGGAAGAGAAGCGTAGACAGGTAGATAACTCCACCCTCAAAATGGATTCGGTGCAGGATCTGTTGGGAGAACTGAACAAAATGATCGGCCTTCAGGAGGTTAAGACCACAATAGAGGACATTATCTTTAAGGCCATTGCATCTCGAAGATTGATGGAAATCCGAGGGACTTCAGAAATGTCTATGGTTGATTTGAATTTCGTCTTCAGCGGGCCTCCCGGGACCGGCAAGACTTCTGTTGCCAGATTGTTGGGACGGATACTCAAGTCCGCCGGCATCCTTCCTTCTTCGGAAGTGATCGAATGTGGAAAGCAGGACATCATACGCCCCGAAGTGGGAGGAACCAGCAAAAGGGTTGAAGATCTCTTCAAGCAGAGCATCGGAAAGGTTCTTTTCATTGATGAAGCCTATTCTCTCATGGATTCGATGGACGCAATCAACACCTTCGTCCATTGTATGACAAAACAAGAGTATAAAGGGAAGTTGTCCATTATTCTTGCTGGTTATCCATTGGAAATGAAGGCATTGCTTGACAGGAATAGAGGAATGAGTCGACGTTTTGGTTACTTTCTGAATTTTGAGAATTATTCTAATGATGAGCTCTGGGAGATATTCAAACTGAAAGTCGCGGCAACTCATATGTTGATGGATGAGGATTCTTGTAAAGGGCGCGCAATCAAATGGTTCTCCGGTCTTGTCCGTGACAGGAATTTTGAGAATGCCGGGTGTTGTGATAAGCTGTTGGAGTTGGTTATGTCCAGATGGGGCAGACGGACCGCTCTTTTATCAGCTCCTACCAGAGCCGAGATGGAGACTCTCATCGCTGAGGATTTCCCAAGTTAATCACCGACCTATTCACAGGATATGGGAAAAGATTTCGAAAAAGATTTGGATGATCTCTTCAATAGGGATGATCTACTGACAAAGGAAGTTGAAGTTGTCACTGATGCTGATTGCTCGGTATACTGCGACGGTGAATTGATTTCTAACTTGACCGCCGATGTTCGCAAGACTATCAGGGTGAGTGCGGGGAAACACGAATTCGTATTCAAGACCATAGAAGGTCGAAAAAAGACCCGGTCTGTTGAGATTGGAGATATCCCGGTGAGTATCTCCGTAGATGGGTTGTCTGTACCGCCACCCCAACCCGTGATACCGGCTCCCAAACCTCAACCGAAAACTGTTACGACCCCAAAGGAGTCCACTGCCACAAAAAAGAAGAGGAAAAAGAAGAGGAAGAGGCGTGGTATAGGTTGGGTTGTAGGAGGAATTGCAGTTTTACTCTTATTGATTCTTTTTCTCTTTGGGATTTTTGGTGGAG
>Ga0310694_10005115_pt1 | contig 12587 bp, 11 predicted proteins | sample 174DNAGHGhighgp2_FD_203884 | JGI IMG/M metagenome (GOLD analysis project Ga0310694, IMG submission 203884) | Sheep rumen microbial communities from Palmerston North, Manawatu-Wanganui, New Zealand - 1742 DNA GHGhigh gp2 (v2) (version 2) | ecosystem: Host-associated > Mammals > Digestive system...
TCTGGCAGTTACAGCATCTTCAACATATTCCTGTTGATGCTCTTCTGGGGCGGGCTCATCCTCGACAAGTGCGGCATCCGCTTCACTGGGCTACTTGCCACCGGGATGATGCTCGGTGGTGCGGCAGTGAACTATTATGCAGTGCAGTATGTCAGCCCGACGGATTATACCGACCTTCCCTTCACTCTTTTCGGGTTGATACCCTCCCATATGAAAGTCCAGGTGCTGATATCCGCCCTTGGTTTCGGTATGTTCGGCGTGGGTTGCGACATCACCGGCATCACCGTTTCCAAAGTGGTGACGAAATGGTTCACAGGCTATGAGTTGGCCTCTGCAATGGGTGTCCAGGTTGCGATGGCCCGTTTGGGCACGGCAAGTGCCATCAGCATGAGTCCGGTGATAGCCAACGCCTATGGTCTGTCGGCCCCTCTCCTGGCTGGAGCAGCCTTGTTGTTGATGGGTTTTGTGATGTTCATCGTGTATCTGATGATGGACTCAAGAGATACTAGGGCTGCTAGGAATACTAGTGGTACTAGGGATACTAGTGGTACTAGGGATACTAGTGAATCTAGCAAAAGCGATGAGAGTTTCACCTTCAAAGATTTGCTCCTCATACTTCGCAATCCCGGCTTTTGGCTGATAGCCATCCTTTGCGTGTTATTCTATTCCAGCCTTCGTCCCTTCCTGAAATTCGCCAGCGACCTTCTGGTCAACAAATACGGCATCGACACGGTGGCGGCAGGTTGGATAGTCTCCATCCTTCCCTATGGCACCATCGTGCTGACGCCTTTGTTCGGTCTGACCTATGACCGTTGTGGCCGTGGCGGTCTATTGATTTTTATCGGCTGTGGCATTGTCACGCTCTGCCACCTCCTTCTTGCCCTCCCCATCCTTCAATCCACGTGGTTCGCCTCTCTGATGATGCTGCTTTATGGCGTCTCCTACTCCCTCGTCCCGAGCGCGATGTGGCCCAGTGTTCCCAAGATTGTGCCGCTGAAGCAGTTGGGCACAGCCTATAGCATCATCTATTTCGTTCAGAACATCGGTTTGATGCTTGTCCCCATGCTGGTGGGCAACGTCATCGGGTCACACACCGACAGTACCGGGCACGTTGATTTCACCATTCCCATGCTTGTTTTTGCCGGATTTGGTGTTGGAGCCACCGTCTTCGCACTGCTTCTCATGCGTGTTGACAAACAAAAAGGCTATGGCTTGTCGGAAGCGAATGTAAAAGGAGAAAAGAGCAAGTAGTCAGGCCTATCCCGACCAATCACAAGAATGAACAAGAAAAAGAACAAGACCTTGGATTTTGAATTGAACCAATTTTTCCAACAGATGGATGATGCCCAGGAGCGTTTGGAGCTTTTGGAGCAACTGGTCACGGAGTTATGTGAACAGCGCAAATACTTGAAATCCCTATCTCAAATCACCCAATCCGAATTGGAATCCTTTGAGTCACAACATGCGAGCCTGAAGGAAAAGTATGAGCAGTTGGAGAAAGAGTTCGCTTTTGTGGTGGAAAAAAAAGATGATCTGTCAAAAGAGCGTGACAAACTGCTTACCGAAAACAAGCAATTGAAGGAGCAACTCCACCAGATAGAGCAGGAGAAAAAAGACTTGCAGATGAATGCAGTCATGAAAACCATGGACACCAAGAAGGTAACCGATGCCATAGAAGCCATAGACGCTTTGGAAGCTGAAGCCATGAAAGCCATTGATGCCCAAGAAGCTCAGGAAACCATAGTTGCCATCGATGCCATAGACGCCAAAGACGCTTCTGAAGCCAATGAGCAGATAGAAGCCATGGATGTGGAAGCTGAAGAAGAAACGGCTTACCTGGATGCCATCGAAGAAGAAGAAAAAGCAATGGTAGAAGCCCTGGATGCTTTTGAAACGAAAAAGGTGACGGAAGCCTTTGATGCGATGGATTACATCCATACGATGGAGGCTATGGAAGACTTGGATTCCACGGAGACTGTAGAAGCCACGGAAACTGCGAAAACCACGGAAACTGCGGAAACCACGGAAGTCACGGAAACAGTGGAAGCCACGGAAGCTGCGGAAGCTGCGGAAACTAAAAAAATCCAAGAGCAAGAAAAGGCCTCCCCCAAGAAAAAGAACCGCAAGAAGAAAAAGAAGACCCCGCCACCTTCCATTAGCCCAGGCCAATTGTTTTTCTCTTTTGATGACTAAAATCTTCGGGCGGGCACAAGACCCGCCCCTACGATTTCAGGGAATGGCTTACACAAACCTTACTTGATTGTCATGACGGGTTTTTGGCTTGCTCCTTGAAAGCATTTTTGATGTCGGAAAGTGTGACTTCCATGAGTTGCTTGTCAGTGACCTTTCTCTCTTGCGAGAGCCGGTTAGCCTGACATTGAATGGCTTTTTCAAAGAGGTTTCTCACATATCTTGCATTGCCGAAGTTCCTGGTTTTGTTTTTCACCACATATACGAGTTCGTTTTTCAGATAATCAGCGGCCTCGTCGGTGATAGTGTATTCGTTTTTGCGCAAGTAAAGGCGGAAGATATCGAAAAGTTCCTGAGGTGTATAGTCAGGAAAATTGATATACCTGTTGAACCTTGATTTAAGTCCCGGGTTCGACTCGATGAATTTTTTCATTTCATTGGTGTATCCGGCAACGATGACTACCAATTTGTCCCTGTCATCCTCCATTCTCTTGAGCAATGTGGCCACGGCCTCGTCGCCATAGTCCTGTTTCGACCCCGACTGTGTGATAGCATACGCCTCATCTATGAAAAGCACTCCGTTTAGTGCCGAGTCACAGATGGCGTTGACCCTTGGTGCCGTCTGTCCCACATATTGTCCTATCAATCCTGAGCGGTCTGTTTCCACAAGATGTCCTTTTTTGAGGATGCCCAAATCCTTGTAGATGCGAGCGACGATTCGTGCCACGGTGGTCTTTCCTGTTCCAGGACTCCCGGTGAAAACGAGGTGATAAGACAATTTTGGGTTTTTCAATCCCTTGCTCTCTCTCATTTTCTGCACTTTGACGAAATTTGCTAACGAGCGGACCTCCTCCTTCACCGATTCCAATCCTACAAGTTCGTCAAGTTCCTCATAAGGATCCCCTTCGAGTGGTTCGTTCACCACCACGCTATCTTCCTTCTGAGTCCCTTTCTTACCATTATCCTTGGTGTCAAAGCGGTATTTTCTTCCTTTTTCATCACTTCCCTCACCATCCATGACCAATGTCTTGTCGTCTTCTTCGCTTTCGTCATCCGTGTTTCCAACTACCAAGGTGAAGAGTGCCATGACCACGAAGATTGCGGTGGCGCAACAGATGATGATGGTGATTTGCTTGTTGGTGAATGGTTGTTTCATAAGAATTTCTTTTTGTTAAAAGGGAATTAAAAAGGAGTTCTCCCTCGCCCCCGGCCTGCGGCCACCCCCTCTCGGGCAGAGGGGGAGGAGTTAAAGGGACAAATGTTCACAATGTGTCATCGCTGATGTTTGTCACGACTCGGTATGACTCGAGGAAGATGGCATATGCGAAAAGCGGAACCATCAGGCATGCGATGTCACCATAGTCGAACGTCCCCGGAATGCATCCTGTGGCTTGCATCATTTCAGCCATTGTCCCGATGAGAGGTATGACCGCCGCTGCCGACAACCGACACCTCTTGGTTTGCCTGTAGAGCCACCCATCGATGACCATGATGTATGCTGTGGTCCACAAGCCGTTGGGCAGGCAGTAGACGACGAAGTCAGGCAGTATTACTTTTCCCACCATTTCCCTCCATCTGTCGACATCGGAAGAGAGCCCAATGGTTTCCACCACCTTGAACATCAGTATGTTTTGTGGTCGGAAGAGCAAGTAAATCCCCCCGCCCAAGACGAGTAGCAATATGCCGACCAGCCCTTCCACCACGGTCCTCATGAGTCATACCTCCACGACCAATCCGTCGTATGCCAATTCCACCCCTTCCGGCAGTTCTTCACTGGTTTCTTTATGTCTTCCGATGCCATGCGACATATGTATGACATAGGTGTGCTTCGCTCCTACGTTTTTGGCAAAGGCTATGGCGTCTTCCAATGATTGGTGCGAATGGTGTGGCTTGTTTTTCTTCAGTGCATTCACCACGAGCGTCTCCACCCCATTGAGATATTCCATCTCTTCAGGTTCGATGGTCTTCATATCAGTGATATAAGCCAACTTGCCAATGCGGAATGCCATGATAGGCAACTTCCCATGCATGACGACGAAGGGAATGATGGTGATGTTGCCCACTTGCAGCGGTACATGTGGAGTGATTTCCTGCAAGTTGAGCAGCGGTACGCCTGGATAAGGGTTTTCAGCAAAACAATATGGTATGGTGTCGTGAAGTGCTTTCACTGTTTTTTTGTCAGCATAGAAGTTGACAGGTCCGAAGACACAGAAGGGTCTGATGTCGTCGATGCCCGCCACATGGTCGAAATGGTAGTGTGTGAGCAATACGGCATCTATGGGTTTGAAGTCAAAACCCATGATTTGCTGTCGGAAATCAGGTCCGCAGTCAATGAGCAGCCTTGTCTCTCCCTCTTCGAGCAGTGCAGACGAACGAAGTCTCTTGTCATATTTGTCCTTGCTCTGGCACACTTCACAACTGCATCCCACACCGGGCACGCCACCAGATGTACCAGAGCCAAGTATGGTAAGTTTCATACAAGTAGAACTTTAGATAATGTTGACCTCAGTGAATATCTTGATGCCGAATTTCCCCAGCACATCCTCCCTGATGGCCTCGCACAAATTCAGCACCTCCATGCCAGTCGCTCCGCCTTTATTGACGAGCACCAATGCCTGTTTGTCGTGTACGCCCGCCCTTCCGAGAGAACGCCCTTTCCATCCACATTGCTCGATGAGCCACCCTGCAGGTATTTTCTCATGTCCCTCATCGATATAATAATGCGGCATTGACGTGTATTTTCCCGCCAGTTCCACATACTTATCCCTGGAGACGACAGGGTTGACGAAAAAGCTTCCCGCATTTCCTTCCACCTCTGGGTCAGGTAGCTTGGCATTTCTGATGTCTATGATGGTTTGCCTCACCTGCCTTGCATTGGGTTTGTCCAACCCTTTGAGTTTGAGTTGGTCACGAATGTTTCCATAGTCGAGGACAGGATTGAATGTTTCAGAAAGCCTGTATGTGACAGCAGTGATGAAGAATTGGTTTTTCCATTCATGTTTGAACTTGCTGTCCCTATATCCGTATTCACATTCCGACTTGGGGATGGTGACTCTTAGTCCCGTGTTTATCTCCACAGCCTCGATGCTCCAGATAAGGTCTTTCACCTCGACCCCATATGCTCCGATGTTCTGCACGGCAGTTGCTCCCACGTCTCCCGGTATGAGTGAAAGGTTTTCCGCCCCATGCCATCCGTGGTCGACACTGAAAGCCACGATATCATCCCATATTTCTCCCGACCCGCATGTGATGTACACAAAACCATTGTCGCACCGGCTCTCCACTCCTTTGATAGCAGAGCGTATCACAACCCCTTCGTAGTCACGTGTGAACAGGATGTTACTCCCCCCTCCAATGATGAGCATTGGAATATCGTCGTTATCAAAGGAGCAGAAGAAGTTGGTAGCCTCATCGCGGCTTTCCAATTCGACGTATCTATTGCACGTAGCGTCTATTCCAAACGTGTTGTGCTTGATCAGGTTGTAATTCTTGATGTCTTTCATGGCCAATATGTCATTCTACGATTTTCACGAGTTTCCATTTTCCATTCACTTGTTTGAACGTCATGTCAATCTCCAAGCCATTGGAAAGACCTCTGATGACAAAGATCTTCCGATTTGAAATGTTGTACTTTTGTCCATATATGACGTTGTAAATGGTATCATCAGGAAGGATGTATGGTTTGAACTCTTCCCATTGGTCAGGATGGAACTCCCCCTTCATCATGGCATAGTCGTCCTCTGGGTCAGGAATGGTAGCGTCGACGGGATCATTCAAGCTTTGGATTTGGAAGACGGAGTCAGAAGCAAATTGCTCATAAAAAGAGAGAAAGGATTTGTTCTGATTCTGGTACATGGTATTGTTGTTGATGGCAGTGAGCATCCACTTGCCATCTCTTTTGTTGAAGACATGCTGCTTGACGGTTTTTGCCTTGAGATTGATAGTCTCAATCACAACGCTGTCGGTGGAAGGTTTCTTACTGAGTTCCATCTGCTTCTCGTCATCAAGAATCAAGGTATAGAATTCCTGCTGTGAGAAGAATTTCTCCATCTTCCAGTCTTTCTTTTGCAAGGTGGTTTCCCTATCTCCATCGCGCACGGGTAGTGGAAACTCCACGCGCTCATACTGTAGTTTTTTGTTGGCAGTGAAGAGGAAGAGGAAGTCATCGAAAAGTTCGTCAACAGTAACGGGAACGGGTGCAGCAGAAATGAGGCTGTCTCGTGCGTTGTCAGGAATGGTGTCCACGAAGACAGAGTCAATGGTGTCAGCCTGGGCGATAGTGTCCACCTCTTCCTCGATGACACCCTTTATCTCAGGCTTATTGTCCTTGCATCCAAGAGCCAAGACCGCAAAGCAGCATGCCAGGCACGAAAAACGGACAGCGCTATTTCTCATATTAAAACCATAAATGGTTATCTAATTAGATGCAAAATTACAACTTTATTTCGATATTTTTCCATAATTACATGAAAAATATTACCTTTGCATGCATTTTATGTTTGACAAACATCATCACATCCATAAACGAAAGAGAAATGTTGTTAGAAAAGATTGAATCTCTTCTTTCAGAAGTGAGAGCGTTGAAAGCTTCCAATGCAGAAGAACTGGAGGCTTTAAGGTTGAAATACTTGAGCAAGCGTGGTGAGATTGCTTCGTTGATGGCAGACTTCCGCACTGTAGCCGCAGAACAGAAACGCGAGGTGGGCATGCGCATCAACGAGTTGAAGCAAACAGCCACGGAGCGCATCAACGCCCTACGCGAGTCATTGGCCGAATCATCTCAAGGCGACGACGACACCGACCTCACACGCACTCCCTACCCCATTGCCCTTGGCACTCGTCATCCCATCTCCATAGTGACGAACGAGATCATCGACATCTTTTCCCGCATGGGCTTCACCCTGGCCGACGGCCCCGAGGTGGAGGATGACCTTCATGTGTTCACGAAGATGAATTTCGCCGCCGACCATCCCGCCCGCGACATGCAGGACACCTTTTTCGTGGAGACCAATCCTGACGATGTGGCAAAGAACATCATCCTCAGGAGTCACACCAGCTCTGTTCAGGCTCGTGTGATGGACACCACGCAACCTCCCATCCGTGTCATCTGCCCAGGCCGTGTCTATCGCAACGAGGCCATCACTGCCCGTGCCCACTGTTTCTTCCACCAGATAGAGGGTTTGTACATCGACAAGAACGTGTCATTCACCGACTTGAAGCAGGTGTTGCTCACCTTCGCCCGCGAATTGTTCGGCGCCGACACTAAAATCCGTCTTCGCCCAAGTTTCTTCCCCTTCACGGAGCCAAGTGCCGAGATGGACATCTCATGCCACATCTGCGGTGGCGTGGGTTGTGGTTTCTGCAAACATACCGGATGGGTGGAAATCCTCGGTTGCGGCATGGTAGACCCGAACGTGCTCGAACTTTGCGGCATTGACAGCAAGGTTTACAGCGGCTACGCCTTCGGCGTGGGTGTGGAGCGCATCACTAACCTGAAATACCGTGTGAGCGACCTCCGTATGTTCTCAGAAAATGACGTGAGATTCCTCAAGGAGTTTGAGGCAGCAAATTAAATTGAAGATTGAAAATTGAAGATTGAAGATTGAAGATTGAAGATTGAAAATTGAAGATTGAAAATTGAAAATAATAGCCGCCGCATCTGGGATGCGGCGGCATTTTTTATCGGAGTATTCGGAGTAATCGGAATGATCGGAGTGGTCGGAGTAATCGGAGTGTTCGGAATCACCCGAGGTCATTCAATCTTCAATTTTCAATTTTCAATCTTCAATCTTCAATTTAAAACTACTTTTTTGCCATTGATGATATAGATTCCCTTGGTGGGATTCTTCACAACACGTCCTTGGAGGTCATATACGACACCGGAATTTTGCCGTGCTGTTTCCAACTGGTAGATGCCATCGACATTGTCATCCAAGGTGAGGTATCCTGAGGTGTTGAGGGCCACGCTGGTGTCGTCAAGATAGAAGAATGCCTCGTTGGCACGAAGGAAAGTCTCATTGGTCTGCACGAGTGAGAGTTTCCCGTTCTCAATGCCGGCTACGTAATAGTTTTTGGAAGGTTCTTGCAGCCTTTTTCCGAGGAGGAATCCAAGGGAGTCGGTAGCCAAACAAAGGGTATTCCCATTATCCACTATTTGTTCCGTATAGCCGGCGAGCACATTCATCTTGTTGTCGACTGCCTGAGGTCCGTTGAGTTCTAGGATGACAGGAGTCATTGGAGGTATGAAAACGTTTCCAATCTCCTTGCGCTGTATCAGCGATTTCCCTGCATCCACCACATCGGTGACATAGTAAGCTTTCATACCTTGGGGCAGCCCCACGGCGAAGTCAGCGGCGAAAGAAGCATACCATTTCCCGTCGGCATCCTGCAGTTGTCCTTTCGGGCCGAAGTAATGGCTGTCGTTATCTACCGGTACGAAATTCCACACCACCCTGTCGCCATGCTTGTCGATGTCGAGGGAGTTGGCGAAAGCGAACTGAGGCCCTTGGTCGCTTGTCTGCTGCTCGGAAAGGTAGAAATAGTCTCCGAATCGGAAATGCTCGATCATGCTGTTGACCATCGGCCTTAGTCCTTCCCTTCCCACGAGGTATTGCTTTGCCATCTCCTCCAAAGTACCGGTGTAGAGTGAGAGGTATCCGTTGATTTTTCCTGTGACATACGAGGTAAGGTCGCCGGCGTCGAGTGGGAATTGGGGCGAGTTGACATAGAGCAGGTATCCACCCTCGGTTTCCTTGTAATACATCTTGGTATCCATCTCGTCCACATAGGTGAGGAAGTCGTTGTATGTATATCTCCTGACGGCACCTACGAGGATTGTTGCCATAGCCTTGCCAAGGTAGTTGTTCGCCATTTCAATGACAGAATCCTTGAGTTCATTGAAAACCGGCTCTGTGATGATAGTCGGGACGAGATCCTTCACCATGGGGATGACAACATTGACGAGGTCGACATGTTGAGCCTTCAAGTTGGTCACCGTGTTGTCTTCGAAGGTAACCAATGCCACGGTGCCAGGAAGCGACATGGCCTCCTCTTCCGTAACGTTAGGTGCGAAAGCTCCACTATTCTCCAAATTGACGATATGCTCTGAAGCAGCATTTTTCAGTCTGTTGTAGCCATTGGTTTGTGCGTGTGCCGTGCATGCAATCAAGACAATGGCAAAGAGTAAAGTGCAAATCTTTTTCATTAGGTTTCTATTTTCAATTATCAATCTTCAATGATCATCTTCCACGCCCTTGCAGAAAGAGCCGGTACGTTGATGTCGAGGGGTTTGTCTTTAGCAAGCGCGATTTGGCATTTCTCTCCAGAGACGAGGTCTTCGGCCTTGAGCTTTCCCTCCTTCATTTGCCAATAGTCAAAGGCATGTCCGGGCACAACGACATCGCACTCAGCACCTTTTTCATCGAAATTGGCTACCACGAGAACCATCTGCCTTCCATATTTGCGTATGAAAGCGAACTGCCTTTCCATCGCCGGGTTGACATACATGAGGTCAAAGAATTCCCCTTTGCTGAAAGCATCCTCTTGATTTGCCAAAGTGAGGATTTTGGTGTAGACATCGAAGAGTTCCTTCTCTTCCCTTTTCATCCTTCTCCTGTCCCCCCATCGTCTCAAGGTGTCGGGCGCCCAATAGTCAAAGATGGTTGTTCTTCCGTCGCATCCACTGAAACCCTCCTGGTCCATGCCACGCTCCCCCATCTCCTGTCCAGCATAAACCATGACAGGTGAGGTGTTAAGCCATGCGCAGACCACCATTGCGGGCAGGCCCTTCCGGGGGTCGGCAGCGAAGAAATCGCTGGCAATGCGCTGTTCGTCATGGTTTTCGAGGAAATAGAGCATATGCGAGAGGATATCGTTATTGACCTGCCACTGCCTTGTGATGTCGGCAGCTGGTCTGCGATGGCAGACGACATCCCTGAGGCAGTCATACATTCCCACCTTGTCATAGAGGTAGTCGAACCCGGCGTTGATGTAATTGCGATATTGTGCCGGGTCGTACACCTCCCCGATGAACTTCACGTTGTCCTTCCTGGCATACTTCACCTTGTCGGTTGCCCAATGCCAGAAAGCAGCAGGCACCATCTCCGCCATGTCGCACCTGAAAGCATCGACATTTTTCCCCGCCCAAAACAGTAGGATGTGTGTCATCTTCCACCAAGTGTCGGGTATGGGGTTGAAATGCTCCGACCTCCCACCGGCATCACAATAGTCGATGCCATAGTTGAGTTTCACCGTCTCATACCAGTCATTGGCAGAGGGACGATTGTCAAAATGGTCGTTTCCTGTCGCCCTGGCAGGCATCTCTACGTAAGGCTCTCCCTCTTGTGGCAGGGCCGAGGTGTCGAGCGGCATGCCCCAGCAATAATAGAAATTGTTGGAGGTGGAGAAATGCATGTTCGTGTCGTCGACCTCCCCCAGGTCTCTCACGTCAGCGGGTTTGCAGATGGAGTGGTACTCCCTTGCCACATGGTTGGGCACGAAGTCGATGACCACTTTCAAGCCAGCCTTGTGTGTCCGCTCAACGAGAGCCTCAAACTCCTCCATTCGTCTGTCCACATCGACGGCGAGGTCGGGATCCACGTCGTAATAGTCGGTGATGGCATATGGCGACCCCGCCCTTCCCTTCACCACCATCGGTGTCTGCCTTGGCAATCCATGGTCGGTGTAGTCAGTGGTGGTGGCATGCCTTATGATACCGGTGTACCACACGTGAGTCACTCCCATTCGCTTGATTTTCAGCAAAGTGGTTTCATCGATGTCGTTCATCTTGGCGCAACCGTTCTCTTCCAAGGTGCCATTGGCTCGCAGAGGCACTTGACGGTTGGCGAAGAGCCTGGTGAAGATTTGGTATATTACTGGTCTCATTGGAGGGGAGGATTTTTCGGAGTGATCGGAATAATCGGAGTGATCGGAGTGATCGGAGTGATCGGAATAATCGGAGTGATCGGAGTGATTGGAGGCATCGAAGTTATCGACATTAGTTTTGCCAATGGCATAGTATTGTCGATAACTTCGAGCGAAGCGATAACTTCTTTAACTCCTAATTCAATATTCCGTGTGCTGTCACTTCCTTGCTGATGCGGCCAATCATACCTTGGAGGGCCTTTCCAGGTCCACACTCGGTGAAGTCGTCGGCGCCGTCGGCAATCATGTTCTGCACGCACTGTGTCCATCTCACGCTGCTGGTGAGTTGGGCAATGAGGTTGGCCTTGATTTCCTCAGGGTTGGTATGTGGCTTTCCATCCACGTTTTGATAAACGGGACACTTGGGTTGGCAAATATCGGTCTGCTCGATGGCTTTCTGCAACTCATCCTTTGCCGGTTGCATGAGCGGTGAGTGGAACGCACCTCCCACGTTGAGAGGCAGCGCCCTCTTTGCTCCAGCTTCCTTGATGCGCTTGCAAGCCTCCTGGATGGCCTCCACGTTGCCTGAGATGACCAGTTGTCCTGGACAGTTGTAATTAGCAGGCACCACCACGCCTTGGCCGAGTTCGGAAACTTCCTTGCAGATTTCCTCCACTTTTTCATCGGCGATGCCGATGATGGCCGCCATGGTTGAAGGAGCTGCCTCGCAAGCCTTCTGCATAGCCATGGCACGTGCATAGACCAGTTTCAGTCCATCCTCAAAGGACAAAGCTCCGGCAGCCACTAGTGCGGAGAACTCGCCGAGGGAGTGTCCAGCTGTCATATCGGGTTTGAAATCCTCTCCCATGCAGAGTGCGCTGATGACACTGTGCAGGAACACTGCAGGCTGTGTCACCTTGGTTTGTCTCAAGTCCTCATCGGTTCCTCCAAACATGATGTCGGTGATGCGGTAGCCAAGAATATCGTTGGCTTTTTCGAAAAGGTCCTTGGCCAGCTCGTTGCTCTCATAGAGTTCCTTGCCCATTCCTACAAATTGCGCTCCCTGACCGGGAAAAACAAATGCTTTCATCTTTTTTACCTTAAAATTGTTATTAAAAATGTGTGAATAGAAGCGATACCGCTTCAAGGGTGCAAAGTTACGAATAAACGAGAGAAAAGCCAAATATATTTGGGCTTTTCCGAGTGGCAGTAACTTCGGCGAAGCCAAAGTTACGAATAAACGAGAGAAAAGCCAAATATATTTGGGCTTTTCCGAGTGGCAGTAACTTCGGCGAAGCCCAAGTTACGAATAAACGAGAGAAAAGTCGAATATATTCGGGCTTTTCCGAGTAACGAATTGGGCATCACACAAAATGAAGCCCCGAATAACGTTTTTCCCAAGCCTCCGACTTGGAAGATTCACAACCACCCCGCCCCCTCCTTGCCCTGTAGGGGCGGATCTTGTGTCCGCCCGAGTACCTACCCACCCCCCGTCCCCCTCCCGACATCGGGAGGGGGCTCAACCGCACCTCCTC
>Ga0310694_10005117_pt1 | contig 12584 bp, 9 predicted proteins | sample 174DNAGHGhighgp2_FD_203884 | JGI IMG/M metagenome (GOLD analysis project Ga0310694, IMG submission 203884) | Sheep rumen microbial communities from Palmerston North, Manawatu-Wanganui, New Zealand - 1742 DNA GHGhigh gp2 (v2) (version 2) | ecosystem: Host-associated > Mammals > Digestive system >...
CTGTAAAGCACCCGCATCGAAGTTCTCCGAGTTGAAGGACGAAGGTGAGACCACGTATGCTACTGTTCACCGTATTGGTGACGGCAAGCCCGAGGGTGTGTCACAGGAGATGATTGACGACCTGCGCAACCATTTCAACGGTGAGTGCGGCGAGGTTGGTATGTATCTGGCTATGGCTCGTCAGGCCGACCGTGAAGGCTATCCCGAGATCGCCGAGGCCTTCAAGCGCTATGCTTTCGAGGAGGCCGACCATGCTTCTCGTTTTGCAGAATTGCTCGGTGAGTGCGTGTGGGATACGAAGACGAACCTTGAGAAGCGAGCTGCCGCTGAGGCCGGTGCCTGTGAGGATAAGTTCCGTATCGCCAAGAATGCCAAGGCTGCAGGTTTCGATGCTATCCACGACACCGTTCACGAGATGGCAAAGGATGAGGCCCGTCATGGTGCAGGCTTCGCTGGACTACTGAAGCGCTATTTCGGTAAGTAAAATACAATAAACCGACGAATAATCCGTTTTATCGATATGATGAAACGGATTTTTTATTTTCTCATGATATGTTTTGCCATTGCGGCTTGTCAGGATAATGACGACTTTTCGACAAGCACGGGGCTAAGGCTGACATTCCCTTCCGATACGCTGATGATGGATACCGTGTTCAGTCGTACGCCATCGTCTACCTATACCTTCTGGGTGCATAATGACAATGATACTGGCATCCGCATACAGAGTGCCCGTCTGAAACGCGGCAACCAGACAGGCTTCCGGGTGAATATGGATGGTATCTATCTGGACAACTCTAATGGTTCGCAAGTCTCAGATCTGGAACTCCGCAGCAAAGACAGCCTCTTGGTGTTTGTGGAGCTGACAGCTGCTGAGACTGGAAAGCCCGAGCCTACTGTGGTGGAAGACGATCTCCTTTTCATTCTGGAGAGTGGTGTAGAGCAGAAGGTGAACCTCCGTGCCTGGTCTTGGGATGCCCGAAAACTGTATTCTCCCGTGATTACGACAGATTCTGTGATAGAGTCTGAACAGCCGCTGGTTATATATGGTGATCTTCGGGTGGAGAAAGGGGCTACGCTGACTATTAGGAACACCGTCCTCTTTTTCCATGATCAGTCGGGACTGGAAGTCTTTGGCACACTGCAGTGTGAAGACTGTGTGATACGAGGTGACCGGCTGGACGACATGTTTGACTATCTTCCTTACGACCGTGTGAGTGGTCAGTGGAAGGGCATCCGTTTCCGTGAGACGTCACATGGCAACCGTTTCTTGCGTACTGAAATCCGGAACCCGATTGATGCGATTGTCTGTGATTCTGCGGCACTCGACTCTATCGGCTACCGACTTGAGATGGAACATTGCGTGATTCATAACTGTCAGATGGCTGGACTTGAAGCTGTTAATGCCCATGTGCGCCTCAATCATTGCCAACTGACGAACACGGGTGGCCACTGTCTCTCTTTGTCCGGTGGAATCGCAGAAATCAATCGCTGTACGATAGCGCAGTTTTATCCTTTTGCAGCTGATCGTGGAGCGGCTTTGCGCTTTACCAATTTCTACGGTAATACCACGATGCCTCTTCGTTTGACCTGTGACAGCACGATAATGACGGGTTATGCTGACGATGTGGTGATGGGAGATATGGATGGTGAAGATATAGGAACATTCGATTATCTCTTCCGGTCATGTCTGATGCGTACACCGGAAGTTACTGAAGAAAAGGAGCGTTTCGAGAACATTATCTGGGAGACGCCTAAGGATTCTGTCCAAGGCAAGCAGCACTTCGTACTTATCGACGAAGAGAACCTTATCTACGACTTCCGTCTCGACTCTCTTTCAACAGCCCAGGGACTCGGTTGCTATTAGAATTCCGAGAAGGTGAGGGGCATCAGTTTCCTGATTCCATCGATGACATAGACACACCGTTGCCCGTATAGAAGGATACGGATAGGGTGTTTCGCACGTGTCTCTGACTCGATGATCACCTGTCGGCAACTGCCGCAGGGACCAGTGGGATTGTCTGTAAGTTCTCCGTCGGTGCCCCGGGCAGCAATAGCCAGCATTCTCACAGGGGTATCCGGATATTGGGCGCCGGCAGTGAAAAGGGCTGTACGCTCAGCACAAAGTCCCGATGGATAGGCGGCATTTTCCTGATTGCAGCCGATAATTTCTACTCCGTTATCAAGTCTCACTGCCGCACCGACATGGAAATGGGAGTAGGGTGCATAGCTGCGGTCTGTGGCTTCGATAGCCAGCCCAATAAGTTGTTGCTCCTCGGCTGTCAGTTCGTCTAACTGGCACTCTTGAATGACCGATTTTAGTTCAAGTTCTTTCATAGATGGTAATATTTTCTGCAAATTTACGAATAAATCGAGAGAATTCATTACTTTTGCACAAAAATTTGAATTATGAGGAAGTTTTTTGTTTGCGCCGCCCTCACTGTCACCTTTCTGGCACATGGGCAGATGCGATGGAATCAGACATATCAGCAGTATATCGACCAATATAAGGACATAGCCATCAGCCAGATGCAGCGTTATCATATTCCTGCTTCCATTACCTTGGCACAGGGATTGCTTGAGAGTGGGGCTGGTCAGAGTGACCTGGCGAGGAGAAGCAACAACCATTTCGGCATCAAGTGTAACGGGTGGTCTGGTAAGCGTACCTATCATGATGATGATGAGCGTGGCGAGTGTTTCCGCGCCTACGACAGTGTCTACGACTCCTACGAAGATCATTCGCAGTTCCTCACAGGTAGGCAGCGCTATCAGTCGCTTTTCAAGCTGAAGACCACTGACTATAAGGGTTGGGCACGTGGACTGAAGGCGGCAGGTTATGCCACCCATCCGCAATATGCCGATAGGCTGATCAGCATCATCCAGCTCTACAAACTCTACCAGTACGACACAGCCAAGGACTATGACCATTTCATTGATAGTCATGCGAAGACCCCTTCGGGTGGGAATCCTCAGCATATCATCAAATCTTACAACAAAAACTATTATATCATCGCCAAGAAGGGTGATTCCTTCAAGTCGATTGCCGATGAAATGGGCATCAGCTATCGGAAGTTGGCCAGCTACAATGAACGTGATAAGCGAGATGTACTGGAAGAGGGAGAGGTTATTTGGCTTAAGAAGAAACAGAAAAAGGCACCAAAGGAATACAAAAACCGACCATATATCGTGCGTAGGGGCGATTCGATGTATTCCATCGCTCAGAAATATGGCATCCGCCTGAAGAGTCTGTATAAGAAAAATCGTCTTTCACCTGATTACCAAATTAGAGTGGGTGATCAGTTAAAGCTAAGGTAACCTTAGAGCGGAATACGGGAATCGAACCCGCCTCCCAGGCTTGGGAAGCCCGTGCACTACCGATGTGCTAATTCCGCGAAATAAAGAATCTTGATTTTGCTGAGCCGATACCCGGACTCGAACCGGGGACCTACGCATTACGAATGCGTTGCTCTACCAACTGAGCCATATCGGCAACCTCTTGTGCTTTGTACACCCGCAGGGGCTCGAACCCTGGACACCCTGATTAAGAGTCAGGTGCTCTACCAACTGAGCTACGGGTGCATCAATATTTCAAAAAGAAAGGAGGATCGCTTACCTCCTTAGTACACCCGCAGGGGCTCGAACCCTGGACACCCTGATTAAGAGTCAGGTGCTCTACCAACTGAGCTACGGGTGCATCTTTTTCTTTTGCGGGTGCAAAGGTACACACTTTTTTCCAATCCACCAAACTTTTTTGAGGTTTTCTTCAAAAAAGTTATTGGCGAGTGGTTCGGAAGCCCTCAATGTTCTCATAGCGATGCTGCATCATACGATGATAGATGGAGCGAATCCATAAGGGATGGGTGACGATGAACGCCAGTCCTAACAGGGCCATGAAGATGAAGGTGTAAGTCTCACCTACGAGTAGGAATCCAATGGTGGCAATGGCACCGGGACCGAATAGCGCCACAAGTTCAATCACCAGCTGCATACCGTTCTCGAAGTTTCCTTTGGCAGTCATTTTCAACTGAAGGGGGATGGTTTGCTTGTTGTATACGGCCAACTGGAAGATGACGAAGTGTAGCAGTCCGGCAGTCAGCAGCATATAGGCTACAAGCATCAGCAGCGTAAATTTGCCAGTGAACACAGCCGGTAGCATGATCAGGAACGGTATGAGCAGGACGGCACTATAAAACCAGAACTTTGCCTTAAGAAGAGCGATAATGTTCTCACGGTGCATCATCAGTAGGTCGATATAGTTGCCTTCTTGTCCCATGATCTTAATTAGCGTGGTGACACTGTAGATGGCAAAGCAGTAGAGACACCAGAAGTTGGTCATAATCACATTGTCGTATATGTTTGTGTATGCGATGAGCATCGAGAACACGATGATTAGTGCCAGACTCATGATACAGCGACTTCGCATGGTCTTGTTACGAAGGTTCGACTTCAGCTCGATCTTCAGGTATTCGCCGATGAGTCCGAAACGGTTGAAGATGGCAAACTGAGACACCCGTTTAAGCTCATGCTCCTTTTTCTTGGAGATTTCCTCATAGACATACTTGAACTGGAAGTATCGGTTGACGATGAACAGCACTCCCATCAGGAGGATGACGGCAGGCAGGAACCACCATGTGCGCCCGGCTTCGGCATAGAGGTCGATCATTCGTTCGAAACCGCGCTTGTTGTAATTCATGATCCATGGGATGAACGGGATGGCATAGAAAGCCAAGGCTAGCAGGAACCACACCACCTTACGGTTGATGAGTGTACGGAAGAACAGGTAAATCTGGCTATTGACCATCATCAGCAGCAAACAGGCCACCAGCTCCAGCATGATGGGCCAGAAACCGGCACCAGCGAAAAGCAGGATGATGGAATAGGGTACGAACATACAGAGCCAGAGGAAGTTGTAACCGCTGACATATGAAGATAACAGAAAGCATTCGATGGCGGTATAGCGCGAGATGGGCATGAGGATGTAAGGCTTCACCATCATACCGGGTGTCTGTTGTACGATGAAGCGGAGTAGGAAGTCTATCACCAAAATAATCGGCATGAACGAAATCATGCGTCCAGCTTCTCCCTCTGCAGTCATGGCGATGATGCAGCCGTAGAGAATCAGGTAGATGGCAAACAGGGCTGCACCGAAATAGGAGATGGCCTTTGCCCATTTGTTCTGTTCGAAGATCGGACTGCGCTTGTAACTCAGGTTCGTATTCTTACGTAGTAGTTGATATAACTTGAATCGATTCATCTCTGTAGACCGTAAACATTTAACTATATAAACTATGAACTATCTCAAGTCAATTACCTCCGCCTGCGGGAAGTCCTTTGCATTGAATCGGAACTCACTGTCGGGGGTGTTCTGTTTCTTCAGGTCGCTGATATCGAAGATAGTCCATTTCTTTCCTTGCAGAAGCTTCACCTGCGTAGGATGATAGCTCTTCTTGTCGATAGTGACAAACAGTTCTTGGATTTTGTTATTTGCCGAAGTCGCCGTTAGGTGAACCACATAGCTGCTGCCACTGCTGTTCATCGTCGACTTATATCCTTTTTTATATAAGGTGATAAAGTTATATGGGTTAATGGCCTGCAACTGTGCCTCGGTAGGTGTGCTGATGTTCACCTCGTCGTTGTTCTTCATATAAGTCCATTGGGTTTTCCCGTCAAACCAAATACTTGCCTGAGGGGTGGTGGCATGGAACTTCTTACCCTTAATGACAATGGTGCCAGAGCTGCTACCCATTCCGCCCGACATCTTGAAGTTGGCTTTCACACCGTTCTTGACGGAAATAGTTGCGGCTGCTTTGTCAAGCACACTTTTGGCTGTCTGGGCCTGTGCAGGTGTTGAAAAGGTAAACGATAAAAGCGAAACTGATATCATTCCCATTACCTTTCTCAATCTTTCTTTTAATGTAATCATATCTAAACTCTTAATTCTAAACTATGAAATCTTAATCATCTCAGTGCGCTCAGCAAGTTGTTCAGGCTCATTTCGTCCTGAATCATCACCTCGCGAGGCTTCGACCCCATCGCGGAACCTACGACACCGGCCTTCTCCAGCTGATCCATTAGTCGGCCAGCGCGGTTGTAGCCTATGGCAAACTTACGCTGTATCAGCGAGGTTGAACCACTTTGGTTAATGACAATAAGGCGGGCAGCGTCCTCAAACAGAGGGTCAAGGTGCTGCATGTCTACGTCTTTGTCGCCACCATCGCCTAAGTCGGCCTCGGCGGTGTCGGGTTCGGGCAATTCAAACGGCATATTATAGCTCTGCTGGTCGGCAATGAAATTATTGATGCGTTCCACCTCTGGTGTATCGACAAAGGCACACTGCACACGGATAGGCTCAGCACCACCTAGATAAAGCATGTCGCCTCTTCCTATCAGTTGCTGGGCACCTGTACGGTCGAGAATGGTCTTTGAGTCTATGCCGGCACTCACCTTGAAGGCGATACGGGCTGGGAAGTTTGCCTTGATGTTACCCGTGATGATGGTCGTTGTAGGACGCTGCGTAGCGATGACCATGTGGATACCCACGGCACGGGCCAATTGGGCGATACGGGCGATAGGCAACTCAATCTCCTTGCCGGCAGTCATGATCAGATCTCCGAACTCATCGATGACCACCACGACATACGGCATAAAGCCATGTCCCATACAGCTGGGATCGGCATTCTGGGGAACGATCTTTCGCTCCAGGAACTTCTTGTTATACTCCTTGATGTTACGTGCGCCGACCTCTTTCAGCAAGTCGTAACGTTTATCCATCAACTTACAGAGAGAGTTCAGTGTGCGCACTACCTTCGTCACGTCGGTGATGATGGGATCGGCATCGTCATCGGGCACCTTCGCCAGGAAGTGGTTGATGAGTGGGTTGTAGATCGAGAACTCCACCTTTTTCGGGTCTACAAGCACAATCTTCAGTTCTGCGGGGTGCTTCTTATATAATAAAGAGGTAATGATGACGTTCAGACCAACGGACTTACCTTGTCCCGTAGCACCGGCCACGAGCAAGTGAGGCGCCTTGGCGAGGTCGAACATGAACACCTCATTGGTGATGGTTTTTCCGACGGCACAGGGCAGTTCCATTGTCGATTCCTGGAATTTCTTGGAATTGAGGATCGATTCCATCGATACTATCGAAGGTTTCGCATTAGGCACCTCAATACCGATGGTTCCCTTGCCAGGAATTGGGGCGATGATACGAATACCGAGGGCGGAGAGGCTCAGGGCGATGTCGTCTTCGAGTGAACGGACTTTCGAGATACGCACGCCGGGGGCCAGTGTGATCTCGTAGAGGGTAATTGTGGGTCCGACGGTCGCCTTGATGCTCGAAATTTCAACGCCGAAGGTACGAAGTACGTCAACAATTCTGTTCTTGTTGGCGGTCTGCTCGGCCATGTCGATATAGGGTTTACCATCGTTGTCGTATTTCTTCAGGAGGTCGAGCGTGGGATAGCGGTAGTTCTCCAGATCACGCTTCGGGTCGTAGGGTTCCAGATCCTCCAGAGCCGGGGCAACGGTCTTCTTGTTGGCGTTCTCCTCGTTTTTCACCTCTTCAATCTCAAGACCTACATCGGGGGTGTTGACGATTTCCTTTCTGTCGGATTGCTTGGGCTGAAGATTGTTTTGGTAGCCGATGTCGTTGACCACTGCTTCACCGTTTTTGAGAAACTCTACCGTCTGCTCAGCAGGATCGTCGAACACTATTGGTTCGTCGGTCTCGTCTATCATCTGATTCTCGTAGGAGTCGGTCTGCTCGTTGGGATCGTTGTTGGTAATCTTGAATTTGATCTTATCGACGAACTTGCTCGGGTTCAATAGTTTACGGATGATGAATATGGTCTCTGCACTGAGGTATGTGAGGAAGGCGATGGCCGTCAGGCCTAGAATGGCCGTCAGACCAGGTGTCCCCACGAGGTTGCCGAGATATTGGCAGACATATAGGCCGTGGTCACCACCCGGACTGTAGCAGGCATCTGTAAACAGCGGTGCAAGCAACAGCGACAATGCTACCGACCCCCAAATCATGAGGAGCATCAGCGAGAAGAACCACTTCAGCAGGTTCAGTCTGTAGGCTCGTACCAGATGTAGGCCTAAGAGCAGTAGGAACAGGGGAATGAGGAATGCCGCCAAACCAAAGCATCTCTTGATGAAATACCAAGAGGCGTAGGCGCCCAAACTACCGCAGGTATTTATGAACTCATGGTGTTGGTTCAGGATCTCTCCCTCCTGTGGATTCTCGATCATACTTTGGTCGACGGCGCCAGTAGAGAGATATGACACGAATGCCAGCCCTAGGAATATGGCTACACTTGCTATCAGGATGCCAAGGATGAAGTTCAGGCGCTCGTTATGGAATATGAAGTCAAATTTCAATACCTCTGCCAGGCTTGTATCTTGTTGCTTTCGGGCTTTGTTTTCTTTCTTTTTCTTTACCATATCAATGTCACTTTCACTAATTTTGATGCAAAAGTAGTTGAAAAAACTTAGATTTCATCATAAAATGCTGTTTTTTTTGTAATTTTGCACCAAGAAATGAAAAAGTTAATATATAACAAGGTTGACAAGACCATGCTTCTCCATCTGAAGAGGGTGGAATTCTATGGCAGGATTACGGTAGTGAACACAACCGCAGAGGCTGAGCGGGCCGTAGATTACCTGCTGTCACAACCTATTCTGGGCTTTGACACGGAGACGCGCCCGGCTTTCGAGAAAGGCAAGCATTACCGTTGTGCACTCCTGCAGGTGGCCACCCTTACCGACTGCATTCTCTTTCGCCTCAACCGCATTGGCCTCTGTCCGGCGGTCATGCGGCTCTTGGCCGATGAGACGGTCACAAAGGTGGGACTGGCTTGGAACAATGACATGCTGTCACTCCGTCAGCTCGGTGCCTTCAAAGCAGGCCGTTTCATCGACCTACAGCAGATGGTGCTCGAACTCGGCATTGAGGATCAGAGTCTGGTGAAAATCTATGCCAACCTCTTCAGCGAGCGCATCAGCAAAAGCGAACGCCTGTCGAATTGGGAACGGTCCGAGCTGAAAATGAGCCAGATGGTCTATGCAGCTATCGACGCATGGGCATGTGTACGAATTTACAATGAGGTAAAACGGTTGCAGGCCACCGGTGACTATGAGTTGGTGATACAGCCGGATAATGAAACAAAAGATGAAACAAATCTATCTTAAACGCGGAAAGGAGGAGAGTCTGCTCCGTTTCCATCCCTGGGTGTTCTCGGGTGCCATCCTTCATATTGACGAAGGCATCAGCGAGGGTGATGTGGTGAGAGTCGTAAACGATCAGGGAGATTTCATCGCTGTAGGACACTATCAGGCGGGGTCGATTGCCGTTCGTGTGCTGTCTTTCGTCGACGAATCCATCGACGATGCGTTTTGGGCGCGTCGCCTCAGTTCGGCTCTCCATGTACGCCAGGCCATCGGCGTCGCTGACAGGTCTGATAACAACACCTACCGTTTGGTGCACGGTGAGGGGGATATGCTGCCCGGACTGATTATCGATGTCTATGACCGAACTGCTGTCTTGCAGGCTCACAGCGTGGGTATGCACTTCTGTCGTGAGGCCGTCGCCCGCCAGCTGATACAGGTGATGGACGGCCGGATTGCCCATGTCTACTATAAGAGTGAGACTACATTGCCAGGTAAGATGAGAAACGACGAGCCCGAGACGGGCGGTGACGGTTCACTGAGTTACTTTATCTACGGCGGCAGCGAGGATAATACTGCTATAGAAAACGGGCTGCACTTCTATGTCGACTGGCTGCGAGGACAGAAGACTGGCTTCTTCGTCGACCAGCGCGAGAACCGACTCCTGCTTGAGCGTTTTGCTAAAGGGAAACGGGTGCTGAACATGTTCTGTTATACCGGTGGATTCTCGTTTTATGCCATGAGGGGCGGGGCCACACTCGTCCATTCCGTCGACAGCAGTGCCAAGGCTATTGAACTTACTAACCGCAACGTCGAACTGAATTTTCCCGGTGATACACGTCATCAAGCTTTCTGTGAAGATGCCTTCCGGTATCTGGAGCAGGCTGGCGATCAGTATGATCTTATCATCCTCGACCCCCCGGCCTTTGCCAAGCATCGCGGTGCTCTTCATCATGCTCTGAAAGGCTATACCCGCCTGAATATGAAGGCGTTGCAGAAGATTCAGCATGGCGGCATCCTATTTACCTTCAGCTGTTCTCAGGTGGTCACCAAGGATCATTTCCGCAATGCCGTCTTCACGGCTGCTGCCCAGGCCGGCAGGCAAGTGCGTATTCTCCATCAACTCCATCAGCCTGCTGACCATCCCATCAACATTTACCATCCTGAGGGCGAGTATCTCAAGGGGTTGGTGCTATATGTGGAATAATTTAATGAGTAATGAGTAATTGTGATTACTTTGGAGGACAGAGTTGATGCTTTCATCAGAAAAGAAGGGCTGCTGACAAAAGAAGGGCTGCAGCTCGTGGCACTCAGCGGTGGTGCCGACAGCGTCGCATTGTTGAGGGTGTTGTTGGCATTGGGCTATCGTGTCGAGGCTGTCCACTGCAATTTTCATCTGCGGGGCGATGAGAGCAACCGCGATGAACAGTTCGTCAAGAATCTCTGTACTCATTTGAACGTCCCTATACACTTAATACATTTTGACACAGTCGAATACGCAGCTATCCATCAAGTAAGCATTGAAATGGCAGCACGTGACTTGCGCTATCGTTATTTCAATCAGTTGCTTCAGGATCTTGATGGCGAGGCTGTCTGTGTGGCCCATCATCGTGACGATGCTGTCGAGACGTTGCTTATGAACCTCCTCCGGGGCGCTGGTATTCATGGGCTGACGGGCATCCGACCACGTAACGGCATCATTGTCCGTCCATTGCTTGCTGTCAGTCGCCAACAAATCCTTGAATACCTCGATTCCATCGGTCAGGACTATGTCACCGACTCTACCAATTTGCAGCCCGATGTACTGCGCAACAAGATCCGCCTGCAACTTTTGCCACTCCTAGAACAGCTCTATCCCGGTGCAGCCGATAACATTGCCCGCTCCGCCACCTACCTTTCTGAGGCCGAGAAGGTCTATAATGCTTCTTTCACTGACCTATGTCTCAAACCGGAGACTCTGCCTCTTTCCTCCATCAAAGATTTTCCTTCCCCCCTTTCTCTCCTTCATGAAATTCTCTCACCAATAGGCTTCAACCGTTCTCAGATTGAGCAACTTCTTACCTGTCTCGATGGCGAGTCGGGTAGGGAGTTTAATTCCCCCACTCATACCCTTGTAATCGACCGCGGCCGCCTTGTCATCGAACCTATTTCCGCTCCCTTGCCTTCTGTTCTCATACCTGAACCAGGCAATTACCGTATCGATGACAAACACCTTCTGAAAGTTGAAACGTCTACGAATATAATTATTTCAAAAACAAGCGGTTGTGCAACGTTTGATCAATCAAAGATACAGTTCCCTTTGACCCTCCGCCCCATCCGTGAAGGCGATATGTTTTGTCCCTTTGGCATGAAGGGCCATCGGCTTGTCAGCGACTTCCTGACCGACTGTAAGTATTCCGTTCTTGAGAAGCGCCGCCAGCTGGTGGTCACCGATGCTACAGGCACCATTCTCTGGCTTGTCGGCCTCCGTACAGACAACCGTTTCCGTGTCACCGATCAGACGACTACTATCCTTCGCCTCATATTCAATAGTTAACAAAACAACTGATACTTCAACACTTCCACAACCCGCTTAACAAGTGACTGCCTTTTTTTGTGCTTTTCCAGTCTCAGGAGTTTACTTAGCCTAAAGTCGGGGTTTCATTGCTTGAAAGTGACACTTTACTTAGCCCAAACCCCGTCGTTGCCCTATCCACCCGTCAGCATTACGAACGTCATACTGACTTGTAAAAAACAGACAGCAATGACAGGATGACAGTTGGCACCTGTCATCCCTGTGCCCTTTACAGACTTGTTTTTACTGAAAATAGTTATAATATAAATAAGTATCTCTGTCGATAGCGCGAACGATGACACTGTCAACTGTCATCGCTGTCATCGCATAAAGACACCACCCCGATTCGGGATGGTGCCTATCATACTCGGGGCCATCGTCATCAATGAGAGGGTCTTTACTACAGGAGGCGCTCAGAACTTGTAGTCGAGGCCGACGCCGATGACGTGGTTCGTGCGTGAAAAGGTTTCGAGACCGTAAGCGGCCTGCTTCTCGTAGTCGCTGTAGAGCGAGCAGAAGTAGCTGACGTTCAGACGCATCTTCTCGTTGATGTGCCAGGCACCACCGAGGCCTACAGAATAGCTGTCGCAGGCGAACGACGTGTCCTGCTGGTAGCCGTCGGAGAGACCGTAGTCGGTGCGCTGACCACCGCAGCTGACAGTGAACTTCTCGTTGATGTCGTATTCGACACCGGCAAGAATCTCATGTGTGCCGTGCGTGAGCTCGTCCTGACGGTCGCCTGCCATCTTGGCGTTCTTATCGTCGAAGAAGTGATATTCGAGAGCAGCACGAAACTTGGGTGAGAACTCATAGCCGGCAGCAATGGCGAGCAGAGCTGGCATGTCGTAGCGCGTGTGTACGCCAT
>Ga0310694_10005118_pt1 | contig 12584 bp, 9 predicted proteins | sample 174DNAGHGhighgp2_FD_203884 | JGI IMG/M metagenome (GOLD analysis project Ga0310694, IMG submission 203884) | Sheep rumen microbial communities from Palmerston North, Manawatu-Wanganui, New Zealand - 1742 DNA GHGhigh gp2 (v2) (version 2) | ecosystem: Host-associated > Mammals > Digestive system >...
AGCGGTGCACCAGCGAGCGCCATTCGATGCTGTGGCTCACAGAGTTGAACGACTGCAGCAGACCGTGTATGCCGTTGGCTGCCAGAATGATGGAGGTGACAAAACCGATGGAGAGGAGGCTGCTGTGCTTATGCCCCATGACGTCGTTGATAGTGCCGGCGACACGTTCGAAGAGTCCACCCGGCAGGATGGTTGAGAGTTGAAGGAGCAGCTCGTTCTGCAGTCCCTCGATGGGGAGGTAAGGGATGAGTGTGAAAAAGAAGATCATCAGAGGCGGCACCGCCATGAGGAAGGAGAATGCCAGCGCCTTGGCGCTCTGCCATAGGTCGCGGTTAGAGAAGTGCTTGAGAATCTGCACCAAAGGCACGCCGGCACAACCGGGCAACACCAGCCTGTTGGCAAAGGGCATGACGTGCAAGCTCCAGAAACGGAGCATGCCCTCGTAGCGGCGAAATGTCCATACGACAATGGTGCTATTTTTCAATCGTTCAATGAACTTCACTGTCTCAAGGATGACTATGTTGTTAGTCGAGATTATTTCTTCAGCAGGCTGATATCCATACTCTTGATGTGGTGCGTGAGAGCGCCGACGGAGATGAAGTCGACCCCCGTCTCGGCGTATTTGCGCAGAGTCTGGTCGGTGATGCCGCCGCTGGCCTCGGTCTCGTAGCGGTGGTCGATGCGTCGTACAGCCTCGCGCAGAGTGTCGACGTCGAAGTTGTCGAGCATGATGCGGTCGACGCCGCCGTGAGCCAGTACTCGGTCGAGTTCGTCGAGGTTGCGCACCTCAATCTCAATGCGCAAATCTTTGTTGTTACGCTTCAGATAGTCGTGTGTGCGGTCGATGGCTGCTTCGATGCCACCAGCAAAGTCGATGTGGTTGTCCTTGAGCATCACCATGTCGTAGAGACCGATACGGTGGTTAGTGCCGCCGCCGCAAGCCACGGCGTATTTCTCGAGGAGGCGCATGTTGGGCGTAGTCTTGCGAGTGTCGAGCAGACGAGTGGAGAGGCCGTTCAGCATGTCCACCATGCGGTGCGTCTCCGTGGCGATGCCGCTGAGACGCTGCATGAAATTGAGAGCAGTGCGTTCGGCAGTGAGGATACTGGCCGACGAGCCCTCGACGAGCATCAGGATGTCGCCCTTGGCCACGGTGTCGCCATCTTTCTTCAACTCCGTAACCGTCAAATCATTATCAACAATTTTGAAGACCCTTTTTCCCACCTCCATGCCACAGAGGACGCCCTCCTGCTTGGCAACCATTTTTGCAACGCCCTTAGCAGTGGGAGGAATGCAAGCCAGCGTGGAGTGGTCGCCGTCGCCTATGTCCTCTTTGAGGGCCATACGAATCAGTTCGTCTAAATTGGGTATGTCGGTCATCATTTCAAATAAGCTTTTATGAACATGCGAGAAGGCATGCTGCAAGGTTTTATTTCGTTAGTTGTTTCCGAGCCTCGGCATACGGGCTTCCCCGTTGCCCACAGAATTGGATAATCTTAAAATAATTTGCAAAAATACAAAGATTTTTTCTTTTAGCAACAAAAAATTAGCAAAACGCACACTCTTTCGTATTTTTGCATTCCAAAAACAAGAAAGTACATACAGTATAACAGTCACGAGATATGAAAGTTAGCATCATAAATATAGGCGACGAGCTGCTGATAGGCCAGGTGGTGAACAGCAATGCCGCCACCATGTCGCGCATGCTGGTTGCCGCCGGCATGGATGTGTCGGAAGTTGCCGTAATAGGCGACGACGGCCGTGAAATAGAGGAGACACTGCAGCGTCTGGAGAGGCGTTGCGACGCCGTGCTGATGACCGGCGGACTGGGTCCCACCAAAGATGACATCACGAAGAAGGTGCTGTGCGAGCACTACGGCAGCCGATTGGTTGAGAACGTCGAAGCACTTGACAATGTGCGCCGCATCTTCGAAAGCCGTGGCTACGAGCTGACGCCCGTCAACCGCCAGCAGGCGTGGGTGCCCGAGTGTTGCGAGATGCTCAACAACGACCTTGGCACGGCGCCCTGCATGTGGTTCGGCCCGCGCAGAGAAGGCGATGCCGTGCTGGTGTCGATGCCCGGTGTGCCTTTCGAGATGGAGTGGCTGATGAGAAACCGCGTCATCCCGAAACTGCAGTCGACATTCAACACAGGGGCCATTGTGAACAAGAACATACTGGTGCAAGGCATCGGCGAGTCGTTCCTCAGCGACCTGATAGAGCCGTGGGAGCTGTCGTTGCCCGAGAATATGCGCCTTGCCTACCTGCCCTCGGCAGGCCTGACGAAACTGCGCATCACAGCCCGTGGCGAGGATGCCGACAAGTTGCGTGAAGGCATCGAAAGGCGTCTTGCAGGGCTGTACAGCATAGCAGAGAAATATATTGTCGGCGAGGATTGCGAGACGCTGGAGGAGCTGGTACACAAGAGATTGCTTGAAAAGAGAGTGACGCTTGCAACCGCCGAGAGCTGCACGGGTGGCACCATAGCAAGCCGTCTGACAGCCCAGCCCGGAGCATCGGCCTACATGAAAGGCGGAGTGGTGGCATACAGCAACGAGGTGAAGGAGAGCACATTAGGAGTAAGGCACGAGACCCTTGCCACGCATGGAGCAGTGAGCGAAGAGACTGTGCGCGAGATGGTTGAAGGAGTGCGTCGCCGCCTTGGAGCCGACTACGCCATAGCGACCACAGGGATAGCCGGTCCGGACGGAGGGACGAAAGAGAAGCCTGTAGGTACCGTGTGGATAGCCGTAAGCTCAGAAAGAGAGACTGTGGCGCAGCTGTTGCAGTTTGGTGGCAACCGTCGGCAGCAGAATATAGACCGTAGCGTCAATCAGGCGTTCGCCATGTTGCTAAGGATGCTGAAACAATGATACATAAATAAATATGCCTAAAGGATTAATCACCATTCTGTTGCTCATAGTGAGCAACATATTCATGACATTTGCATGGTACGGCAACCTGAAACTCACCGAGATGAAGGTTAATACCGACTGGCCGTTGATACTCATCATCCTGTCGTCGTGGGGAGTGGCATTCTTCGAATACTCGTTCATGATACCGGCCAACCGCATCGGCAGCCAGATAAACGGAGGGCCTTTCTCACTGATGCAGTTGAAGATACTGGCGGAGTGCGTGTCGCTGACGGTCTTCACCATCATCGTCGCCACCGTGTTCAAGAGCGAGCCTATCCGCTGGAATCACCTGATAAGCTTTGTCTTCATCATCCTTGCCGTCGTGTTTGCCTTCTGGAAGACAGAGTAGAGGTGCGATTAGAGGAGACGCTTCAATGCCGCCACGAAGGAGCGAATGTCCTCCTCGGTGGTGTCGAACGAGCACATCCAGCGCACCACGTCGGCGGCCTCGTCCCAGTCGTAGAAGAAATATTCCTTCTGCAACTCGTGCCACACGCGAGAATCGAGTTGTGCGAAGACGCTGTTGACACAGACGGGATAGACAACCTTCACGCCATCGATGCCTTTCAGCTCGTTGTAGAGCAGTTGAGCCATACGGTTGCTATGCTCGGCATTGCGCCGCCATAGCGGTTTGCCGTCCTCGACGGGCGAGAGATAGGCCTCGAACTGAGCGGCGACGAAGCGCATCTTAGAACATAGTTGTCCCATCTGTTTGCGGCGGTATTTCATATCCACATCGAGAGCCGGATTGAGCATGATGGCCGATTCGCCCATGAGGAGACCGTTCTTAGTGCCGCCGAAAGAGAGGCAGTCGACGCCGCAGTCGGTGGTCATCTGTCGGAAGGAGCAACCGAGGGCGACGGCTGCATTGGCGAGACGTGCGCCGTCGACATGCAGGAACATGCCGTAGGAATGCGCCAAGTCGGCCAGAGCCTTGATTTCGTCGAGAGAATAGAGCGTTCCCAACTCGGTGCTCTGTGCGATGGAGATGGCGCGAGGTTGCGAGTGGTGCTCGAAGCCGAAGCCGTGGAGGTGGTGACGGACGAGTTCGGGAGTCAGCTTGCCGTCGTCGGTGGGCAGGGTGAGCAGTTTGCAGCCCACGATGCGCTGAGGGGCGCCGCACTCGTCGACATTGATGTGTGCCGTATCGGCGCATATCACCGCATGGTGGGAACGGCACATGGCGTCGATGCAGAGGACGTTGGCGCCCGTGCCGTTGAAGACGAAATAGGGAGTGGCCTGACTGCCGAAGTGAGCTTTAATCAACGACGTAGTCCTCTCGCACCATTCGTCGTCGCCGTAAGCCAGAGCATGCTCCACGTTGGCATTATTGATTGCATTAAGCACCTCGGGGCTGATGCCCGAATGATTGTCGCTGCCAAAACCGCGCTTCATAATCTTTGTTTTTTATTTGTCCAGTGAATAGATGAACTCCTCGTTGTTCTTAGTGTTCGACATGTAGCGTTTAAGCAGCTCCATGGCTTCCAGCGGATTGAGGTCGGTGAGCTGGTTGCGCAGCACCTGCATACGCGTCAGAATATCCTGCTTGACCAGCAGGTCGTCGCGTCGCGTCGAGGAGCTGACGATGTCGACGGCAGGCCAGATGCGCTTGTTGGCGAGACGGCGGTCGAGCTGGAGCTCCATATTGCCGGTGCCCTTGAATTCCTCGAAGATGACGTCGTCCATCTTAGAGCCCGTGTCGGTGAGAGCCGTAGCGATGATGGTCAGGGAGCCACCGTTCTCAATTTTGCGAGCTGCGCCGAAGAAGCGTTTCGGTTTCTGCAGAGCATTGGCCTCGACGCCGCCCGAGAGCACCTTGCCGGAGGCTGGCTGTACGGTGTTGAAGGCGCGTGCCAGACGCGTGATGGAGTCGAGCACGATGACGACATCGTGTTTGCACTCGGTCATGCGCTTGGCTTTTTCGAGCACGATGTTGGCAATACGCACGTGACGTTCAGCGGGTTCGTCGAAGGTGGAGGCGATGACCTCGGCCTTGACGCTGCGTTGCATGTCGGTGACCTCCTCGGGGCGCTCGTCGATGAGGAGCACCATGAGATAGACCTCGGGATGGTTGTAGGCGATGGCGTTGGCTATCTCCTTGAGTAGCGTGGTCTTACCCGTTTTAGGCTGAGCGACAATCAGACCGCGCTGTCCTTTTCCGATGGGAGTGAAGAGGTCGATGATGCGAGTCGACATGGTCTCCTGCGGATGTCCCGTGAGGTTGAATTTCTCCTGCGGGAAGAGAGGTGTGAGTGACTCGAAGGCTATCCTGTCGCGTATCTCATCGGGAGTCAGACCATTGACAGTCAGCACCTTCACCAGAGGGAAATACTTCTCCATATCGCGCGGAGGGCGTACCGTGCAACGCACAGTGTCGCCGGTCTTCAGGCCGTAGGAACGCACCTGCTGCTGAGAGACAAGGATGTCGTCGGGAGAAGCCAGATAGTTGTAGTCGGACGAGCGGAGATAGCCGAAGCCCTCTGGGGCGAGTTCGAGAACGCCCTCAGCCTCAACGAATCCCTCCTGTTCGAATGGGAATTCGACACGACGGCTCTGGTTTTGGAAATGGCCGTTCTTCTGCTTTCCGTTCTGATTATTCTGGTTGTACTGATTAGTCTGGTTATTCTGACTATTCTGACTATTCTGACTATTCTGAATATTCTGATTATTCTGGTTGGGCTGGTTAGGCTGGTTGTTTTCATTCTTGCGGTCGTCGTTTGCCGGGACGGTTTCAGAGGCAGGCTGATTGTCTGGGTTGTTGTTCTGTTTTTTCGATTTCCTGCCCCTTTTCTTTCCACCTTCCGGCTTCGCAGCGGTGGCGTTGTCGATGTTCTGCTCGTCAGGGAGAGCCTGTTCCTCAGTCACTTTTTCCGGTTCAGCATCAGCAGACGGCACAGCATCAGTTTCAGACGTAGTCACCTCGACAGAGGCCTCCTTCTTGGGCTTGCGGCCGCGGGTGTGCTTGGGTGCTTCCGGCTCGGCCGGAGCGGCATTTTCTTGAGGCGTTTCGACAGCGTCGGTGACAATTTCTGCCGTCGCCGCTGGTGGTTCAGCGGTTTCCTGTTTCGGCTCGCTGTTGGCCTTGCCACGGTTGCGGATGTAGTCCATCTCGCTCAGCACAGAAGGTATTTCGGGGACGACAGGTATTTCCACATCGCTGATATTCAGGCTGAACTGACTGTCGACAGGAGCATCTGCGCTATTTTCGGGCAGGGGCTTCGAAAAGAGAGAGGGCGTTGCCGAATCGGCAGTGTTCTGCTTCTTCTTTTTGGGCAGCTTGATTTGCCCAGAGTTGCGATGAGCCTGATAGTTCTTCTCGTTCGACTCGGCGACGGGCACCGGTTTTATGCGTGTCCTTTTCTGGCGTGGTTGCTCCGCAGGCTCGGTGGTGCCGTTCTCGCTCGGTTTCTTAGCCTGAGCATCGAGAATCTTATATATCAAATCTTTGGAGTCTTGACGGCTGGCGCGTGGGATGCCCAGCTCTTTTGCTATCTCTATAAGCTCAATAATAGCCTTAGAAGATAATTCGTTAATGTTGTACATCAATTAGAGTGATTTTTCTGTATGCCGACAGTATGTTTTCGACACAAAAAACAAATGTCACATTCTGATTTTGGAATCGGAACAAATTGACCGTATTTTTGTAATGAACTAAAACTTATAAAGTTGTGAAGAAAACAGAGACTCGGCTCGTTGTTTTTCGTGCCACAAAAGTAGAAAAAAAATTGAATATGAAAAAAAATTTTGCCATACTGACCAAAAAGTGTATTTTTGAAAATCGAAAAAGCGAGAAGGATAAGCGGTCAGACGCCATGTAAGCGCCTTTGAAGCAGACAATTAAAAGAAATTAATTAACCACATAACAATAGAAAAAAAATGAACATTCCCGAAAACTTGAAGTACACCCAGGACGATGAATGGGTAAGAATGGAAGACGGTATTGCTGTTGTCGGCATCACCGACTATGCACAGCACGAACTTGGCGACATCGTATTTGTTGATGTTGACTGCGAAGGCGACACCGTTGAAGCCGGCGAGGCTTTTGGTTCCATCGAAGCTGTTAAGACCGTTGCCGACCTGCTGATGCCCTGCACCGGTGAAGTCGTCGAATTCAACAGCGCTCTCGAGGATGCCTCCTCCATCAACAACGACCCCTACGGCGCAGGTTGGATCATCAAATTCAAACCCGCCAACGCCGCCGACATCGACGCCCTGATGGACGCCGCCGCCTACAAAGCAAAAATCGGTGCGTAAACATTTTAGACAACTTTTGAAAAAAAACACAGCCGCCTGATTGGGTGGCTGTGTTTTTTTATTTGATGGGGGGGTGGGGGTTGATGGGTTTAATGGTGTTGATGAGACCAATAGAGTTTATGGGTTGTAGGATAAAAGAATATATAAGATGATAATTTTATTATTTTTTATTTTTTAGTATTTTTGCAACTTTGAATGACGTTCTACAAACTTGCAAATACTTAATAATGAACTACAACATTATTAAACTATTAAATAATAATAAAATATAAATTGATACAATAAAGGAACAGAAGGGATTACTATAAGTAGCCAAACACACAGTGTGGTGTACAGTAAACTATATAATATATATTGAGTGTCTAAAAATGACGCGGTCTCAAACAAGATATCAAATTTCCTTTTTTACATTTCGTTAGCAATATATTTTAAGAACATATAACCACATGGATGAACAAGGTTTTATAGATTTTAATATTCATCTCTCAGCCGAGAACTCTGGCAAAGCCAGAAGTTATGCTCGTGCCATAAGCATTCTTGATGATGTTTTACAGCACCAAAGTATCATAGACCTTCAAGGGCAATCGCTCTATAACATTTCAGACATATCTGTCATCGAAAGAGTTTTTGATTATGTGTACGACGAAGTGAATAAGTTGAAATGGCAGCAACCAAGCATTTTTAATTATATTGATCCCGGCAAAAAGAGTTATCCACTGAAAAACTTCTGTACAGCTGCGTTAAAGAGCTTGAAAAGATATGCTGAATATGAGCAGGAAGTATCGACAGCAGACAGTATTGTTGCGCAAGAGAGTAATGCGTCGCTGATTTCAAGGAAACTTATTGCTCATTTTGACATTAACAGAGATGGTGAAGACAAACTTACTCTGATTAAACATAGAAAAGGACAGGATTACTTCCGTCACATGATCCTTCGCAACTATGATTGTCGTTGTGCATTGACAGGCATTAACATCTCTCAACTGCTAATAGCAAGTCATATCATTCCTTGGGAAGACAAGACGCACAAAAAAGAACGCCTTAACCCATGCAATGGCATACTTTTGTCTGCACTCTATGATAAGGCGTTTGATAAAGGGTTCATTTCTTTCTCGCCAGACGATTATTCAGTCTGTCTATCTTCTGCCTTGATGGAATATGAGGTTGAGGGATATTTCAAGAAACATTTCGGAAGCATAGACGGTCGGAAACTAACTTTGCCGACGGATTATAAACCAGACCGCGATTTTCTGGCATATCATAGAGATGTCGTATTCTTAGGGAAATGAGAAATAGGATATATGATAACCGTTTTTTTTATCAAAATATAATCAAAAACACAGCCGCCCTCTCAGGCGGCTGTGTTTTTGATAGGACATATAGGAGTTATAGGGCTAATGGGCTTAATGGATAATAAAAGAGGACGGAGTGGCCCGATGGGCGCTCCGTCCTTTTATTATTAAATCTGACTTATTATATATAAATCTGATTTTAGTTGGAGGATCAGTCGACGATGACGTTCCAGTGGTGCTTGTCTTCGGCTTCGCCCAGCTGGATGGCACGCAGGTGCTCGTAGAGCTTGGTGCTGATGGGACCGGGTTTCTTGCCGAACTCGTAGCTCTTGCCGGCCTCGGGGTCGTCGATGCGCTCGATGGGGCTGATGACGGCGGCGGTGCCGCAGGCGCCGGCTTCCTGGCAGTCGGCGAGTTCTTCGACGGCGATGGGACGACGCTCGACCTTGATGCCCATATCCTCGGCCAGCTGCATCAAGCTCTTGTTGGTGATGCTAGGCAGGATAGAGGTCGACTTCGGGGTGATGTAGACACCGTCCTTGATGGCGAAGAAGTTGGCAGCGCCAGCCTCGTCGACATATTTCTTCTCCTTGGCGTCAAGATAGAACTCGCAGGCATACTGGCCGCCGTGGCAAGCCTCGACGTGAGCGCGCAGCGAAGCAGCGTAGTTGCCGCCCACCTTGTAGATACCGGTGCCGAGGGGGGCGCTACGGTCATACTTGCGGGTGATGACGTAGGGGTTGGCCTGGAAGCCGCCCTTGAAGTAGGGACCCACGGGGGTGACGAAGATGAGGAAGAGGTACTCGTTGGCGGGTTTGACGCCGACGGTAATGCCGGTGCCGATGAGCAGCGGGCGCAGGTAGAGGCTGGCGCCGGTGCCGTAGGGCGGGATGAAGCGCTCGTTCATCTTGACGACGAGCTTGCACATCTCGACGAAGCGCTCGGTGGACAGTTCGGGCATCATAATGCCACGGCAGGTGCTCTGCAGGCGGGCGGCGTTCTCGTCGGGACGGAACATGCGGATCTTGCCGTCCTTGCAACGGTAGGCTTTGAGGCCTTCGAAGGCTTCCTGGCCATAGTGGAGGCTCGAGGCAGCCATGTGGATGTTGATGCTCTCTTCGGAGGAGATTTCTATCTCGCCCCATTTGCCGTCGCGATACCAGCAACGTACATTATAATCCGTTTTCACGTAACCAAACGGGAGGTTTTGCCAATCTATATTCATGATATATAATTTTTTATAAATGAAATACTTTTTGTTTGACTTGTGCAAAGATATGCCAAAAAAACGATATGACAAAATTTTTCAATGGTTTTTGCGTTTTGAAGATAAAAAGACTCTGGAAGATGAAAATACTGCATACAGCCGACCTGCACCTTGGGCAAATAATGTACCATTACTATGACCGTGTGGACGAACATGACCATTACTTCGAGCAGCTGAGGGGGTGGTGCGCAGAATACCGTCCTGACGCGCTGGTTGTCAGTGGCGACATATACGACATAGCGCAACCCGGTGCCGCGGTGAAGGAATACTTCAACAGGCAGTTTGTCGACATCCACTCGCGTTTTCCGGAGATGAACATCGTCGTCACGGCCGGCAACCATGACTCGGCGAGCCGGATAGAGGCCGACGGCCCTGTGTGGGGACTTTCGGGGGTGACGCTGGTGGGCCACGGCCCGTCGACGGACGTGCTGGAAGGTGGCGGTGACACCTGGCAGGACCGGTTCATCGTGGAGCTGCCGACGGGATTCATAGTGGCGATACCCTTCATGGTGACGAGCCGCCGCGCCGAGGTGCAGTCGATACTGGACCGCGTGGCGCGACGCAACCAAAGAGGGTTGCCGGTGGTCATGACGGCGCACACAGCCGTAGCTGGTGGCGACTTCACGGGTCACGGCGAGATAGGCACCATCAAGACAACACGGGCTGAGGAGATGGGCGAAGGCTTTGACTATCTGGCACTTGGTCACATACACCGTCCGCAGACAATAGGCAGGCCGCTGGAGGAGGAGCGTGAGGAGGAAAGCAGGTATGCGTCGCCGGTGATGCGCTACAGCGGCAGCGCGCTGCACGTGAGTTGCGACGAGCAATACCCTCACAGCGTGAGCCTTGTGGAGATAGAGCGCCACGGCGGTGAGGTGACGGTAAGGCGGCTCAGGATTGACGAACTGCGCCACTTCTACATCGTGCCGCCCCTGAACGAGAAGCCGGCGACGACGGGCGACGAGGTGGCAGTACTGCTGCGCGAATTTGTCCAAAAGCACGAGCGCGGATATATACGCCTGAATCTGGACTACCGTGCGGAGCACATCAACCTGCAAAAGGTTGTGTATCCGCTACTTGAGGCGACAGGCAACGAGGTGCGCTTCAACCCCAACACCATCTGGCAGAACCGACCGTCGACAGAGGAAGGCGGAGAGGCTCCGAAATTCGAAATGGCTGAGCTGCAACAGATGACGAATCCGCTGGAGTTCGTCATGCGAACCATAGAGCGGTACCCGGCCATAGACCCCACAACGCTTGAAAAGGATTTTGCAGAGATAGAGAAAGAGCTGATTGCCAACGAGAACTGAACCACGTAACACAAAGAAAATGAAACTGCTGGAACTCCATATACGCAACATAGCATCAATAGAAAAGGCCGACATAGACTTTGAGAACGACGAGGGGCTGAAAGACCCCGAGACGGGTATGCCGGCGCAGAAATTCCTCATCTTCGGAGACACGGGTACAGGCAAATCGGTGCTGCTGGACGCGATAGCCATGGCGCTGTACAAAAAGACGCCAAGAATAGCAGAGCTGGAGAACAGCCGTCAGAACAAATACCACACCCGTGAAGGCCAGGAGGTGAGCATAGCGCACATAGAACAATACACGCGTCTGGGTATCAGCGAGAAAGAAGAGTGCTACAGCGAGGTGGTCTTCACGACAGCGCACGACGTGGTATGCCGCGCAAGGCTGGAGCTGGGATATACGAAAGGCCGCACAGGCCTGAAATACCGCAAGAAGTGGCTCTTCAAAGAAGGGAGCGGCGAATGGACAGAGATAAAATCGGACCGCGAGACGATGATAGGCGAGCTGATAGGTCTGACATTCAGCCAATTCAACCGTATGGCGATGCTGGCGCAGGGGCAGTTTGCGGAATTCCTGTGCGGCGACCGTAACCAGCGATCGGACATACTGGAGAAACTGACCAACACTGAGATTTTCAGCCGATATGGCGAGGCGATAAGCAACATATACAAACGCAAAACGACCGCCGCCATAGAGTCGAAGAAGGTGATGGAGACCGCCTCGGCCTACGTTCAGATGAGCGACACGGAGATGGAGATGGCCGAGAAGCTGATAGCCAGTGACAAAGAGAGAGAGCAACAGCTGGAGGAGGAGCGCAAAAGGCTGAGCGCCACCATAGAAACGGTGAAAAAGACAGAGACGGCGATGAGGGATGCCGTCGAGGCTGAGAAAAGGCTGATGGAGAGCGAGAAAGAGATGGAGGAAGAAGAGTACAAGATGCAGGTGAGCGCCTGCAAGGACTGGGACGAGACCGACAAGGAACGCAAAGCCGTGGAGAGCCTCGGGAAAAACCGCACGACGATGGAGAACGCACGCAAAGAGCTGTCGGCGCTGGCGCCCCGCTTCGCCGAGCTATCGGCCGCGCTGCGAAGGGAAGAGCGAAGAGAGAAGGAGACGGAACAGGCTCTGAATGAGGAAGAAAAATGGCTTGCAGAACAGAGCGGCCGCGAGGAGCTGTACAAGGAGGCAGGGAGAGTGACAGAAAAGCTGAAGAACTACAAGAAGGCGGTGGGCGACATAGAGAGACTGAAGGAGGCGAGAAAGAAGGCGACAGACAACGACGAGGCGCTGCACAAAGCCCTGGCAGAAGCCAAAAAGGCGAAGAAAGAGGCCGATGAAAAGGACAAAGAGATAGAAACCAGCATAGAGACGCTGACGAAACAGCGCGACGAGCTGAACCCCAAAGAGTTGGGAGAGCAAATGAAGAGGACACAGAAACTGATACTGGCCCTAGAGAAACTGCACGACGACTACGCAACTCTGAGCCAGAAAAAGGAGGATGTAAAAAGGCTGGAAGGCGAAACAGAGAAGCTGCGGAAAGAGGAG
>Ga0310694_10005120_pt1 | contig 12581 bp, 8 predicted proteins | sample 174DNAGHGhighgp2_FD_203884 | JGI IMG/M metagenome (GOLD analysis project Ga0310694, IMG submission 203884) | Sheep rumen microbial communities from Palmerston North, Manawatu-Wanganui, New Zealand - 1742 DNA GHGhigh gp2 (v2) (version 2) | ecosystem: Host-associated > Mammals > Digestive system >...
CCAGTCCGCGAATACTTCTATTTCGTTATAGAAAGTAGATGTTCGCATCCTCGGATACTCATACATAGCTGTAGTGGATCTCCATTTGGTACTCGATGCTCCAAAGGTGTAATTGATGCCGACTGATGTACCGAAGCCCTTTACAATAGATGCATCATACACAACGCCGACCTTGAATCCGTTGAGGTGGGTTACATTCACTAACGAGTCTTTGGGCATGAGCACTTCCATGCTGTTGAGACGCATAATGGGTTGCGCCCAGCCGAATTGGATTCCGAAACCCTGTTTTGGCAGGTCTGCTCCAAATACACCTGCTGCCAAAAGGGTAACAAACAATGTTAAAATAACTTTTTTCATATATTACAAATCTTAAAAATCGTACACTTTTTGCGTCCTGTTTACCCTCGTATTTACTTCGAGATGCCTTCGAGACGCCTTCGAGATGCTCTCGGTATCGTGTCAGAGGTACCAAATCTTAAAAATAGTACATTTTTCTTCTTTTACCTTTCCACTTTTCTGAAGACGTCTTGAGGTCCAGTTGGTCTGACCTCATCCGCCCAGAAGAACAAAGCCAATCTGTCGCCTCCGCTCGGAATCTGGTCCATCGGGTAGAGTACACCGGTCGTTTCTTTGGTAAAGCGCATATGATGCATCTTTCCTTCCTCCACGTACATTCGGATAAAACTACTTTCGGTGGTATTGATTCCGACGTAACTGCCGTCACTCTCTTTGGCAAAATAGATGGTCAGCGCGTTTCCGCTCATATCCACGAGTTTCATTTCTCCGTCCTGCATGTATGCCGTAACCTCTTTGCCGCTCATTTGGTTGAACAAATCCAATGTGTCCTGCATCACACAAAGTGCATTTCCTGTTCCGACCATGTGCTCCACGGTACTATTGACAATATACGCAATCATGCTATCCGCCGACATCTGCTGGTTGTCGCTCCAACTGACAGGTTTCTTGAAGAGATGAATGGTTGAATCGCTTCCCCAATACTCCATCGAGTCGCATACCATCTGCATATCGTCCCGGAAGACGCGCACGCCGTAATAGGCTCTCACAAGGCGGTACGTGCTGTCCATGAGTGCACTATCCGTGTAATGACGCTCCTCTGTGAACAGCGTGTCCGCATGGACATATGCCAAATGTGTGCTGTCGCTCCAGTCCACCATTAACGCACTATCGGTTGCAAATCCCCGGCTGTTCTCTTCCCACATCTGGCCGTAATCGCCTGTCAAAGTGATGTGTTGCGCCGAATCGACCATTTCCAAGTCTCCGAAAATCTCTCCGAAACCTATTTGCTTGTCGTAGTAAATCGTATCGCCTGTCATGATTCGTCCGTCGGTATGATGAACCACGGAACGGTCTAACAACATGGATTTTTCGGTATGCGTGTTGTACCATCCGCGCGAGGTGGTTATATCCGTTTCTTCTTCGTATATTATGTCCGTGGGACTCACAATATCCGCTATTTTGGTGGCAGAGTTGTACAGGATGGTGTCGCTTGTCAATACAAACTTCGGATTGACCAGTTTGACCTCTTTGCTGAACACGGCTTGCTTCGTGCTGGTTTTGTAGTTACAACGTAGCGAGGTTAGTGTATTGAGTGAATCTTCGACGACTCCGCCTGTGTAGTAATAGGCAATTCCCGTCCTTCGGTCGTAATTAAGGCTGTCTGTCGTGAGAATGGTGGGATTCTCGTCCGGCAAACCGTGCACCCATTTGACATGGCGCCTCAAGCGCGCTAACTTGGTGTTCCCGTCGTAGAACAATTTGTCTCCGAAACCCCGCAACGAGTCTCCTTGAACGAAACGTACATGTCCGAAAGCGTCCAACGAGTTCGTCTTCTCGTAGAAATACGCACTATCGCAATACATGAGCGCGTCTTCATGCCGGAACTTGACGTTTCCTTTGAGAATCTGCGCATCTGCTATGCGCTCCTGTTCGAAACGCAAACTATCCGCCCGCTCCAAATAGACCATCGTTTGAGCGCGAGCGCTCGAAGTACCAAGGACGATGTACAAAGTACAAAGGACGATGTACCAAGGACGATGGATGATGGATGATGGACGATGGATGATGGACATATTCGTTCTTTTTGTTCTTTAGTGCACCCAATTCGGGTACTCAAACTCGCAACCCTGCCATTCCGGGTCAATTTGCACAAAGGTCGTTTGTTGCTTTTTGAGAATCCAGTCGTGAATGAAGTCTGCACTCATTTTCTGTTCCAGCATCGCTTTGATTGCCTGGAAATCGTCTTTGAGGTTTGCCCGGTGTACATCCGTTTTCTTGTTGACGCGTACGATAGCGCATACTTCGCGGTTCTTTTGTGCGTCCATCATCACAAAGGGCTGACTCAGTTCGCCTTCCTTCAGATTGTAAATCTGTTTGGCTATTTCCGGCGCTAATTCCTGATATTCGAACCGACTGCTTCCTGTGTTCGGATTAATCATCAGACCGGCGTTCATCACTGTGTTCTTGTCTTCCGAATATTGGATGACAGCCTGCTCAAACTGGATGCTGTCCGCCACAATGAGTCCCCGGATACTGTCCAGACGCTCTATTGCTCTTATCTTGTCGTTTGCGCTGATGCGGGGACGAAGGAGAATATGGCGGCAGTTGATTCGCTCGCCTTTTTTCTCTATCAGCTGTATGATGTGGTATCCGTACTCAGTTTGTACAATCCGGCTCACGCGTTTCGGGTCGTTGAGGTTGAATGCCACATCTGCAAACTCGGTCACCAATTGTCCTCTTCCTACAAATCCCAACTCGCCTCCGCGCTTGGCACTCTCCGTATCTTCGGAGTAGAGCCGTGCCAGCATACTGAAATCGGCACTTCCGTTCTGCACACGTTCGGTAAACTCACGCAAGCGTTGTTTGATGCGTTCGGTTTCTTCGGTGGGAACAGGCGGTTCGAAGCTGAGAATCTGCACTTCCACTTGTGCCGGCATCATCGGAATGGAGTCCGCGGGCAATGTGTTGTAGTACCGGCGTATATCCGCAGGTGTCGGTTTGATGTCCGCCGTCAGTTTCTGCTGCATCTGCTGAATAATCATCTGGTTTCGTACGGTAGTGAGCATTTCCTCGCGGATTTCGCTACTGGACTTACGGAAGTACTCTTCCATCTTCTCTTTCGAGCCGATTTGGTTGATGTAGTAGTTGAGTCGCATTTCGACCTGGTGGTTGACGCTTGACTCGTTTGCCTCTATCGAGTCGAGTACGGCTTGGTGGAGGAAGAGTTTCTGTATGGCTATTTGTTCTGGGATGTAGCAATACGGGTCTCCGGGAATAGGTGTTCCTTCATATTGCGCGCGCAAGCGTTCTTCTTCCACTTCGCTACGAAGAATCGCTTCGTCGCCCACTACCCAAATCACTTCGTCAATTACTTGCGCCTGAACCGACAGGGCTGCCAACAACAATGCTATTACACTATATTTATAGATATTCATAAGTCGTTATTTCGTGATTCGTTATTCGTAGAATAGAATTGTACCGTTTTGTATGGCTTCGTTATACATTTTCTCCCGTTCTTTCTGCAGAAAGTCCACTTGCCGCTCGTTCAGCACTATTTTTTCTATTTGCGGTCGTGCGTATTCCACCGGCATTCTTTCTCCCCGGAGACACTTGTCCGTGACTTGGAGGATATAGGTTTTGAGCGTGTCGGACACTTCTATGAGATTCTTTGTCTTGAGTTGGTTTTCAAGTTCTGCGCGCTCAATGGGTATTTGTCCCAGGAGTTGCGTCGTCGTTTGCCATCTGTCTTCAAAGAGTTCGTAGCCGCTTGCGTTCTGGTATGCGAATTTCTCTATTCGGTCGAGTTTTTCTCCCCGTCTGTCCGCGCGGTTTTCGTTTCGGACTTCGGAGAGCCAAGTCCGCAGTTTCTGCAGGTTCTGAGCGCCTTTCGGGACAATTACGAGCAATCCTTTCACTATACTTTCGTCCATGGTAAACCTGTCCGGCATTTGCTCATAGACATTGGTAATAACGGAATCCGCCACACCTTTTGGCATTCTTCGTTCGACGAGGTATCGTTCGTAAGATTGCACGTATAGCGCACGCCGGTAATCTTCCACCATCCGGTCGATTTCCTTTTTGACAGCTGCTGACTGATGGCTCAGGGCGTTTTCGTACATGAGTTCGTCTTTAGCCCACTGGCTGATGTACTGCTGTGTAACTCGCAAACTGTCCTCGCTATTCAGCCCCAAAGTCAGCGAATCCAGCGTAGCGCGGTACAAGTATCTTCCGTTTACATCGACAGCGGCTCCTACCTGGTGTTTTTTCTCCAACGCCTGGCAGCTGCATAGGAGAAGTCCTGTAAGAATAATCCCTATAACGCCGTTTCGTTTCATCTTACCAATTCGCCGTTAATATTATACAAGTGTCCGTTGCGCTCGATGTAGATAATACCGTTCCGGAGCAACTTTCGAGTTGAGAATTGAGAATTGAGAATTGAGAATTCGTCCAATCCTGTTGCCTCGTTCTTCTTGTATTGCGCTGTGATAATCAAGTCTCCCGTTACGACGTCAAAATCCTTGTCCCATCCTGTGAAGGTGTACCCTTCGCGTGTCGGGTCAGCCGGCGCGATAGCACTTCCGCCATCTGCCACTTCTTCGCTCTTGAGAATGGTTTCGCCGTCATAGTCCACGAAAGTAACGGTATGAGTTACTAACTCCTGAATATCAAAGTCTTTCCACACATCCGTTGCTTTGTAGGTCTCAATGGACTCTTTCGGAACATATAGTTTGCAGTTTGCTACATCTACATCCTCAAACACGAGATTTCCGAGACTTGGCGGCGTAAGGGCAAAGCAATGAATCTCACTAAGGGAGGTTTCATTAAACGCGTCATCCCCGATTTTGACTACGCCTGCAGGAATCTCTATTTTTGTCAGGTTCTTACACTCTATAAAAGCTTCTTCACCAATTAAGGTAAGCTCTTTCGGCATATGTACAGACTCTAACGTATAGCAACCTACAAACAAACCGAATGAGATGGTTTTTAGATGTTCCGGCAAAACTATCTCTTTTAAATTCATGCAGATGCCAAATGCCATCTCGCCAATCATCGTAACGCTCTCAGGAACTACCATACTTGTCAGATTCGTACAACCATAGAATGCCCCAAAACCTATTTTGGTTACACCTGCGGGTATTTCAAACGAACTCATCAAGCACAGATAAAATGCGCCTGCTCCGATACTCGTCATTCCTTCCGGCACTATGACCTGTTTGATTTTCTTTGAGTATGCAAACCAGAACCATGGAGAGACATCATTTTCATCAGTAAGATTATAGTCAAACATATCCCCCTCTCCTGTGATGGTCAGGGAATAAGTGGCTTCGTCAAACACCCACTCCAGTTTCGGACCGCAAATACCGCTGGTTGCGGCAGACAAGTATTCAGCCGTGATGGTTAGGTCAGAGGTTACATGACTAAATTTTTTGTCCCACTTAATAAATATATATCCTTCCCGTGTCGGGCCTTCGGGAGCTATGGCAGAATTGCCATATTCCACTTCCTGTTTGCTAAGCTCCGTGTGGTCCCAGTCTTGGAAGATGACGGTGTATTTACGTACGCTCTCCGCAAATACAGCATCGAAAACAACATCCTCTGTGATGGTTGCGACTTCGGGTGTCCATCCTGTGAACGTGTAATCGTATTGGGCGTCCGACTGCATTTCCGGTGTGTCTTTCGGATAAACAATCTCTTCAAACTTTGTATCCACAGGCACAGAAGTTTTGTATGTCACTTCTCCATCCACCCGGAATGTCACATTATAGAATGTACCTGCAAAGACAGCTCTAACCGTCAAATCAGACCATATATGTTCAAGAGAAGCCTCTTTTCCGTCCTCTATATTCTCCCAGTGGTCGAACACACCTTTTTCTCTTGTAGCCGTTACGCCTTTCGCGGACAAGCCGTCCGAAACGGACTCGGAGCCTAATTCGCTGTCGTCCCAGTTGAGATAGGTTACCGTCCAAGACTTGCTGTCATCTCCATAGACGGCAGTAATGTCCATGTCTTCCGTTATATTGTAGTACTCTTTGTCCCATCCTGCAAAATGCCATCCGTCCACTTCCGGAACTTCCGGTGCAACAGCATCTTCCCCTTCTTTGATTGTTTGGTCCGGACCTATTTGTGTCTTACCGTCCTGTTCGAAGAAGCGAACCGTATATTCAGGCACTTCGGGGAGGTCTTCCCACTGTGCAGTAAACATCAATACGGGTCCGTCGATGGGTGTTACATTCAGATAGGCATCATCGTCAAACTCATCTGTCGTCTCGTTTTTCCATCCGTTGAATATACGTCCTTTCCACTCCGGGTCTTCGGGTATATTCTCAATACTTCCTCCGCAGGGCACAATCTCTGCATAGTACGCGTGGTTGTACTTGCCAAGGCCTTCTGCGCTGAAATCATACTCCTTCCACTGTGAACTATGCACGTTTTCAAATACAACTGCGTATTTGGTGATGAGTACTTCTACGTTTTCTTTCTCTCCCGGCGTTACAAAATATGCTTTCCCCTGTGCATTGATACCCGTTTCCAAGGCATAGACAGGGTTGGTTTTGATTTTGCGTTCAAACTCGAAACATGCGCCGTCTGTTTTCTCCATTTGCACCTGAATGGTGTCTTTGTATTTGGTGGGGAATAGAAGGTCGTTTCCTGTAGCCATATCTCCGAACGTGTTCCTTACGCTTATTTCCTTACCGTCGCTATGAATCCCTGTTTCGTAATAGACATCGAACTCATATGGGTCAGAATAGAAGGTTGCTCCGGCACTATATATTTTGAATCGGAACGCCTCACCGTAACGGAATGTCATCTCATTGTAGTTTTCATAGGCGACCGAAATCTTCGGGTAGAAGACACTCACTACGTTTTGTTCCGCCTGTTCAGCCGTGTAACCGCCAACGCTATGGTCACCGGACCAGAGCCACTCTCCTTTGTCGTTCTTTATTCCTCGTTGGTAAGCAACTCCCGTTGCAGCGGAATTGCGTAATTCAATACGGAAGGTGAGTGTATCTCCGACCATCGCGCGCACATCGCTTCCTTCAAATCCTTCGTGCGGATAGAGTGTATTGATGTGTTTAACCAAATTGTCGGAATAATAGAATGTTTCTCCCATATCGTATTGCGCCAGCACGGTCAGGTCTTTGTGCACATTGGTAAAGTCCTTGCTCCATCCTTTGAACTTCATGTCTCCCAGAGTAGGATTAGCAGGAGCGACGGCGTTCGCGCCGCATTTAACCTGCTGCTCGTCGAGCAAACTATAATCTCCGTTAAGGAACCTGACTTTGTACATAATGTCCTTTTCCTCAAAAGTTACATTGCAGGCAGGCATATACAAACCGCAATCTTCATCATAGTTAACAATAGTAAACGGCAACGCGCTTGTAATCTGGTATTCCATGCAATCCGCAGGATAACTGTAGTACATAAATTCGCCTTGACGCTTGTAATACGTATTGGTTGTTTCCGGATGCTTGAAAGTCAGCAAATAGTAGAAATCTATTTTTTTTACGCCGGTTGTGTCTGAAACGCCGGAAGTAAGATCCTTCGCAATCTGGCGGTAATAGCGCGAGGCATCCATGACAGACTCGTCAAATGGTATCTCAGCTTCGAAATCGAATCCTTTCATGGCGTCCACAGCAGACAATTTACCCGTCTTGACACTATGCCAATTCTTACCGTCGCTACTCTCCTGAATCTTATAGCTTGTTTCTCCCGTTCCTTGAATGTGCGTTTGAATGGTGAAAGTCTCTCCATATTTGACTTTCTCCGGGCACTCCAGCGTATTAGCGAAAACACCTTTCAACGTGATATCATGGTAGTTGATGAGATGCAGCGTTGCTTCACCTCGCTCAAGAAATCCCAGTTTGGAGCCGAAATAAACACTACGGTAATTAATTGTTTTTCCCTGTCCGTCGCTTATCACTCTCTCCGGATTAACGACAATTCTTATATTCCTGTGCCCTTTTTTGAGACAAGTGGCCAAAGCTTTCCGAAGTTGTGCAGACATATCCACAGCGTGCACATATCCGCCTGGTGATTGCCGTGAAGTCGAAACCTCGTTACATTCAATTTTGCCGGACTTTTCTTCCTTATAATATCCGTAATCAAAAGCGGAGAACATTTTCTCGCCTTTATGCCCCGCAACCAACTGGTATTGGTAAATGGAAGTCGGATTCTTGACGCCCTCTCCCGGCGCTTTGCGTGCATACAAAGAAACCGAGTAATGGCGGTTCATTTCATGGTCTAAGTTGAAGGTGTCCTGAAAGGAGAGAAGACAACTTTTTTGCTCAAAGGACATATTCAATATGTACCTCGGCGCAGGAATTGTATCCACCGCTTTTGCGTCATAAGCGTGTGAATAGTTTACGTTTACAAGGCAGCACAGCGCTGCAATTACAAAGAATACATTTCTTCTTGTTGCCGCGGAGGCAATACTTATTACTTTACCCATAGTATATCGTTTTTAGTATTTACGAAAGCAAATTTCGTGCAAAGGTACAACTTTTTTTTGACATATGCAAACTTTAGTGAAAAAAATATAATTTTTTTGTCTTCTTTCCGTTCAAAAGGGGCAAAAAGGATTCAGAGATTGTTTGATATGTTTGAGTTGTTTGAGCTGTTGGGTTGTTGATTTTGGGAAAAAGGGGTGCAAAAACTATATATATACTTTGTATATATATACAAAAAGAAGGCAAAAAAGTGGCGATTTTGTTGCGCGAGAGATGCGCAAGGTATGCTATATGGTGTAGATATGATATAGTTATGGTGTAGTTATGGTGTAGAGGTGTCTCGGAGTTATCTGGTGTTTTTTATAGTGTACATTCGATGTCCGTCTATGATATCGTAGTTTTCGGGCAGATGTAGTTGGGGCGCTTGCACGGCGGATGATGTGATTTGTTCGGGTGCTTGCATGCCAGAAGATGTGATTAGTTCGGGTGATTGCGCGGCGGATGATGTGATTAGTTCGGGTGCGTGAACGCCGGAGCGGATGGTTAGTTCGGGGGCAAGTTCGATATGGATCTCATCCCATATGCCGGATTTGAGTATGTGTTCCAGGAGTTGTCTGCCTCCTTCGACGAGAATACTATGTATGTTTCGTTTTGCCAAGTCGTTGAGGATGTCGTTCCAGTCGGTGGTATCGCGGTACACGATAACAGGCGGAATGCCGGCATAATCGGATTTCGGTTGTTCTCCGGATGGGGTAATACCCCATATCCGTGCGTCGGAAGGGATTCGGTTATGTCGATCGAGTGTGACGCGAATGGGATTGCGGCCTTCCCAATGTGTGTTCAGCAAGCGCGGATTATCCAGTAAAACCGTGTTTGTTCCGACCATAATTGCCATGTTTTCTGCGCGCATTCTGTGGACAATCTTTTTCGTTTCCGGCGTTGAAATGGCGAGCGCTCCGTTCAGGTGTTCTTCCTTTCCATTTGGCTGTAAGCTGTTGATGTTCAGCGTTCTTGTCCTGTCGATAAATCCATCCGCCGTTTGCGCCCATTTGAGAATGACGTACGGTCGTTTTTGTTCATGGAGACAGATGAAGCGTTTGTTCAGTTCGCGGCATTCTTTTTCCATAATGCCGGTTACGACTTCTATTCCGGCTTCCTGCAACATTCGGATACCTTTGCCTGCGACTAACGGATTCGGGTCAAGCATACCGATTACTACCCGTCCGACCCCCTTTTCTATTATCAGTTTCGCGCAAGGAGGCGTTTTTCCGTAATGGCTGCACGGTTCGAGGCTGACAAAGAGCGTACATCCGGACAAGTCGGTATTTTTGTATTCCGAATCGTCGAAACGGCGGAAACAATTGACTTCGGCGTGCGGGGCTCCGAATTGTTCGTGCCATCCTTCCGCGAGAATCTGTTCGTCACTATTCCGCACGAGAACAGCTCCGACCATAGGATTCGGCGCGACAAAATACTCTCCCCGGCGTGCAATTTCAATACAACGTGCTATAAAATTTGCGTAATTCATTTTTTTTTTGTAATTTTGCAGCGTGAAATCGATTATTCAACATATTAGTTCGTTGCTCCGTCCGGCCTATGATGCTTCTGAAGCAGAGGCGTTAGCGTGGTGGATAGCCGAAGAAACAACGGGTTTGAGCCGCACTCAACTCATTTGCGGGTGCAAAGATACAACTTTTTCTCCACATATGCAAGAAATTGTGGAAAGATTATTGCATTTTGAGCCTGTTCAGTACATTTTCGGTCATACGAATTGGGCAGGACTGGAACTTTTTGTATCTCCTGCGACGCTCATTCCCCGTCCGGAAACCGCCGAATTAATCGACCTAATAGACAGCCAGCTGCCAAATAGCCGGATGGAGCATGTTCTTGATATCGGAACAGGCAGCGGATGTATTGCGATAGCTTTGAAGAGACGTCATCCGGAATGGGATGTGACCGGAATTGATATTTCCGCTGAGGCGATAGAGCTTGCCCGCAAGAATGCGAAACACAATCATACGGATGTGAATTTTATCCAGCACGATATTTTTTCTTCCGAGCCTTTGTCTGTGAGTCCTGCTCCGACAGTTGTAATCAGCAATCCCCCCTATGTGTTGGAGAGCGAAAAAAGCTCGATGAAATCGAATGTTTTAGACTACGAACCTGCTTCTGCACTCTTTGTTCCGGACGAAGATCCGCTTCTGTTTTATCGTCGGATAGCCACCCTTTATGCAGGAAAGCCTCTTTTCTTTGAGATTAATGAGAAAATGTCCGATGAAATCGAGCATTTATTGCGTTCGCTTGGTTATTCGGACGTAAAAACATGTCAAGATATGTATTCGAAGCCTCGGTTCGTATATGGAATATTTCAAAAAAAGTGAAAAAAAATTTGCATATATGCAAAAAAAGTAGTAATTTTGTACGTTTTTTTGAAAAAGTGTCTATGAATATTATCAAAACACCGATTGAAGGGCTGTTGGTTATCGAGCCGCAAGTGTTCAAAGATGCGCGCGGTTATTTTGTGGAGACGTACAATGAGAAGCGCTATCACGATGCGGGAATTGATGCCGTTTTTGTTCAGGACAATCAATCTTGTTCGTGTTTTGGTGTAGTTCGCGGTCTTCATTTCCAGCGTCCGCCTTATTCGCAAGCGAAGTTGGTCTGTTGTACGGTTGGTCGTGTGCTGGATGTTGCCGTCGATTTGCGTAAGGAAAGTCCCACTTTCGGCCAGTGGTTTGGTGTTGAGTTGACGGAAGAGAACAAGCGGCAGTTCTTTATCCCGAAAGGATTTGCGCATGGTTTTTCGGTATTGAGCGAGCAAGCGATATTTACCTATAAATGCGATTGTCTGTATCATCCTGAGGCAGACGGCGGCATTTTGCTTAATGATCCCGATTTGGCTATCGATTGGCAAGTGCCTGAAAACCTGCGAATTATAAGCGATAAAGACAAGAAACACCCGTTACTGCGAGACTTTGACAATCCATTCTAAATCGCAAATGATTTTATGAATATACTAATTACAGGCAGCAAAGGACAGTTGGGCAATGAGATGCGTGTGATGAGTGAGTCTCATCCGAAGCACCGGTATTTCTTTACGGATATAGAGGAGCTGGATATAACGGACCGAGACGCCGTTTCTTCTTTTGTTGCGGCCAACGGAATCGACCTGATTGTCAATTGTGCGGCATATACGAACGTCGATAAAGCGGAAGAGGACGAGGCTACTGCAGCCCGGATTAACTCGGAGGCGCTTTCGGTTTTGGGAAGTCAAGGCGTGCGCGTAATCCATATTTCTACCGATTATGTTTTTGCCGGCAATGCCTGTGTTCCATATCGCGAGAGTGACCCCGCCGCTCCGAATACCGTTTACGGTCTTACTAAGTACGACGGAGAAAAACGCTTGTTGGCGGTATGTCCCGAAGCGGTAATACTCCGTACGGCGTGGCTATACTCGTCATTCGGAAACAACTTCGTCAAGACGATGCTTCGTTTGGGCAAAGAGCGAAATGAATTGGGCGTGGTGTTTGACCAAATCGGAACTCCGACTTATGCGGCGGACCTTGCCTGGGCTGTTTTTACGGTAATTGAGTCGCCTGTTTGGCGTTCGGGAATATACCATTTTACCAACGAGGGTGTTATTTCGTGGTACGATTTTGCAAAGGCTATTCATTCGTTTGCAGGAATCGAAAATTGTCATGTTTTCCCGATTTCATCGGAAGAATATGCCTATAAAACGCCTCGTCCGCACTATAGTGTTCTTGACAAAACGAAGTTCAAAAAGACTTTCGGAGTAGTCATTCCATATTGGCTGGACGGTCTGAAACGGTGTTTGGAAAAGATGAAATAAGCGAAGCCCATGAAAGAGATATTGGATTTTTTGGATGAATTGTCGCTCAATAACAACCGCGAGTGGTTTGCGGAGCACAAGGAATGGTATCAGCGATGCCATGCGCGTTTTGTTGAATTTTCGGCAGAATACCTTCGCCGTTTGTCCGAATTGGATCCCTCTTTGGCGGTACTTCAGCCAAAGGATTGTATCTGGCGGATTTATCGCGACGTGCGTTTTTCGCATGACAAGCGTCCATACAAAGAGTGGTTCGGCTGTTTTCCTGC
>Ga0310694_10005121_pt1 | contig 12580 bp, 10 predicted proteins | sample 174DNAGHGhighgp2_FD_203884 | JGI IMG/M metagenome (GOLD analysis project Ga0310694, IMG submission 203884) | Sheep rumen microbial communities from Palmerston North, Manawatu-Wanganui, New Zealand - 1742 DNA GHGhigh gp2 (v2) (version 2) | ecosystem: Host-associated > Mammals > Digestive system...
TCAAAGCCAGGGAATCGATGATGTATATGCAACCGACCCGGTAAAAAAGGTTATTAATAATGATAAGATTTACATTCTCCGTGGAAACAAGACCTATACTCTCCAAGGTCAAGAGGTAAAATAACCCTTTCGCTCTATCGATAACCCGATAACTCAATCTATCGGAACTCCTGCCTGCTCCACCACCGAGCAGGCAGGTTCTTTCTTCGTCTGTTTCGTCGGGAATAATCGTTGCCCTTGCGGCTAAGAATAGTATTCGGACATCCCACCTTCGTTCATTTCCCGAAATTGCATTCGGGTTCAAAACATCGTTCATTGGGTTGGATGCCATCCAACAAGGTGTCCTGTTTTCTGCGGTATTCCGCAGAGTAGGTGTCCTGTGCTCGTCTCTTTCCAAGAGCGAGTTTTGGATCATTGTGAGCCATCTAATCTTATCCTGCAAATTGTTTTTTCTGTTTATGTCTGCATGTGGTTTGCTACTCGTCAGAGGTCTGAATTAGTGTGCGCGAAATGCTGCAAGTGTACTTGTGAGTATTTTGCTGCATGCTAATACATAGTAGCCGCAAGGCTACAAACCACATGCAGGGTTTTCTGTGTTTTTGTTTTATATCTCTCGCTTCGCGAAAAAGAAAGCCCTTTTTGACCTATTTGGGGACTTTTTGAACCAAATCCTTGCATATCTCAAAAAAAAGTTGTACCTTTGCGCCAAAATTGAAGCAAATGGACTACCTACCGCAGAACCCTGCTATATTAGTATCAAGCATTAATATGCTTTTACGCGATGAGGAATTTGACTCGCTCGAATCGCTGTGCTATAACTTCAACACAGAGCCGGAGAAGATCAAAGCCATCCTCCACGAAGCCGGCTATGTCTACAGTGAAGAACAGGAACAATTTCGACCAATAGGATACGATGGAAACCTATAGAAATGATTATCTTTGCAGCAACAAAGAAACATAATTAAAATTATTACCCAATGAAACAACGACTAATGCAAGTAGGAGCGGGAGTGCTCCGATTCAAGCGTTTTGCGCGCAAGGCATATGCCGCCTTCGTCTCAATGCACCGTGAGGTGACCATCGGACGGTTGAGCCGCGCATTATGCGACAGACAACTGGTGTGTTCCGGTCGTGTCGTTCTTGGAGGTCTTGCTTTGTCGTTTGCAGGCGTTGTCAACGCCTTGGCTTCTGTAGCCGATTCGTCTGCCATTCCGGACGAGGTGACACAGTTGCACTTACAAGAAGTGCAGGTCATCTCACAGCAGACGGAGATCCATTCGCAAGCATATCGGCTTGTGACGCAGATCAGCTCAGATGCCATCGCTGCCTTGCCTGCGACGACCGTGGCTGACCTGCTACAGACCCTTCCCGGACTGGACATCCGCACACGCGGAGCGAACGGTGCGCAAGCTGATGTGAGCATGCGCGGCGGAACGTTCGACCAAGTGATGATCCTTCTCAACGGCGTGTGCCTCAGCGACGCGCAAACCGGACACTACTCCATGAACATCCCCATCCCGCTCTCTGCCATTGAGCGTATCGAGGTGCTCGAAGGAGCCGCAGCTTCACTATCTGGCGGTAATGCGTTCTGCGGAGCGATCAACATCGTCACCCGACAAATGACCAATCACCAATCACCCATACCTTCAGATCGTGCCGCATGGCAAAGAATTACCAATAACACGTATCACGTGTCCATGCAGATGGGTATGAACCGCTTTGCCAAAGCCGAACTGACGGGCGGTTGGCGGCGGAACGAGTGGCGCGTGCTGGCGAGTGCCGACTACGCCCACAGCAACGGATACTATGCGCCTGCTCCGACTGACAAAGAGGCAACATCGCTCAAAAACTCCGATTTCAACGGAGCGAACATCTACCTCAACGCCACCTGGCGCGGACTGGAGATGCAACTCGGTGCCCAGTACAAGGATGCCGGAGCCGGGATGTTCTACGGCTTTGGGTCGCAGGATCAGTTTGATGCCACGCGCACTGCTTTCGGTTCGGCGCGATACAAACACAGTTGGGGCAAATGGTCCTTGGACGCGATGGCGGCGTATCGGGCGAACCATGACCGCTACGAATGGCATCGGGGTACCGTCTCCAATCGCCATCTGACACATAATGCCACGGCTGCTTTGCGGGCGCACTACGCCTCGTCCATCGGTAAGACCACGGTGGGCGTCGAAGCACGAAACGAGAACATCCATTCGACCAATTTCGGTGATCACAACCGTCTGAATATCCATTATTTTGCACAACAGACCTTTCACGTCCAGCATTTCTCTGCCTCAGTCACGGCAGGCGGTATCTACAATACCTCGTTCGCGCATCATTGGACGGTAGGTGCGGACTTAGGCTATGCCTTCGACTGCGGGGTGTCGCTTTATGCCAATGCTAACCGTTCGCTGCGAATGCCGACCTTCACCGACCTCTATTATGACGCCGGCAACCAATTGGGCAATCCGAATCTGATGCCCGAGAAAGCATGGACGACATCGTTCGGTGCATCGTACAGACACACTTTTGACCAAGCCGGTACGCTGGCGATCAATGCAGAACTGTACCATCGTTGGGGACGCGATATCATCGACTGGGTCTATGTGGCTCAGGACACCAAACGCCCTTATCATGCTCAGAACCAACAGCGCGTCAACACGCTCGGGGTCGAATGCACCGTGCAGTACCGACTCAACAAATGGCTGCGTAACGTCCAACTTACCTATGCCTTTACAAACCTTGATATCAACTTGCAGCAGGCCAACTCACGATACCTGGATTACCTTAGGCATAAAGTCGTCCTTCAGCTAGAGCATGGTATCTACGCAGGCCTCGGTGCTTCATGGACGCTCAGTTATCGCAACCGCGTAGGGCAGTTCAACAATGCCGATGGCACGGTGTCTGACTTCCAACCGGTGCTTCTCTTGGACGGTAAGATCTACTACGACATCACGCATTGGCGTTTTGCCGTGTCTTGCACCAACATGACCAACAGCCATTACTATGACTACGGCGGAGTATTGCAACCCGGCGCATGGGCAAAAATCAGCATAGAGTATCATTTGTAAAGATTTTCAACCAAAATCCTTGCGTATCTCAAAAAAAAGTTGTATCTTTGCGCCGAAAATGTGAAGCAATAGAAGAAAACTCACGAAACGGATAGAATAGATATTGCAAACAACAGAATGAAACAGTATAAGGCCATATTCCTGGATTGGGACGATACGATTGGCGATTGGACGACGGCAGAACATAAGGCTCTGCAGGACATTTACCAAACGTATCATCTAAATCGATTATATCCTACCTTTGAAGACTATTTAAACGTATATAAACCGTATAATCTGGAGTTATGGGGAATGTACGGACGCGGTGAAGTGACTAAAGAATGGTTGCATTTGCAGCGGTTTTTGAAACCACTGCTGGTAAATGATGCCAATGGTGAGAATGATACAATGGTGAAACTGGCGCACGAAATGGGAGATGAATTTCTGCGGTTGACCAACAAGTATTTCTGCCTGATGCCTTATGCCGAAAAAGTTGTGAAATATATGGCATCAAAATACCCCCTGACCATCATCAGCAACGGTTTTAAAGAGGTGCAGTACTATAAGTTCGAGCACTCCGGTTTGGCAAAATACTTCACCCACACGCTCATCAGCGAAGAGGTGGGTATCAACAAACCGCAGCCGGGGATTTTTGAGATAGCATTGGAACATAATGGGGTAACTGCTGAAGAGGCCCTTATGATAGGCGATAGTTACTCCTCCGACATCGCTGGAGCCAAGGCCGCAGGTATTGATCAGGTATGGATTCATGAAGGCGAGACAGACGAGACGGCCACCTACATTGTACCAAAGATAACAGACATACTAAATATTCTATAATATGGCAACCATTTATGATTTTAAAGCTCTCTCAAACAGAGGCAAAGAGGTGAACCTCGCAGACTATCAAGGTCAAGTCATTCTCATCGTTAATACCGCTTCCAAATGTGGTTTCACGCCGCAATACGACGGTCTGGAAGCATTGTACAAGAAATACAAAGACCGGGGCTTCGTGATCCTCGGTTTCCCGTGCGATCAGTTCGCCAACCAGGAACCCGGTAGCGATGAGCAGATTGAAGAGTTCTGCCGTCTCAACCACGGGGTAACCTTCCCGCTTATGGCTAAATCAGACGTCAACGGTGCGAATGCCAACCCTGTATTCGAGTACCTCAAAGAGCAAGCTCCGGTTGAGGAGTACAAAGGTCTCAAAGCCAAGGCTGCACACGCGATGCTCAAGCGTATCAGCAAGAGTGTTCAGAAACCAAGCGACATCTTATGGAACTTCACCAAGTTCCTCGTTTCCAAGGACGGCAAGACCATCCAACGCTATGCGCCGGTAGTCGAACCGAAAGACTTCGAGAAAGATATCGAAGTCGAATTGGCAAAATTATAAAAGCTCTCACCACTTTGAGACACGTACCGCAAAAAGACATCAGCTTGGATGTCTTTTTGCGGTGCGGACGAGACTCGTCAATCTTGCTTCATCGCATCCTTCCGATGAGCTATTAACGCTGATTAACGAGCTTCGAAGCGCGGCGATCAATATGGTTCACAGATAAGTAAAGATTTCTTTATTCATTTTACGTTGGGACGTGTTGATGCGGAAGATGCCGATCTGGACGAATTATCCGCCGTATTGGAGGCGACTTTGGCGGCCACTGGGAAATAATCGTGACGGAAGGCTAAGAGATAATAGATAAATAGCGTCCATCTCCCTGTCAAACACGGAGACGAGACGAAAACGAGACGAAGACGACACGGAAACGGACTGTACTATCGTCGGAAGAACAACGGAAGAAAAACGAACGCGATGGCAAAAGCAGAATTAGACATATTACTGAACAAACTGAGCGGCCGCTTAACGGGCGACAGCAAGTTCTATACTACCCATCGGCATGGTAAGACGGTGGTTAGCAATTACCCTTTGCATCGTGACCCGAAGAAAGTGACAGCTCTGCAGCAAGCGCAGAGTGACGTGTTCGGCAAGGCGGTCAAGCTCTGCAAAGCGGAGATGAACAATCCGGAGCGTCTCGCCTTTTGGCAGGAGCAGTACAAACAGTACGTCAAACTCGCCAACAAGAGTCTCTCTCGTGCCAATGCGCAGTTCTTCGGCATCAACCCGAACACCACACCTACGTCCAAACAGAAGTACTATTCCACCCTCCGTGGCTTCATCATCGCCTCCCTCAACGCCGAGCTGAAATCCGGAAAGTAAGACGTTTGTCCTTTACCACGAATACTATCCGCGTAGATTACGTCCCCGACAAGGAGCGAAAGCTCCGCTGCTCCGTGTATTCTGCTGTCTTTAAACATTAAACATTAAACTTTAAACTAAAAATCTTTGATTTTTCTTGTATATCTCAAAAAAAAGTTGTACCTTTGCACGCTGAATGCGTGCAGAAAGGTAGCAGTATAGAAACCAAGGCCACTAAGCAATTAAAACTCTGTACGATTCTTTAACAAAGAGTTAAAGGGTGCAAGTGTTCTGAAAGTAAGGTTGTCGGAAGATGGTCCCGTGATGGTCCTGTTCCGGAATGTACATTAGAATGATATACTGAGAGCATACTAAGAAAAGAAAAAGTGAGATACGTCGCATAAATTGAAAGATAAAAACTAATATTGAGATATGGCAGATATACCAAACATACTGCAAACCATCGAACGCTACCGAGCCTTGTGCATCGACCAGCAGATAGACTACAAGAAATTCTACTTGTATTCGATCATCACGCACTCCACGGCCATCGAAGGTTCAACCGTCACGGAGATTGAGAACCAACTGCTTTTCGACGAAGGCATCACGGCTCCGGGACGTACGCTCCAAGAGCAGATGATGAACCTCGACCTCAAAGCGGCTTACGAGGAAGCGCAAAGGCTTGCTGATCGACACACGCCCTACAGCATTGATATGCTCTGCCGCCTGTCAGCGATTGTGATGAAGAACACCGGTAGCACGTACAACACGCCGCTTGGCTCGTTCTCCGCAGCAGAAGGCAAGTTGCGCAAAGTCAATGTCACAGCCGGTTTCGGCGGACGCTCTTATTTGGCGCATGAGAAGGTGCCACAAGCTTTGTCGGACTTCTGCCGTTGGCTCAATACCGAACGCGCTGCTTTGCCGAAGAATGACACTCTCGCAGCCTATCGTCTCTCGTTTGTGGCGCACTTCCGCCTCGTCTCTATCCATCCTTGGGCAGACGGTAACGGACGTATGTCGCGTCTTGTGATGAACATGCTCCAGTTTGAGTTTGGCCTCATCCCGACCAAGGTGCTCAAAGAGCAGAAAGCCGAGTATATCCAAGCACTCAACGACACGCGCGACAAGCAAGACGTGTCAATCTTCCCTTCTGTCATGTTGCGTCTGCATAATACCAACCTGCAAGCCGAGATAGATGCCTTTGTGGCAAGCCAAGAGGCAGGTGTCCCTCAAGGTGTCCTTCAAGATGTCCTTCAAGGTATCCCTCAAGACATTACTGCGCTCATTAAGCAGAATCCGAAGATCACGCGTGAGGAATTGGCGGCATTATTGCATGTGAGTGTTAAGACTATCGGTCGCCGTCTTGCTAAATTGCCACATATCAAATATGTTGGCAGCGGATATAGCGGCCATTGGGAGATAATAGACAAGGACTAAAATAAGATTTGGAACACGCGTGTACCAAATTCGCCAGCCACCGGCGGGCTAATTAACCCACAACGTGTGGGTGAAATGAAAACTGCTACAAAGGTAATAATATTGGAAAATTCCAAACACTGTCTGGAAAATTCAGAGCGAACTAAAAACAACCACTACATATGACCAAAGAACACAAGGGAGTAATTTACATCCTTACCAATCCATCCTTCAAGGAGTACGTCAAAATCGGCTATGCGCACGACATAGAGAAACGTCTGCGCCAACTGAACAGGAGTGAGACTATTCCGTTTGCTTTCCGCGTATATGCGATATATGAGGTCAAGAGCGAACTGACCGATATGGAGTTGCACAAACTGATTGACAACCTCAATCCGGATCTGCGTACAATCGAAACTTTCGACGGAAAGAAGCGCGTTAAGGAGTTCTATGCTATGTCTGCCGAGGAAGCCTATTCTATCTTGGAAAGCATCGCCAAGATTAGCGGAACAACGGAATGCCTCAAACGCCTCACACCGGAAGGTCATGAGGTGATAGATGAAGAGATTGCCAAAGAAGTACAGGAGAATGCCAAGCGTGGTCCGTTCCGTTTCTCTATGTGTGGTATTAAGAAAGGTGAGAAAGTAGTATTTATCGAAGATAGTTCCATCCAGCCGGTAGTGATAGATGACCGTCGTATTGAATGGAATGGTCAAACAACCTCTCTGTCTGCCTTAGCACAGCAACTCAAAGGCTTCACTCACCCCGTGCAAGGCACACTCTGGTTCACATACAATGGAGTGAAATTAACTGAACTCCGCGACAAAATCGAGAAAAAAATAATCTGAGCATACTCATTAGAATAGTGGCATTCACTATAATCAAATAATCAAACTATGATAACAATTGACAATTTCAAAGAGGTTCTACTCTCGCTTGGATTCACGCAAGACGGGGAACAAGAAGTATATTCCAAGGAATACCATCTAAATGGTAATCTGGTTGGCGATACGCGTATGTCCGTTAATTTTGCAGAAAAGCGCCTTGAGTTTCCTGCGGATATGCGTGGTTGCGACCGTAATACCTTGATTGATGACTCCCATAAAGAGAATATGGTTGTCTTTGAATGTGTGGATCGTTTGTTGGACAAAGGTTATAAGTCAGAAGATATAGAACTTGAAAAAGTATGGCAATTGGGGCATGAAGGCAAAAGTGGGCGTGCGGATATTTGCGTGAATGAGGCAGGCAATCGTCAAAAAATGCTGTTTATCATAGAATGCAAGACCGCAGGCAAAGAGTATGAAAATGCCATTAAAGAAACTGAGCAAGACGGCGGACAGATTTTTTCTTACTGGCAGCAGGAGAGAGCCACTAAATGGCTCGCTATCTACGCTTCTAATTGGGACGAAGAAAAACGAAAAGTAACGCACAATTGTAAAGTCCTTAACTGCTCAGATGATAAGAACTTGTTGGAAGTAGCAGATAAGAAACGCAAGAAAAAAGAGGAGATAGCCGACAAACTTTATCGCGATGCCAAAACAACGCAAGAATTGTTTGAGGTATGGCAAGAAACATACAATAGTGAGTGGCATGACGATATTATCTTCAAAGCCAACTCACAGGCATATAATATTGGTGTAGATGTTATTCGGAAACGGGATTTGAAACCGTTCTCCATGGAGAATAGCAAAATCGTCAATAAGTTCGAAGAAATTCTTCGTCATAATAATGTCAGCGATAAAGAAAACGCGTTCAACCGCCTTGTGGCACTCTTTATTTGCAAGTTAGTAGATGAAATCAAAAAGGGCGACGATGCTGAAATGGAGTTCCAGTACAAGGAGCGTGTCGACACCTATGAGGACTTGCAAGATCGTTTGCAACGACTTCATAAAGAAGGTATGGATGAGTTTATGAGGGAAGATATTTTTTATGTCGAAAAAGATTATGCCCAAAAACTTTTCTCTGCATACAAAGGAGCTGCACGCACACAAGCTATCAAACAATTGGATGAGACAATCCGTAACCTCAAATTCTATTCCAATAATGATTTCGCCTTTGTGGATGTGCATAATGAGGAACTATTTGCCAAAAACGGAAAGATATTGGTGGAGGTAGTCAAACTTTTCCAAGAATACAGAATCGTCTATCCTGAAAAGAACCAGTTCCTCGGCGATTTGTTTGAGCAATTATTAGCAAAGGGCTTCAAACAAAACGAAGGACAATTCTTTACCCCAACTCCGATTACTCGGTTTGTATGGGACTGTTTGCCTTTGGAAAAATATCTCGCTGCACACGGTTTACCTAAAGTGATTGATTATGCCTGTGGAGCAGGGCATTTCCTGACGGAAGGTATTGAGGCTATCAATGATATTCAGCATAAACGCAGGGACAAATCTATACCCGCAGATAATAAATGGGTGCGTGATTGCATCTACGGAATAGAAAAAGACTACCGTCTCGCGCGTGTCAGCAAGATAGCCTTGTTTATGAATGGAGCCGGTGATGCCAATATCATTTTCGGTGACGGATTGGACAATGATCCGGCAAAAGGAATAGAAAACGGCAAATTTGACATTTTAGTGGCTAATCCACCATATTCAGTTTCGGCTTTCAAAGCACATTTGAAACTGCAACATAATGACTTGGAGCTCCTCCCTAGCATTTCTAATAGTTCGGGAGAAATTGAGACGCTCTTTGTAGAGCGTATCGGTCAGTTGCTCAAGTCCGGAGGACTAGCCGGAGTATTCTTGCCCTCATCAATCCTTTCTTCTAGTGACAAATGTGGTTATGAAGAAGCTCGTGAACAGATTCTTTCTAACTTTTACCTTCGTGCAGTAGTTTGTTTTGGCGGACGGACATTTGGTGCAACAAGCACAAGCACTATTGTTCTCTTTATGGAGCGTTTCCATGAACCACCGATACAAAAGCAATTAGCTATTGATACCGCTAATGGCATTCTTTCCGGAAATGATAATAGCGACTGGAATGATAGTGATATACTGAATGAATATTTGTCCATCATTGGTGTAACGGCAGAACAATATAAGGATTTCATTTCAGAAACTGCTTCAATAGAGGATTTACGTGCTATCGAATATTTCAAACCATACGTATCGGAGTTTGAAAACACCCAACAAAGGTTTCCGCGTAATTATACGCCAGAGCAAATTGAGCAAGAGCGTAGTGATCGGCTTTACAAGAAAATAAGAGAAGTTGAGAAAGATAAACTTATCTATTTTACCTTGTTACGCGGGCAAGAAACAGTGGTCATTACAGCTCCTACTGATAATACAGAACAAAAGACGTTCTTAGGTTATGATTGGAGTAATCGCAAAGGAAGTGAAGGTATAGTATTGAATCCCAACGGAGGTTACTTGACAAATGAGAAGAATAGATTTGCGCATGGTACGTTAGCTACATTTGTACGCAACGCATTTAGCAATATGCGGACGGAAATGGGAGAAGAATCCCCTCTCGTAAAATATGCAGCATCTTACCGCACTATTGATATGCTAGACTTCTCCAAAACAAAATTTGATAAAGCAATTAGGACTAGTGCTGTTAAAAGATTAGAAATAATAAGTAAATACCCCATTGCTCAATTAGGAGAATTAGTAAATATTTTAAATGGATATGCATTCAAGAGTACTTCTTTTATAAACTCTGGCATACGAGTCATCCGAATTAGTAATGTACAGAGAGGAGAAATCATTGATAAACAACCTGTTTTTTATCCGAATGACACAAGTGATATAGAAAAATATCTGCTCAAAGAAGATGATATTTTGATGTCCCTCACTGGTGAGGTTGGAAGGGTTGGATTGTTACCCAAAGATTTGTTACCTGCAGCATTAAATCAGAGAGTAGCTTGCCTTAGGGAAAAAGATAACTCTATAATATTGCATAAATATTTATTTCATTTTTTGAATACTGATAAATTCTGTGAAGATTGCAATATCTTTGCTAATGATGGGTTGGGAAGAAATAATTTAAGTACAGAGTGGCTGAAACTGTATCCATTACCATTACCTCCTATTTATATCCAACAGCAAATCATAGATGAATGTGCAAAGGTAGATGAGGAATACAAGACCTCGCGTATGAGCATTGAAGACTATCGCAAAAAGATTGCGCAAGTGTTTGAAAATCTGCAAGTCATAGGGGGGGGTGGTAAAACACTAAAACTCAACAACTTAGACGTCTTTGAGATAAGTATAGGTCGGCGCATTTTGAATAGTGAAGTAAGTCCAGAGTTTACTATCCCTGTTTATAGTGCGAATGTGTTTGAACCATTTGGAATGATAGATCGTTTATTGCTAACTGATTTCTCAAAAGATTCTGTTTTGTGGGGAATTGATGGAGATTGGATGGTTAATACGATACCGGCAAACACCCCATTTTTCCCAACAGATCACTGCGGAGTACTCCGTATTAAAACAAATGATGTGTTGCCAAAGTATATGGCATATCTATTGCAAAAAGAAGGCGAGCGAGTAGGTTTTAACCGTAGTTATAGAGCTTCTATCGACCGAATAGAGAGCCTTACAGTAGATGTTGCACCGATAGAAGAACAGCGCAAAGCAGTTTCGAAAGTAGAACAATACGAAGCCGAAATCCGCAAAGCCCAAGCAATCATGAACGGCTGTGCTGCACGCAAAAAAGCAATATTGGATAAATATTTGAACTAAAATTGCAACCATGCCCACTAATCATGACATATGGGAATGGCAAGAGCCGGGGACAGCATGGAAAGGCGCCGGACTATACCATATCACGATGACGATTCCGTCGCGTGAGCCGTTGTTAGGCTCCCTCCTCATTCCCAATAATGACCCTAAGCAAGCGCATATAGAGCGGACGGAATTAGGAGACACCTTGGTGGATTGCCTTTTGAGCATTCCAAGGTATCATCCAAATGTTGAGATCTTGCATTTCTGCCTCATGCCCGATCACCTTCACGCGGTAATCTATGTGACGCGGGAGATGTCTGAGGGCATCGCCTCTGTAGTGCGCGGCTTTTGGCAGGCCGCTAAGAATTTGGGGCGCGCTTCTTCTTTTACCCCGAATGCCATTCGGGAGAGCTACCAAGAAGGGGCAAATATCCTCCGTGATCAATTAGGCGATGCAGCGTATTATCAACTCCCGCCGATCTTTACCGAGATGCCCTTCATCCGCCCGATGGGACATCGGGATCAGCTACCAACCACCATCCGCTATATAGATATGAACCCCCAGCGGCTCGCCACGAAAAAACTCATGCCGGGTTTCTTCCGCGTGCAAGAGGACATAGAGATAGCCGGACGGAAGTACCGCGGCATCGGCAATGCCAAACTGCTACAAGCCTCCCGATTCGCGCCCGTGCATGTCCGCCGGACGATGATAGACGAAGCGATGCACGGCGATAACAAACGGCTACGAGATTACATGAACGGCTGCGTGCTGGCTGCCCGTCAGGGAGCGGTGATGGTGTCGCCATTTATCTCCGATAAAGAGAAGGAGGTGATGATCGTTCTGCTCGCAGAGGAACATCCCGTCATCTATATCGCGGATAATGGTTTCCGAGATTACTACAAGCCCGGCGACGGCTTGTTTGATGCCGTTGCCGCCGGTCGCGTCCTCATTCTCTCCCCATGGGACTACGATCCCTCCAAACGCCATGTCACCCGCCCCGAATGCGTCGCGATGAATCAGATGGCGGAAGAGATATGCAATGCCCTGTCCACATAATCACATATCATGCCCTTGTCCGAAAGACTGTCCCCGCCATGGTATCTGTTGTGCCTGTGTAGCTCACCACAAAGCACATGGAACCAAACTCCCCGCATGCTTGAGGGGAATTGAATGGGAAAATTAGCAGACATACATGTAAGCATCGATATTTTTCATGTCTATTTGAGAAAATACAAACATTCATGCTATTTTCTTT
>Ga0310694_10005123_pt1 | contig 12578 bp, 7 predicted proteins | sample 174DNAGHGhighgp2_FD_203884 | JGI IMG/M metagenome (GOLD analysis project Ga0310694, IMG submission 203884) | Sheep rumen microbial communities from Palmerston North, Manawatu-Wanganui, New Zealand - 1742 DNA GHGhigh gp2 (v2) (version 2) | ecosystem: Host-associated > Mammals > Digestive system >...
TCAAGCGCGGTATGGTGCTCTGCCATCCGGGTCAGATCAAGCCCTTCAAGAAGTTCAAGGCTTCTATCTACGTCCTGAAGAAGGAAGAGGGTGGCCGTCACACTCCGTTCGGCAACAAGTATCGTCCTCAGTTCTACCTCCGCACCATGGACTGCACGGGTGAGATTTCTCTGCCCGCAGGCGTTGAGATGGTGATGCCTGGTGACAACGTCGAGATCACCGTTGAGCTGATCTACGCCGTTGCTCTGAACAAGGGTCTGCGTTTCGCTATCCGCGAAGGTGGCCGCACCGTTGGTTCTGGTCAGATCACTGAGGTCTACGAGGACTAATCACTCTGTAAGCTGTTAAGTCTGTTGCTGTCATAGCAACAAACAGAACAACAATACAACCAAGCCCCCACTCATGGGTGGGGGCTTACTTACGGGAATAGCTCAGTTGGTAGAGCATCGGTCTCCAAAACCGAGGGTCGTGGGTTCGAGTCCTCCTTCCCGTGCGAAAGAAGAAAGAAAAGATGAAGAAGTTTATTAATTACTGTAAGGCTTGCTACGACGAGCTGGCACACAAGACGACATGGCCGACACGACAGGAACTGACGCACAGTGCAGTTGTTGTTCTGTCTGCATCGCTGATTATTGCTCTTGTTGTATGGGCAATGGACTCCGTGTTTAAGGCATTCATGACCTATATCGTATATCCCGGTAGTTATTAAGCAATATGGCAGAAGCAGGAATGAAGTGGTATGTGCTGCGCGCCGTTAGCGGAAAAGAAGCTAAGGTGAAGGAATACTTGGAGGCACTGATGAAGCACAATGATGTGCTGGCATCACATGTCGGTCAGGTGTTGCTGCCTACTGAGAAGTACGCCCAGCTTCGTAATGGCAAGCGCGTTGTCAAGGAGAAGCTTTTCCTCCCTGGCTATGTGCTCGTTGAGGCTAACCTCCAGGGTGAGGTGGCTCATACGCTCCGTTTCATGCCTAATGTGCTTGGCTTCTTGGGTGGCTTGGATAATCCCACGCCTGTCCGCCAAGCTGATATCAATAGAATCTTGGGCACAGCCGAAGAAGCAGTTATCCGTACGGAAGAATTGGCTATACCGTACAATGTGGATGATGCCGTCAAGGTTATTGACGGTCCGTTCAGCGGCTTCAGCGGTGTTGTCGAAGAGGTTAATGCTGAGAAGCATTCTCTCAAGGTAGCTGTTAAGATTTTCGGTCGTAAGACCCCGTTGGAATTATCATTTAATCAGGTAGAGAAAGAATAGGGTACAATTTGTTACGGTGTGCCTCATTCTATATACGGTCAGGGAGGCTTCCAATCCCTTGACTTATATACAATCAAAATAATTACAAACAGAAATGGCTAAAGAAGTTGCTGGATTAATCAAATTACAGATTAAAGGTGGCGCTGCTAATCCCTCTCCCCCTGTAGGCCCTGCACTGGGTTCAAAGGGTATCAACATCATGGGATTCTGCAAGGAGTTCAACGCCAGAACCCAGGATAAGGCAGGTAAGATTCTTCCTGTCGTTATCACTTACTACACAGATAAGTCATTCAGTTTCGTGATCAAGACTCCTCCCGCAGCTGTTCAGCTGATGGAGGCAGCCAAGGTGAAGGGTGGTTCTTCGGAGCCTAACCGTAAGAAGGTGGCCAGCGTGACCTGGGATCAGGTACGTGCCATCGCTGAGGACAAAATGCCCGACCTGAACTGCTTCACCGTGGAGTCTGCCATGAAGTTGATTGCAGGTACTGCTCGTAGTATGGGTATCACTGTAAAAGGGGAATTCCCTGGTAAATAATTTATAACTTCAATTAAGACAATGAGTAAACTGACAAAAAATCAAAAGTTGGTAGCTGACAAGATTGAAGCAGGGAAGGCATACACTTTGAAGGAGGCCGCCGCACTGGTCAAGGAAATCACCACGACCAAGTTCGAGGCTTCTGTAGATATTGACGTACGCTTGGGCGTTGACCCGCGTAAGGCCAACCAGATGGTTCGTGGCGTTGTGTCGCTGCCGAACGGTACTGGTAAGGTGACGCGTGTGCTGGCCCTTTGCACCCCCGATCAGGAAGCTGCTGCCAAAGAGGCAGGTGCCGACTATGTTGGTCTTGACGAGTATATCGAGAAGATCAAGGGCGGCTGGACCGATATTGATGTTATCATCACGATGCCCTCATGCATGGGTAAGCTTGGACCTCTCGGCCGTGTACTCGGTCCCCGTGGTCTGATGCCTAACCCCAAGAGTGGCACTGTTACTATGGACGTTGCTAAGGCAGTGAAGGAAGTGAAGCAGGGTAAGATTGACTTTAAGGTTGACAAGGCCGGTATCGTGCACACGTCAATCGGCAAGATTACCTTCACGGCAGATCAGATTTTCGAGAATGCGAAGGAGTTCATCTCCACCATTATCAAGCTGAAGCCCGCTGCTGCTAAGGGTACATACATGAAGAGTATCTTTATTTCAAGCACGATGAGTAAGGGTATCAAGGTAGATCCTAAATCAGTTGAATAACCCGTTAAACGTTTAGACAAATGAAAAAGGAAGTAAAAGATACTATCATCGTAGAACTTGGCGAACAGCTCAAGAAATACCCTCACTTCTATCTGGTCGATCTGGCCGGTCAGAATGCTGAGCAGGCAAGTGAGTTCCGTCGCAAGTGCTTTGGCAGTGGCATCAAGGTGCTGATGGTGAAGAACACCCTTCTTCACAAGGCATTTGAGGCTTCTGATATTGACTACTCTCCCCTGTATGACTGCTTGAAGGGTAACACGGCTGTCATGTTCTCTGACGTGGCTAACGTTCCCGCCAAGCTGATTAAGGAGTACAAGAGTAAGAAGGCCGAGGTTCCCGCTCTGAAGGGTGCCTACGCTGAGGAGAGCATCTTTGTTGGTGCTGACAAACTTGAAGAGCTGGTTGCTATCAAGAGCAAGAACGAGCTTATTGCCGATGTTGTTGCTCTGCTGCAGTCGCCGATCAAGAACGTGGTTTCTGGCCTGAACGCAGGTGGAAAGATCCATGGTCTTCTCGACGCTATCGCTGAGCGTAACAAATAAGCGAAAAGTAAGTAACATTAGTACAAACAATTAAAATTTTTAAATAGAAATGGCAGATATTAAAGCTATTGCAGAAGAGTTGGTAAACCTTACTGTAAAAGAAGTTAACGAGTTGGCAACAGTCCTGAAGGACGAGTATGGAATTGAGCCTGCTGCTGCAGCCGTTGCTGTAGCTGCTGGTCCTGCTGCTGCCGGTGGCGAGGCCGCCGCTGAGGAGAAGTCTTCTTTCGACGTTGTTCTGAAGGAGGCCGGTGCTGCTAAGCTGCAGGTTGTGAAGGCCGTCAAGGAGGCTTGCGGTCTGGGTCTGAAGGAAGCTAAGGACCTCGTAGACGGTGCTCCCTCTACCATCAAGGAGGGTCTGTCTAAGGACGAGGCTGAGAACCTGAAGAAGACCATCGAGGCTGCTGGTGCCGTCGTTGAGCTGAAGTAATAAGCACAACAATACTGAATGTGGTTGGGAGCTCTCCAGTAGAGGGTTCCCGACCATTTTCTGTCTTTTAAAGCTAGACAGTCTAGGGGTTCTAGAAGGTCTAGACAGTCTAGAAAACAATAATTATCATTTATGGCTTCAAAAATAATTGACAACAGAGTAAACTTTGGCAGCGTCAAGAATCCGATGCCTTTTCCGGATTTCCTCGATGTGCAATTAAAGTCTTTCAAAGACTTCCTTCAGTTAGACACTCCGCCTGAGGAACGTAAGAACGACGGTCTGTATAAGGTGTTCGCCGAGAACTTCCCTATCACCGACACGCGTAATAACTTCGTCCTTGAGTTCCTGGATTACTATATCGACCCGCCCCGTTACACCATTGACGAGTGTCTGGAGCGTGGCCTGACCTATAGCGTACCCTTGAAGGCTAAGCTGAAACTGTATTGTACAGACCCCGACCATGAGGATTTCGGCACGGTGATTCAGGACGTTTTCCTTGGCCCCATCCCTTACATGACGGCCAACGGTACGTTCGTCATCAACGGTGCCGAGCGCGTTGTCGTGTCACAGTTGCACCGTTCTCCCGGCGTGTTCTTCGGTCAGAACGTCCATGCTAACGGCACGCTGCTCTATTCTGCCCGTATCATTCCGTTCAAGGGCTCTTGGATAGAGTTTGCTACCGACATCAACAACGTGATGTACGCTTACATCGACCGTAAGAAGAAGTTGCCTGTGACGACACTGTTGCGTGCCATAGGTTTTGAAGCCGATAAGGACATCCTTCAGATTTTTGATCTCGCCGAGGAGGTGAAGGTCAACAAAAAGGCACTGAAGGCTGTCGTGGGCTGCAAGCTCGCTGCCCGTGTGCTGAAGAGCTGGAACGAGGACTTCGTCGATGAGGACACGGGTGAGGTCGTCTCCATTGAGCGTAACGAAGTCATCATGGAGCGTGAGACCGAGATTACCGAGGAGAATATGCTCGAGATTCTCGAGAGCGGTGCCTCTACCATTCTCGTCCACAAGGATGAGCAGGTGGCCCAGGACTACAGCATCATCTTCAACACGCTGGCCAAGGACCCCTCAAACTCTGAGAAGGAGGCCGTCCTTTACATCTACCGTCAGCTGCGTAACGCCGACCCTGCCGATGACGCATCGGCACGCGAGGTCATTCAGAACCTGTTCTTCTCTGACAAGCGTTACGACCTCGGCGATGTTGGCCGTTACCGTATCAACAAGAAGCTTGGTCTCGACACCGACATGGATGTCCGTGTGCTGACCAAGGAGGATATCATAGAGATTATCAAATATCTCATCCAGCTCATCAACTCGAAGGCCGCCGTCGACGATATCGACCACCTGTCGAACCGTCGTGTGCGCACCGTGGGTGAGCAGCTGTCGAACCAGTTCTCTATCGGTCTGGCCCGTATGAGCCGTACCATCCGTGAGCGCATGAACGTTCGCGACAATGAGGTGTTCACACCGACCGACCTGATCAACGCCAAGACCATCTCGAGCGTCATCAACTCGTTCTTCGGCACCAACCCACTGTCGCAGTTCATGGACCAAACGAACCCGCTGGCCGAGGTGACCCACAAGCGTCGTCTCTCAGCCCTGGGTCCTGGCGGTCTGTCGCGTGAGCGTGCCGGCTTCGAGGTTCGTGACGTGCACTATACGCACTACGGACGTCTCTGCCCGATTGAGAGCCCTGAAGGCCCGAACATCGGCCTGATCTCGTCGCTCTGCGTCTATGCTAAGATCAATGAGTTGGGCTTCATCCAGACGCCGTACCGTAAGGTCGAGAATGGTATTGCCAACCTCAACAACGACGATATCGTCTACCTGACTGCCGAAGAGGAGTCTGAGCACATCATCGGTCAGGGCAACGCCCCGCTGAACGATGACGGTACGTTCATCCGCGAGGTGGTGAAGTGCCGCCAGGATGCCGACTTCCCCGTCGTTCCGCCGACGGATGTCGACCTGATGGACGTGTCGCCGCAGCAGATTGCCTCTATCGCCGCATCGCTCATCCCGTTCCTGGAGCACGACGATGCCCACCGTGCACTGATGGGCTCGAACATGATGCGCCAGGCCGTACCTCTGCTTCACAACGAGGCACCTATCGTGGGTACCGGTATTGAGAAGCAGGTCTGTGAGGACTCTCGTACGATGGTGACCGCCGAGGGCGAGGGTGTTGTCGAGTATGTCGATGCCACCACCATCCGCATCCTCTACGACCGTACTGAGGACGAGGAGTTCGTCTCGTTCGAGCCGGCTCTGAAGGAGTATCGCATTGCTAAGTTCCGCCGTACGAACCAGAATATGACGATCGACCTGCGTCCTATCTGTAACAAGGGTCAGCGCGTCAAGAAGGGTGACATCCTGACCGAGGGCTACGCCACCGAGAACGGTGAGCTGGCACTTGGCCGTAACCTCCTCGTGGCTTACATGCCGTGGAAGGGATACAACTATGAGGATGCTATCGTGCTCAACGAGCGCATCGTCCGTGAGGACATCCTCACCTCTGTCCATGTCGACGAGTATTCGCTCGACGTCCGTGAGACCAAGCGTGGCGTCGAGGAGTTCACGGCCGACATCCCCAACGTCTCTGAGGAGGCCACGAAGGACCTTGACGAGAACGGTGTCATCCGCGTCGGTGCCCGTGTCGAGCCCGGCGACATTCTGATTGGTAAGATTTCGCCTAAGGGCGAGAGCGATCCCTCGCCTGAGGAGAAGCTGCTCCGTGCCATCTTCGGCGACAAGGCCGGCGACGTGAAGGACTCTTCACTGAAGGCCAATCCGTCGCTGTCGGGTGTCATCATCGACAAGAAACTCTTTGCCCGTGCCATCAAGACCCGTCAGACGAAGCTGCAGGACAAGAAGCTGCTCGAGAAGATTGACGAGGAGTACGAGGCAAAGGTTGACGACCTGAAGGACATCCTCATCGACAAGCTCCTCACGCTGACCAAGGGTAAGACCTCTATGGGTGTGAAGGACTACACCGGTGCTGAGATTATCACCAAGGGTTCGAAGTTCACGACTACCGCCCTCCGTAACCTTGAGTACGGTGACATACAGATCAGCAACTGGACCAACGACGAGCACAAGAACCAGCTCATCGCCCAGCTCATCATCAACTTCATGAAGAAGTACAAGCTGCTCGATGCCGAGATGAAGCGTAAGAAGTTTGCCATCACCATTGGCGATGAGCTGCCCTCAGGCATTCTGCAGATGGCTAAGGTCTACGTGGCAAAGAAGCGCAAGATCGGCGTGGGTGATAAGCTCGCCGGTCGTCACGGTAACAAGGGTATCGTCTCGAAGGTTGTCCGCCAGGAGGACATGCCGTTCCTCGAGGACGGTCGTCCCGTCGATCTGGTGCTGAACCCGCTGGGTGTGCCTTCCCGAATGAACCTCGGTCAGATCTTTGAGGCCATCCTCGGTGCTGCCGGTAAGCGTCTTGGCGTGAAGTTCGCTACGCCTATCTTCGACGGTGCCAAGCTCGACGACCTCGCTGAGTGGACCGACAAGGCCGGTCTGCCGCGTCTCTGCTCTACCCACCTGTATGACGGTGAGACCGGTGAGCAGTTCGACCAGCCCGCCACCGTTGGTATCACCTACTTCCTCAAGCTCGGTCACATGGTTGAGGACAAGATGCACGCCCGTTCCATTGGCCCGTACAGTCTCATCACGCAGCAGCCGCTCGGCGGTAAGGCCCAGTTCGGTGGCCAGCGTTTCGGTGAGATGGAGGTCTGGGCCCTTGAGGCCTTTGGCGCCAGCCATATTCTGCAGGAGATCCTGACTATCAAGTCCGATGATACCGTAGGCCGTTCTAAGGCTTACGAGGCCATCGTCAAGGGTGAGCCTATGCCTACGCCCGGTATTCCCGAGTCGCTCAACGTGCTGCTGCACGAGCTCCGTGGCTTAGGTCTCAGCATCACGATGGACTAAAGGTAATTGAAAATTGAAAATTGAAAATTGAAAATTATGGCTTTCAAGAAAGATACAAAGACAAAGAGTAATTTCACCAAGATTACCATCGGACTCGCTTCTCCGGAAGAAATTCTTGAGAACAGTTTTGGCGAAGTCACCAAACCCGAGACCATCAACTACCGTACCTACAAGCCTGAGCGCGACGGTCTGTTCTGCGAGCGCATCTTCGGTCCTACCAAGGACTATGAGTGTGCCTGCGGCAAGTACAAGCGCATCCGCTACAAGGGCATTGTCTGCGACCGTTGCGGTGTTGAGGTGACCGAGAAGAAGGTGCGCCGTGAGCGTGCCGGCCACATCGAGCTGGTCGTTCCCGTGGCCCACATCTGGTACTTCCGCTCGCTGCCCAATAAGATAGGCTATCTGTTAGGCCTGCCTACCAAGAAGCTCGACTCTATCATCTACTACGAGCGCTACGTCGTCATCCAGCCCGGTAAGATGGCCGGACGCAAGGACGGCGAGGGCAACGACGCCCTTGGTGCCAACGTGTATGACCTGCTTTCAGAGGAGGAGTATAACGATATCATCGACAACGTCGTCGGCGAGCAGAACGAGTATCTCGACGACAGCGATCCCAATAAGTTCATCGCTAAGATGGGTGCCGAGGCCGTCTACGACCTGTTGACGAAGCTCGACCTCGACTCTCTGTCCTACGAGTTGCGCGACCGTGCCAATACCGACTCGTCGCAGCAGCGTAAGAACGAGGCCCTGAAGCGCCTGCAGGTGGTCGAGGCTTTCCGTTCGAGCGTTGAGAAGGGCGTCAATCGTCCCGAGTGGATGATCATGAAGATTATCCCCGTCACACCGCCCGAGCTGCGTCCCCTCGTTCCCCTGGACGGTGGCCGTTTCGCTACATCCGACCTGAACGACCTCTATCGTCGTGTCATCATCCGTAACAACCGTCTGAAGCGCCTCATGGAGATTCATGCTCCCGAGGTCATCCTGCGCAACGAGAAGCGTATGCTGCAGGAGGCTGTCGACTCACTCTTCGACAACAGCCGCAAGTCGTCGGCCGTGAAGAGCGACTCCAACCGTCCGCTGAAGTCCCTCAGCGACTCGCTGAAGGGTAAGCAGGGCCGCTTCCGTCAGAACCTGCTCGGTAAGCGTGTCGACTACTCCGCCCGTTCGGTCATCGTCGTCGGTCCTGAGCTGAAGATGGGCGAGTGCGGTCTGCCTAAGCTGATGGCCGCCGAGCTCTACAAGCCGTTCATCATCCGCAAGCTCATTGAGCGCGGCATCGTCAAGACCGTCAAGTCGGCCAAGAAGATTGTCGACCGCCGCGAACCCGTCATCTGGGACATCCTCGAGAACGTCATGAAGGGTCATCCCGTGCTGCTCAACCGTGCACCGACACTGCACCGTCTCGGCATCCAGGCCTTCCAGCCCAAGCTCATCGAGGGTAAGGCCATCCAGCTCCATCCGCTGGCCTGTACCGCCTTCAACGCCGACTTCGACGGCGACCAGATGGCTGTCCACCTCCCCCTCAGCAACGAGGCTATCCTCGAGGCACAGCTGCTGATGCTCCAGAGCCACAACATCCTGAACCCGGCCAACGGTGCTCCTATCACCGTGCCTTCACAGGATATGGTGCTCGGTCTCTACTATATCACCAAGATCCGTCCGGGTGCCAAGGGCGAGGGCCTCTCGTTCTACGGTCCCGAGGAGGCCATCATCGCCCATAACGAGGGTAAGTGCGACCTCCACGCACAGGTTAAGGTCATCGTCGACGACGTTGTCGACGGTCAGAAGGTGCGCCACCAGGTGGAGACATCCGTTGGTCGTGTCATCGTCAACGGCATCGTTCCCAAGGAGGTAGGCTTCGTCAATAAGATCATCTCTAAGAAGTCCTTGCGCGACATCATCGCCGACGTCATCAAGAACGTGGGCTTCGCCGAGGCCTGCGAGTTCCTCGACGGCATCAAGAACCTCGGTTACCGCATGGCCTATCTGGCCGGTCTGTCGTTCAACCTCGACGATATCATCATCCCGAAGGAGAAAGCCGAGCTTATCAAGAAGGGTAACGAGGAAGTCCGTCAGATTACCGACAACTACAACATGGGCTTCATCACCGACAACGAGCGTTACAATCAGGTCATCGATACCTGGACCCACGTCAACAACGACATCGGCAACATCCTGCTGAAGCAGATGACCGAGGCCGACCAGGGCTTCAACGCCGTGTTCATGATGCTCGACTCGGGTGCCCGTGGTTCTAAGGACCAGATTAAGCAGCTCTCCGGTATCCGTGGTCTGATGGCCAAGCCTCAGAAAGCCGGTGCCGAGGGACACCAGATTATTGAGAACCCCATTCTGTCGAACTTCAAGGAAGGTATGTCCGTGCTGGAGTACTTCATCTCCACCCACGGTGCCCGTAAGGGTCTGGCCGACACCGCCATGAAGACGGCCGACGCCGGTTACCTGACACGTCGTCTCGTCGACGTCTCTCACGACGTCATCATCACCGAGGAGGACTGCGGCACGCTGCGCGGACTCGTTTGCACCGCCCTGAAGAGCGGCGACGAGGTCATCAGCTCGCTGGCAGAGCGCATCCTTGGCCGTGTCAGTGTCCACGACATCGTCAACCCCAAGACCGGCGACATCATCGTTGCTGCCGGCGAGGAGATTACCGAGGCCGTGGCCGAGGCTATCGAGGCCGCCGAGATCGAGAGCGTCGAGATCCGTTCGGTGCTCACCTGTGAGTCGAAGAAGGGCGTCTGCATGAAGTGCTACGGCCGTAACCTCGCCACCCGCCGCATGGTGCAGAAGGGTGAGGCCGTCGGTGTCATCGCCGCACAGGCCATCGGTGAGCCGGGTACCCAGCTGACGCTGCGTACGTTCCACGCCGGTGGTGTGGCAGCCAACGCTGCCGCCAACGCCTCTATCGTCTGCAAGTACGAGAAGGCGAAGATTGAGTTGGAAGAGGTGCGCGTCGTACCCTTCAACGAGGAAGGCCGCGACTGCGAGATGGTGGTCAGCCGTCTGGGCGAGCTCCGTTTCGTCGACCCCAACACCAAGATTGTCCTCTCTACCGTCAACGTGCCTTACGGTTCGTCACTCTACTTCAAGAACGGCGACGAGGTGAAGCGTGGCGAGAAGATCGCCCAGTGGGACCCCTTCAACGCCGTCATCGTCACCGAGTTCGCCGGTACGCTGAAGTTCAACGACGTCATCGAGAACGTCACCTTCCGTGCCGAGACCGACGAGACTACCGGTCTGACTGAGAAGATTGTCACCGAGTCGAAGGACAAGACCAAGGTGCCCACCTGTCATATTGTCGGTGCCGACGGTGAGATCCTCGGAACCTATAACTTCCCCGTGGGCGGTCACGTCGTCGTTGAGGACGGTCAGACCGTCAGCACCGGTGAGACGCTTGTCAAGATTCCGCGTGCTGCCGCCAAGGGTGGTGATATCACCGCCGGTCTGCCCCGTGTCACCGAGCTCTTCGAGGCCCGTAACCCGTCTAACCCCGCTGTCGTCTCCGAGATCGACGGTGAGGTCACCATGGGTAAGGTCAAGCGCGGTAACCGCGAGATTGTCGTCACCTCTAAGACTGGCGACCAGCGCAAGTACCTCGTCTCGCTGTCCAAGCAGATCCTGGTGCAGGAGCACGACGCCGTGCGCGCCGGCACACCGCTCTCCGACGGTGCCATCACGCCTAACGACATCCTGGCCATCAAGGGCCCGACCGCCGTTCAGGAGTACATCGTCAACGAGGTGCAGGACGTCTACCGTCTGCAGGGCATCAAGATCAACGACAAGCACTTCGAGATTATCGTCCGCCAGATGATGCGCAAGGTGCAGATCAACGACCCGGGCGACACCTCGTTCCTCGAGAGCGACATCATCGACAAGCTCGACTTCGCTGAGGAGAACGACCGTATATGGGGCAAGAAGGTGGTCATCGACGCCGGCGACTCCGAGAACATGCAGAAGGGTCAGATTGTCACCGCCCGCAAGCTGCGCGACGAGAACTCCAGCCTGAAGCGCCGCGACCTGCGCATCGTCCAGGTGCGCGATGCCGTGCCCGCCACGTCTACGCAGATCCTGCAGGGTATCACCCGTGCAGCCCTCCAGACCAAGTCGTTCATGTCGGCCGCATCGTTCCAGGAGACCACGAAGGTGCTCAACGAAGCCGCCATCCGTGGCAAGAGCGACACCCTCGAGGGCATGAAGGAGAACGTCATCTGCGGTCACCTCATCCCCGCCGGTACCGGTCTGCGCGAGTTCGAGAAGATTATCGTTGGTTCCAAGGAAGACTACGAGCGTATGCAGGCCAACCGCAAGAACGTCCTCGACTTTGCCGAGGAGGCTGCTGTCGAGGAGAAGTAATCCTCTGTCTACCAACTATCACCCAAAGCGCCGAGGCTTCGTGCCCCGGCGCTTTTTTGTGCCAGTTTCCATGTTCCCTGACATCAAGCAATTGAGCAAGAAACAGCGTGAAGACTACATGATTATGGATGACCAGTATTTCTCATTCGAAGCGTTGAGTAAAATATACTCCGTGAAAGATTTGCTGAGACTATAGTTTATTACGTTCATCATATCCAAGTGAACCTCTATATCTCCGAAGCCCTATGCTTCGGATTTTTTTGTCGTTTTTTCTTGAAACTTTCAATTTTATTTCCTATCTTTGCGGTATCGCGGCATCGCAAGCTAGTCCACATGTGGGCGGCGGGCGGTCTTATATATGAGAAAGACGTTTTCGGACGTCTGTTGGCATAGCTATCAATTTTGAGGATGAAGATTTTTCTGAGGGCTTCACCGGCAACTACCCTTATATGATTAAAATATCCAATGGATGATGAAGGAACGTTAGATCCTGCCTCGCGTCGCAACCGTAAAATGTGGGACGACGAGGACGAGGACTGGTAAAGTCCTCGCGCCCGCGCGCGTATATATGACTGTCTAAAGGAAAAATACCCCGCTTATCCCGCTTATCTCGCGGTCTTGTATACTGTGAGATAAGCGAGATAAGCGGGATGTTTTTGAAGTGAACCCAGAAAGTTGGACAAATTAAACACTGTTGCTCTTTTGGAATTGAGTCCGGTACTGTACTGGGCTCATTCCTTTTAGCCTGAGCTTTATTCTCTCATTATTATAATATTCAATGTAA
>Ga0310694_10005125_pt1 | contig 12577 bp, 41 predicted proteins | sample 174DNAGHGhighgp2_FD_203884 | JGI IMG/M metagenome (GOLD analysis project Ga0310694, IMG submission 203884) | Sheep rumen microbial communities from Palmerston North, Manawatu-Wanganui, New Zealand - 1742 DNA GHGhigh gp2 (v2) (version 2) | ecosystem: Host-associated > Mammals > Digestive system...
ATCCATTACCGAAGATAAGGAACAGAAGGATCAGCCACCAGCCGCTGCCCATATCACCGAATCCGCCGTCATTCCTGTTAGCACCCATAACGGCTGCTATGTCCGCACAACTCATTTCTGAAGTAGTAAGACTCAATTAAATCATCTCCTTTACTATAAAATTTTTATATTTCCCTTGTTGCAACATATGGAAAACTTTGTTAATATGAAACCCGAAGCGAGCTTCGCCCGAGGCGAGTTTCCCCCTAAAGGCTAATCATCGACAGGTGCGTGTTAGCCTTTTGTTTTGCGAAAAATTCACATTATTTATTAAATAATTGCTTAATTATTTAATAAATTGAGGAAATAATTAAAAAATCACATTAAATCTTTTAATTGTTTATAAATTTCATTCGCTTGTTGTGCATATTGATTAACCTGCGTCTGCGATATCTTCCCCGATGAGATCATGTTCTGAACTATCTGCTGTGGGTCACCATTTATCATCTTCTTGAACTGCATTATCCTTTGGAGCATCGGATTGCCTCTTCCGGCTCCTCCAAGCTGTTGATATAAAGAATTAGCCATTATCCTTCTGCCTCCTCATTACTTGGCTTCCTGATGCCTCTCATAGTGCGTTTGACATCCTCTCGAAATTCCTCAAACTCTTTTCTTGACACATAATCAGTTGTTGCATTTTTTACAACACCTGCTTCGCTATGCTGTGCTGTCCTCTCGGTATAATCGAAGATCCTTAATGGCTGTGGCATTCCGCTCTGATCCATACTCTTGATATAAAAGACAGATTCCTCTGAATCCATGAGAAGCGCACTCTGTCCTGCGCCCACAGGGAATGCTTTAGCCGCCGCCTCGCCTTGTACCCATGTAATTCCATTCGCTGATGCTTGTGGCGTATTCTGTGGCATTGTAGGCTGTACTATAGGCATCTGCTGTTGCGCCTGCATCATCGGCACTTGATTCGGATAATACTGTGGAAAGTAGTTGTTGTAAGCCATCTGTTAATCCTCCTGTTTCTCGAAGTAATAAAGAACAAGTTCATCGGATGAATCCCATGTGTCAAAAATGTCTCCCTGATCTACACAAACGACATGACTCGGACAGGCGAGGACATATGTGCCTTCCGGATGTTCATCGGCAAATTTGCCAACTGTGGTGCAATTAGGACAGATAGAAGGAATGTTCTTCTGCTCGAAGCCATATCTTCGAAGGTACATTCCCCAGATAAAGTTTGATGAAGGCATATCGGCATAAGAGAAGCCTATGGAGCAGAGCCCTGCGTAGGCATCTTCCCATTCTTCGCCAATAGCTTTGCACATCGCTCTTACAGCACAATCGCCAACTCTCTGATTCTGTGGATTTGGATTAAAGTAAACAAAAGCCATAGGTTACCTCCTATGGCTTGATTTTCTTATAATAAAAACCTCTGTACGATGAAATACAGAGGCATTGTTAGTGCGATTTTAGTTTTTATTGATTTCTTTCTTTATGGCTTCTCTTAAGAATTCCGTCTTATTCTTGCAATTATTAAGGAAATCAATATATTCATCATCGATTCCTTTTCTCAATCTAAAACTAACAAATTTGCATTTCTTATTGTATCTATCGTATCTATTCATATAGCTTCTCTCCCTGCCTTGAATCCTTCGTCATATCCTCTCTCATAAGCATGATCCGCAATAGCTGACTTATATTTAAACAAGTTATCTTCTCCATTTATTATTGACCACATCGCTTCATCGGGAATATTAAAGATCAGTTGTATGTTTCTCCAAAAGTGTATTGTGCCTTCTGCAAGTCCCTTTTCTATCCTCGCAATAGTCCCGGCTGAATATCCGTCACACTCTTGACCTAACTGTTTTTGATTCCATCCTCTGATCTTACGAAGTTCTCGAAGTGCCTTGTTCTTTTTGTGTACTATCATAGCTTCTCCTGTCTATATTCCGCTTTCGTGATCTTTTCGTATCCGGTCATTATCGCATTCTCACCTTCGCATTGCCGCAGCTTGAAGGATGCCTCATCAAGACTTCTGGCAATAACAGCAACCTTATTTTTCTTCTGCCCTGATATATAGGTCATGATGTAAACATAATCCCGATCATCTGATAATTCCGATTCAAAATGAATATTCTTCATTCTTCTTCCTTTCTGCTCAAAGATCATTATGAGCTTTTGAGGTAATATACCGATATGATGAGGCAACCTTCATTCTGGAGCTGTCGGATCTTCTCGGATAAACCGATGGCATCAATCCTGATATCGTGATATTCCCCAGAAGGCTGATGGAGATAATAGATGCTATATGTCATTCCTTCCTCCTTGTAGGCTTATCCTTATTGATCCATGAAATCATAACCAATGTTACGCATATTATCGCTGTTATTATGATTGCTTTCATTCTTCTTTCTCCTGTTTGCTTTGATTCAGCCTATGTAGTTCTTCTTCAAGTTCTTCGATGCTCTCAATACCATGAGCCACCATAATATCTACAAAACCGTGAATTATAGCTCGTGAGAACTTCCAATAGTCACAATGTGAACAGTTAACCTCTGTCGGTATATCCTCTATCTTATCCGCACAAAATGATAAACCTTCATCGTAATGTCCTTCATCGGCACATACATTTCTATGTATGCAGTTATCGCAAATCGTCATTCTCTGCCTCCTCTCATATCAGCACCGCAATACAAACAAGCAATTGCTTTTTTTCTTATATCTGCTATGCAACAAAAATCGTTACTTGAATCCTTATAGATTTTAGTTGTTTTGTGGCAGTTAGAACATCTGCACCAAGCATACTTCTTACCTACAAAGCCCAACGATTCCCACTCTCCTGTTGGTCTTTCTTCATAAGGAATACCATGCTTAATTGAGTTAATCACATTCCGCTCTATTGTCTTACCGCTTCTCCTCACCGAAAGATATAATTGCACCTCTTTGATAAACTTGTAATCCTCATCAGGTATATCAATCACTATCTTCATTGTTTGCCTCCTTCCTTATGTTGAAAAATAATTCCCTCCGATATTCCCATATGGTGTGCCGTAGGAATATCCGATACAGTTAAACCAGAGGACTGCAGGTGCTTCTCCTTCTTCTATCCGCCTCACAGCCTCAATTACCGCCTGATCGGATAGGTCTGTCCTCTCGGTGACCGAATAATATGTTCCGTCTGAATGTCTCCTGCAGGTAGAGAATTGACCACTCTGGCTGATGACTCCGGTTATCGTATCGGGAAATCTGTCATCGTTCACTCTGTTAAGGATGCAGATAGCCACCATGATTCTGCCCTCGTTATCGGTCTGTGACCTGTTCGATTCTGCTTCCGTGATTGAAGAAAGAAGAATGAACTCATTAACATCCTCTATATGAGCCTCTGATGCCCTTCTTTCGATGCTCCATTGCTCAAATGGCAGATTACTCTTAATCGGAATGATGTTCGAAAGAAGCACTACACAGGCTGTCAGAATGGCTATATGTTTCATTCGCCTGCCTCCTCCTTGCTCCAATGCCTGCACCAATGCTCCATACATTGAACATATCCAATATATGATCCATCAAGCTCACAATGACACTCGATATTAGGGACTTCGCCTGTTCTGATATTGTGTTTGCAATTACAACAGACCTTGCCGTTCTCAACGCTCATTTTCTTCCTCCTCTTCCTCTTCTTCCCCAGAATATTCATCCTCATCGGATATATCCTCACCGCACTCGGGGCAGACCGTATATTCTATCGAACAGGGTGCGCCCCAGAACTCCTCATGCTCCGTTCTTGTATCTGCCTCATCCTCGTCGAAGATGCAGCCGCAATTCCAACACTTGTATCTCATTTTTCTGTCTCCTTTCTAATAAACGGCACTCTATTTGCTTTCCCATAACTCGCAGGAACTATCGTAAAATGTTTCGCAAGTGTATGCGTCCGAATTCTCGTTGTTGCAAACAAACTTTCCGTTCTTTCCGCCTGTCCTCATTATGTTCTGATACCGAAAAGGTGTGTTTGACTTCTCGTACTTATTAAACCTGCAATTAGAACAATACTTATTCATCTTTTCTTCTCCTTTCTCTTCTCTAATCTTGATCGAAGAATCTTATTCTCAAACTCCAAAGAGGAAACTTTGTCCTCATATCTCTGTACCAATCTGTCGAATATCGGTACGATCTCCTTCTCGATAGCCGATACCGCTGTAAAAGCATATCCTGCGATTCCTACCGCCATACCAAGAAGAAATGCTAATACGGCAGCTATAATAATTGAATCAAACATCGGACACCTCCTCATGTTCGGCAACGATCCGAGCCAGTTCGGAGCCATACTTTGCGTTTTTCTCATCCATCTCGAGAGCCTTGATAGCAAGGTTCAAAAACTGTCTTGCCTCTGAAAATGGTGTGTCGCCTCTGCTTTCAATGGCTTTATCCCATTTCTTGCCATATTCAATGGCTTCTGCTCTTGTCATGTTCATGGAATTTATACCTCCTTCTCATAGCTCTCAATGTGTCTGTCCTGCCCGAATTCACCAAACTTGTCGAATTGCAAAAGGTTGTCATGAACAACCGCCTCAAACTGATCTGTGAATTCCTCTCCGTCTTCTGTTTTCCAAACAGTAATCTTTTCCATGATCATCACTCCTCCTCTCTCCTGTACCACCCGGAACGCTTCTTGCTCTGATCGATGTATCCGTATTCCCAATCCCAATGCTCGCCACCGTCCATTGAGATCGTGCAACCTCTGTTGTCGCCGTTGGCTTCTAATGCCATCTGATGTGTGATGCCCTTATCCCAATCTTCGTAAGCGTAGATCTTACCGTCTGATGTTCTATAAAGCTGCTTGCTCTTTTCGATTGCCTGTGTCTTTGTCATTGCCATGACCTCCTTCTTATTTTGTAACCGTAGTATATACCATAAACAAATATAAGTCAACTCTTTTTAGTTGATTTTAATAAAAAAACCCCGGATGCAGCGTGGCACCCGGGTAAAATAAGAAAGGAGTAAAAGTGATTATGGTCATACGTGTCTAAACACGATCCATTCGCATTTTGAAACGATTGTCTTGATCTGTCGGACAGACATGCGATTTTCTTCTGCAAGATTCTCGAAGCCTACACCATCGATCAATCTTCTCTTGATTATCTTTCTGTCTCTTTCGTTATGAATGTAGCGATCAATCGTAGATTCGATCTCTCCGGATTCAACTTCTGTAAAGATATTCTCGATATCGGTATTGGTAAAACCGCTCAAGTCAATCTTGAGAACATTGCTGATGATGTTATAAAGATTCATGATCTCCTGCGCCTTCTGCGCACTCCTCTGCTCTGACCATTACTGTGCGTTCTGCTCCGTGTCCGTCTCCGGGTTACTGTCACTCTCGCTGCCATTGTGAATATCTCCGTTATTCCCGATGTAATTGGCATTGCTTCCGTCATCAGCCTGCATGTCTACGGAATAATCTTCCGTATCGACATAATCATACTGATTCCAAGCAACTAACCACATCGCATTTGTAACTACCAGAAGGATAATCAAAAGAATGATAATTTTATTCTTTGTATTACTTTCCTTCTCTTCCTTCGCCTGCATTCTTTCGAATGCGTACCTGCTCATTACTACATCGTTTCCGTCATTGTTTTCCATATTTTTTACCTCCATTTGATTATAGCATATATTCTTATTCTTCAAGAATATCAAAAAAAGACATCTGATTATCGGGTTTAATTCTATGAATCCCCCCGATTACATCAGGCTTCAAATGTAAGAATTCATCACAAGTCTTTATATACTGTGGCTTGCTAACCTCGAATCCATATGCGTTTCTTCCGAGATTCCTTGCAGCCATCAAAGTAGATCCTGAACCGGCACACGGATCAATAACCACATCCCCGGGATCTGTAAATATCTCGATAAGTCTCTCGAGAACCTTAATCGGCTTCTGCGTAGGATGAACCTTCGGAAGAACTGAACGATTATCCTGCTCCCAAGGGAACCAGTTTTTTATCATCTGCCCATTGTTTCTAAACTTCGGAAGTTTACCTCTATACAACACAAGTGCATATTCCGTAGCTCCAACAATTCTCATATTAGCCTTAAGAACCTGCGGTGATGTTTGCTTCACAAAAACAAGAGGTATGTAATGCTTAAATCCATACTTTTCCGCTGTCTCAATTACAAAACTTAACTGCTCAAAAGAACAGAATATGATCATGCAAGGAGCTTCTGAGGATCTTCCTCTTTCACTCTTTTCATTTGGTTCTGGCTTAAGGAGTTTATTGCAGAAATGGAAATACTCAACAATATTGAATTTATAATCTGTGTTGAATGCCGCCTTTCCTGCCTTGTCGCTCTCTCCGTTGCTATTGTCTCCATCGATATACCATTCAGGATTGCTGCCGTAGAAGTTATTACCTACATTGTAAGGAATATCAGCAATTACCAATTGAGCCTTCGGAATGTTATATTGCTTAAAGTTCTGAAAATTGTCATTGTATAATTCCATTTTGGTATCCATTTTACTCTCCACTTAATAATTCTTTGTAACTAAAAAAAGATCCTTTCCCGGTATCAAAGATGCTGATCTGACCTTTCATTTCTTCCATTGATCTTTTTCCTTTCTACATTTTTACCTAACCAATAACCAATTTTCCACGCCAACACTTGCATAACAATATTAATTGCTATTGTGAAGGATATGAAAATAATCCATTGCTCAACTGTCATTTTCTTCCCTCTCGATCTTCTTTCCACATACAGGACAATATATCGGCTCGTACTCGATATATCCGCCATAGACCACACCATTAGTTTTTCTGCCCATTGTGCCTTTGACAAACAAATCGAATCCATGACCACAATTCTTACTCTGATACATTGTCAAATTAACCTCCGTCTGAAAAGGAACTTGATGTATCTTCCTTGAAGTAGATAGGCTCAAACTCATTATTTGTCATTGTCAAATTCGCCCATCCGTCACCGCAATCAAGAAGGATCATCTTGTCTCGGTCTTTCTCTATATCTACTCTTTTGAGGAAATCACCTAATGTCATTCTCTGCCTCCTTTCCAGATTTATCTATGATTTCTTTCCATATATGTTGGCAATGATCGTCACGATTTTCGTCAATCCCAAAAATAAAACACATAGCATCATTCCATCCTCGTGTGTATTGTTCCGCATCGTGATAATCTGAATAATTACGATAAGTAGGAACACTCTTGAATAATGGCTCCTTCTTAATGTTCATTCTCTGCCTCCTCCAATTTAGTTAGCCAGTTGTATATCACTTTTAGAACACTTTTAACCTGCTCGTGATGCTCAATGTACTCCGGAATTGTCGGGGAAGGTATATCTATCTCCCACACCTTTTCCTTAATATCATGAATAGCCTCGATAGCCATGTCATACTTATTTTCTTTTTCCAGAGCCATTTCATCAATCATATTGGATAAAGTATCAAGCCTTGTGCTATCGTTATATACTTGGTTTATATCATTGAAATAATCAAGGATATCCTGTTTATTCATATTAATCCCTCCTATTCAATATTACAGAACTCGTAATTATTACCTTTGCTCTTCAATTCACAGATACCGCAAGGCAATTTATATTTACAAGACGTTTCGGATCTAATCTCGAGAGATTTGATATTCTTAAGTTTTGTCTGAAGATCCATTATTTCAGCCTCTTTATTAAAGTCGGCATTTACAACCTCTAAATAACGTTCTCTTAAAACTTTGACAGCATTTCTTGCCTGTTCAAGTGTCATCTTATCTGCCGGTATAGACATAAAATCATCCATTGTTTGCCTCCTCTAATTTTCTTGAACAATGTGCATCGCAACCCTCATAGTCTTTTTCATCACCATTTAGTATCGCCATACACATATCAGCCTGATCCTTTATGATTTTCTTTAATTCTTCATCGGATATTGTTTTAGGGAGATAACCTCCAACAGGCATAGGTGGTTCTGTAAGATAATTTTCGTAATCGTACATCGTCATCCTCCCATTTCCGGGAATGGACATTCCCAATCCCAATCTTCGAACTGAATACAGTTGTTTAGCACGATCCTTCCTTTTTCTGAGTCATTGCCATGATGAACGATTACTTCCTGAATGAACTCCATACCGCACTCGATCCCAAAGAGCCTTATATCGACATTGTATTTGTCGGCGAGAGCTTTCAATTTCTCTTCATCAGCATCGCATGATGTAAATGACCAAGCTTGCTTTATATTGAAGCAACAGACGCCTTCAAGTTTGTTCATCCAAATATGCGAATCACGAATAAACATCCTTCTTGTTCCTTCTACATGAGGATTATTGAAAATCTCATAATCGAGTTCATCTTCGGACAAAGAAGAGTCCTTTATGTAGTCAGACTTAGGCAGTTTGATTCCACCGGTATAATCGTAACCAAATATTCCCTCGTCGATGAAGCGCTTAATATCGCTCATCTTCCCTCTTAGTTTCATTGTTCCTTCTATCCAATTTGGCATCTTTATTCTCCTTTCTGATATCTATTCCAGTAATATTACGGAGAAAATCACAAACAATATTGCAATTCTCCTCTTGATTTATTGGATAATCCTCTGCTTCTTCTGCATTGGTAACAGTCTTAACAGGTGTGCCTTGTGCTATTGCAGTATGAATGTCATACCTATAGTCTTCTCCATTCTGAATTGCTGTTACAACTTCTTCGGGTATATCAATTATCAGTTTCATACTTCTCTCCTTTCTTCGCAAACATAACAAACTTCCGGTGCTTTTCCGAGATAGGTCTCATGGTACTTGCATACCGGACACTTGACCTCATGCACGACCTGATTTCCGTTATCATAATCAGGCATCTTAATCCATTCTGTCATTACTTTACCTCCTCCACTTTTATTATCCTGTATTTGCAATCGATCCCAAGACCATAAAGCTTCTTACAAGCCTCTACGGAACTGACAATACAGGATTGCTTTCTCCATTGCCAATTGGATAATGCGTCTGCATATTCGAAATCTACCTTAACCATATGGTATCCTTTCAGTCAAATGCGTGTTCATCGCCATTGAGGTAATTCATAAGCTTATCTAATCCTTCCTGTGCTGATCCTTCGTAGACCTGTTTCGGATATTCGATTGGTGGATTGTCAAGCTGTGCATCAATGGCTTCCTGTGCTTTCCGGTGCTGTTCGGTCAGTCTCATGTCTCCGTAGAAATAATCGCTTGAACAAGCTGTCCATGAAAGAGGTTTTGTTACAAGATACCGTTCACCTCTGTATTCATACTCCAGATCAACATACCTGTGTTCAAATCTGTCCTTGACCGCCCCGATAAACTTTGCTGGATACTTGTTTGCCATCGCCTTTTCCTCCTTTCAGTTGTATGCATTAAGTAAAATGCTCAATGCGATCTCCGCTTCCTTGCAGGTAGGCTTTACATCCCATCCTCTGTCGTAGTTGCAAACTGTCTTGCCGTGGATCATGATCTCGAGCTTACTGATCCTGCCTTCATCGATTCCATACTCGCTCGGCTCATCGTATCTCTTTACCCAATAGTGGCAGATGGTTGCCTTTCCTGTCAGCCCCTTTCCCTTTTCGGGGATCCCTATCGTTCCTTCTTTCCAAAGCCTGTTCTTTGTCATGGTGTTCTCTTCCTTTCTTATGCTTCGGGAGCGGTAAGCTCGCCGTTTTCTGTAAACCAAAGACTAAAATCTTCAGCGGTCTCTTCAACAAGGCTTGCTTCCTTCGGATCAAGTGTGAAATGGAATGCTTCGTTGAGTTCCTGCGCTGCTTCCTTGATCGCCTCTGTGTAAGCCTCTCCTGTCAGCTCGCCGATTCTGTAAATTCTCTTTGCCATTGTTGTTTTCCCCTTTCTGATTGTATGTGTAGTATATACCATAACAACACACAAGTCAACTAAAAAGAGTTGATTATATATAAAAGTCGGGTCAAGGGTAAACCTCATTACACGCCGGGCAATATCCACCGTTTGCGACCTTGGTTTAAATTCCGTTTATCGAGGGAATCCCGATTTTATCTTAATCAGCACAAATCTGAGCGATGTATTCAGGCTTGTAGGTCACACAGATTGTTTGAAGTTTCCAAGCAGAATGAAGGCTGTATTCCTTTGTTGCATCGTCATACCAGATCCTGTCACCGCCCGGGAGAATTGCTTCACCCTTTTCCTTTGCGATCTCACACTTTTTCATGATCTGATTCTGTGTCATTGCCTTATATCTCCTTAACTCTTCTTCCTGCTTCTAATACCTCAACATCTTTTAGATAATTCATTAAATCGTTGTGAGGAATATTCCCTCCGCCTTCATCATTAAGATCGATATACTTTCCTGCGAAGTCTATCAGGTCTGACATACTTATTACCCATTCGCCTTTTATCATTGTCTTATGCCTCCCTCATTCTATTCTCGATCTGTGCATCGATAGCCTCGATCTGCTTCCAGATCTCTTGGCATCTCTGTGTATTGCCTCTGGTCTGATACTCTCTCTGCTGGATTCTTGCCAGTTTTGCTCTCTCTGCCTTCAATGCTGCAAGGGAATTCTGTGTCATAGCCTTATACCTCCTTATCTGCTGTCAGAACCGGGCACATAGAATATGTTCCTAAAGGGAATATTGTTTCAGACTTGTTGTATTCTGAAGACTGCTTGCTGATTCTGCATTTCCTTGTTTGCTTTCCATCTGTGATTGTAATAGTCTGGGCTGTCCTTGCGACTACTGTGTAGATCCAGATGCAGTTGTGATCACAGATGCTGCTCATTGAGTATTTCTTACCGATTTCAAACTTTGTCATTGTCTTGTTCTCCTTTATTGATTGTAAGTGTAGTATATACTACAATAACAAGGAAGTCAACTATTTTTCGTTGATTTATGAGAAATTTTTTCATTTAAAATTCCCTTGCATGAGGCGGAATGCAAGGGAATGAGTAACTAATAATAATCAGGGAGGTCTTAAATGGACTTAACCGCCTCTGATAAGGTTTGCAGCGACATACCCGGATCCATCAGCGAGCTTATACCACCAGCCGTTCACTTTGCCTTCGTAAAGCTTAACCTTCGAGCCTTTCGGAAGTGTCTTGACCACTCTGTAATGTGTTCCTGCTCCGGCACGAACATTCAGAGGATATTGAACAGTATTGACGATACCGATGAATGTCTTCGGATCAGAAGAGGAAACAGGCTTCTTGGCAACAAGCTGATTGACGATGCTCTGAATAGTTGCATAGTCATAACCTGCCTTCGTCAATCTGTTCTTTCTGTCGTTTCCGTTTCCCCATTTTCCGTTGATAACTTCACGAGCGATCTCTTCGTTGCTCTTCTTCGTCTCGATCTTCGGAGAAACAGGAACAGGTGTTGGAACGATAGGTGCTGCGTCTGCAATAGAATCTCCTACAACAAGTTCCCAATTCGGTCTGCCGTAGCCTGCGATCTTCTTGTTATTCGGTGAATAGGAATGAGTGCTAACCATATCACCTGCATTCCCTTCGACAGTATGAATCTTACCGCCTGCGATCTTGGTGACGATGCCTGTATGATTGATATCGCTTCCTACGATGAAGAATATCTGGTCACCGACCTCTGGTTCTAAATAGAACCGCTTCGCATTCTTGTAGTAATTAGCAGAGAACTTACATCCTGCTCCTGCACTCTTCTTTGGCTGACAGAGCATATTCCTTCCTGTCTCCATTCCGAATACATTACAGAAACAGTAATCTACGAAGATATCGCACCATTCTGCTCCCCATGTCTTACCATCGCCCTTACTTCCGTTATAGAAATCTGTGCCATTGAAGTAAGCAGAATACTTGGTGATATTCTTCGGTGTCTCCTTTGTGCCTACCTCGCCTAAAGCAAAATCTATAAGCTTTATGATTGCTTCCATCTTGTTCATTTCTTGTCCTCCTTCGATTCTCTCAATTCATCGATTCTCATGAATGCTGTTTCCAAATCTCTGGTAATAACAGCGATCTTCTCTCCATGCTCAATAAGCTTCTGATCCATCGCCTTGATGTCGCTTCTCGTCTCATTCGTTGTCGCACACACTTGGTCGAGCTTCATGTTCGCCTTGAAGATGCCTTCTCGGAGTGTGGCTAACTCTCGCTCATCCTCTGTGGCTTCCTTCTGTGTGTCCTGCTTCCGAGCGATAAAGAAGTTAATCATCGATACGATGAGCATGACACCAGAAAATGATAGGCTGATTATCGTTACGGCATTCATTCCCCTATATGCCCTCCGTCAGCAAGTCCTTCACCGATGATAAACGCCACTACCGATGCGCCCGCCATGATGAGTGCTGACACCTTCTCGGCTTTTTCTGTATCGCCTGTGAAATAGATAATCAGCATAGTCACGAAAGATGCGACCGCCAACCAAAACTTCCTCGATGTGAGCTTTCTCTTCCAATCAATCTTCATAGTTCATTCCTCACTTCCTCGTGTACTTGCCTTGTGACACTTCCGATAGACAGCCATGGAGGTATCAATTCTCCATGCTCGCTGTATTGTTTGGCAATAGAGCTAATAATATCTTCTTTGGCATCTCGATACCCTTCACGATAGCCTTCGACATATCCTTCGTTCATACT